>P_A23_Liq_2_FmtDRAFT_1000103_pt1 | contig 19113 bp, 23 predicted proteins | sample PonA232FremontCA_FD_10599 | JGI IMG/M metagenome (IMG submission 10599) | reverse complement strand
CGCCGTTATACCGCGTCCGCTATCGCGGGGAGACCTACGACGCCATGACCGAGGCCGACCGCGACCGGATCGTTGAAGAAAAGTGCAACGGGAACCCAACACAGGTACAACGCTTCAAGGGGCTTGGCGAGATGAACCCGACCAACTGTGGGAGACGACGATGGATCCCGAAAACCGCATTCTCAAGCGGATCACCATCGAGGATGCGGCGGCGGCCGACCGGATGTTTTCGGTGTTGATGGGCGATGCCGTCGAACCGCGGAAGCAGTTTATCAAAGACCACGCAACCGACGCCGAATGGGTTGATATCTAATGAGCACAGATCTGCCTGAGAATTCCGATATTGACGCTGCACGCATCGAAACCGCCCGGATCGAAGACGAGATGGAGCAATCCTACATCGATTATGCGATGTCGGTCATCGCGGGGCGCGCACTGCCGGACGTTCGTGACGGCCTCAAACCGGTTCATCGCCGCATCCTGTACGCGATGGAGGAAGCCAGTGTTTCGGCGGGCTCGGCCCACCGAAAGAGCTCCTCGATCGTCGGCGAGACGATGGGTGATTTCCACCCCCACGGCGACAGCGCGATCTACGATACGCTGGCCCGGATGGCTCAGGATTTCTCGATGCGGTATCCGCTTGTCGACGGCCAGGGTAACTTCGGCTCCGTCGATGGCGATCCGCCGGCGGCGATGCGATACACCGAGGCTCGAATGGCACCGATCGCCGAGGAGCTGCTGGCCGATATCGACAAGGATACGGTCGATTTCAGCGCGAACTACGACGATCGCCTCGAAGAGCCGGACGTGCTGCCCGCGGCGTTTCCCAATCTCCTGGTCAACGGCTCCTCGGGTATCGCCGTCGGGATGTCGACAAACATCCCGCCGCACAACCTTGGGGAGGTTATCGACGCAACGGTTCACCTGATCAACAACCCCGAGGCAACAGTCGAGGAGCTGATGGAGCACGTCAAGGGGCCGGATTTCCCGACCGGTGCCAACATCGTCGGTCGTAGCGGCGTTCACTCGGCGTATAAGACCGGCCGTGGCCGCGTTCGTGTGCGCGCCGAGTTCGAGGTCAACGAGGAGGACGGCCGGATCGTCATCACCGAACTCCCCTTCCAGGAGAACAAGGCGCGGCTCGTCGAACGGATCGCCGAGGATGTCAACGATGGCAAACTGGAGGGGATCCGGGATCTCCGCGACGAATCCGACCGTGACGGCATCCGCGTTGTTATCGATCTCAAACGCGATGCGATGGCTGATGTCGTCAAAAATCAACTGCTGGAAAGCCATCTCGAATCGACCTTTGGTGTAATTAATCTGGCCTTGGTCGACGGCGCGCCGCAGGTACTCGACCTGCGTGAGACACTGCAGCACTACGTGGATCACCGCCGGGATGTCGTCCGCCGTCGCTCACAGTATGAGCTTGACGAGGCGGAGGATCGCGCTCACATCCTTGAGGGACGGCTGACCGCGCTCAACAACGCAGACGACGTGGTCGAGACGATCCAGGATGCCGACGACCGCGACGCCGCGAAGGCCGCCCTCCGCGAGCAGTTCGACTTTTCGGCCGATCAGGTCAACCACATCGTCTCCATGCAGCTCGGCTCGCTGACCTCGATGGAGGCCCAAGCGATCAAAGACGAGTACGAGGAGGTACAGAACCGTATCGACCGCCTCACAGAGATCCTCGAAAACGAATCCGAACTGCTCGGCGTCATCGAGGCGGAGTTGCTGGAGATCAAAGCCGAGTACGACGACGAGCGACGAACCTCGTTTATCGAGGATACCGACACCGTCGCCCACGAGGATCTCATCCCCGAGGAGGACATCGTCGTCGCCATGTCCGAGGATGACTACATCAAGCGGATGCCGTTGTCGACATTTTCCGCCCAAAACCGCGGCGGCAAGGGGATCATCGGCACCGACCTCAAGGAGGACGACGCCGTCTCCTCGGTGTTTGTCGCCAACACCCACGACTATCTGTTATGCTTTACCACCCACGGCCAGATCTACAAGCTCCGTGGGTTCCAGATCCCCGAGATGAGCCGCACGGCCCGCGGGAAATCCGCGGTTAACATCCTTGATCTCGACGACGGCGAGGAGCTTACCGCGGTCGTCAACACCGACGATATCGCGGTTGAGGACGGCGACGCCGACCGCTATCTGACGATGGTGACCCGGAACGGCTACATCAAGCGCACCGCCGTCGGCGCGTTCCAAAACATCCACAGATCGGGCATCCGCGCCATCCGACTGGAGGACGACGACGAACTCGTTGACGTGGAGGTCACCGACGGCGACCGGACGCTCGTGATGACGACCGCCGACGGCATGTCGATCCGGTTTGATGAAAGCGACGTGCGGGCGATGGGCCGCAGCGCGCGTGGCGTCTGCGGAATCGACCTCCAAGCCGGCGACACAGTTGCCGGCGTCGCCGCCGTCGACACCGATCGCCACAACTGGCTGCTTACGGTGACAAAAAACGGGTACGGCAAACGCTCCGATATCGGCGAGTATCGCGTCCAGTCCCGAAACGGTAAAGGGTTAATCGACATCAAGACGGGCGAGCGCAACGGGTCGGTTTGTGCAATGGAGACCGTTGGCCCGGGCGACCACCTTGTCGTCATGAGCCGGTCGGGCCAGATCATGCGAACACCCGTTGAGGATATCTCGACGGTCGGCCGCAACACGATGGGCGTGATCGTCATGGATCTCGACGACGCAGACCGTGTCGCCTGTCTCGACGTGATCCCACGGGAGATGGTGACCGACCAATCGGAGGCCGATGTCGACATCGACACCGATCCCGAAACAGCACCGGCGGACGATTAACAGGTGAAGGGAGTTCCATCGCTCCGATCGGTCGAGAACGCCCACGCAGAACTCCTGTCGGGACATCTCTGGCTGTTGGAGCTGATTGACGGCCGACCACTGCGGTTTCAGCTCCGGGAGTCTGGCCTGCTTCGTATCGGCGACGACGAGCGCGTCTACGACGATCCCGACGCCGTGCCGCTGCCGTTGCGGCGGGCTGTCGGCCACATCCGGACGACGCTTGACCGCACCGCGCTCAGAGCCGCCGTCGACGACGTGACAGCGGTCACATTTTTCGGGGTTGCAACCACCCAAGAGTCTGTTCCCTACGCGCTTGATTCGATGCCCCCGTTTTTGGGTACCGACGTGTGGGCCGACGCCGACAAGGCGTTCCGCCCGCCGGATGCCGCCGCTGGGATCTTCCAACGGCTGGGGCTTGAGCCGGTCAACACCTTCGAACAGGAGGTTCACGCCCGGGATTTCGCCGTCGATCGCTACGAGATCCCGGCGTCGGCGTGGTACGACGGTCCTGCGGCGGGTGTTGTGATCCGAAACAAGCAGGGCCACCGTGCACAGCTGTTGAACTCAGCGGTGTCCGACCCGACAACCCAAACAGCAGCACCGGGGTCGGAGCCCGAACAGTCGATCGACGCGCTGGCGGCTGCATACGTCTCCCAAGAGCGGGTCGATGCGATCGCCGCNTCGGTNGATGCTGACAGCGAATCGGCTGCCGTCGACACCCTCGCCGACGAGCTCTGTGCGACCATCGGCCGGCGACATCCTGCGGCGTTTCTGGGGGCCGACACGCTTGATCGGTCGGCCCTTCGATCGGCCGTCGCCGAGCGGGTACACCAACTACGTTAAGCGCGCGTTTGTGGGTCGCGGTGGGTGTCTCGATCGGGCGGTCGATTCCGGCGTTTGATCGCTTTTCGGTGATAGTCGCCGGAACCGAAAGGATTTGTTTGTCCTCCCGAAAGAACTGTTCTGTCGATCCCGAACGAAGANTTATCATCGAAACTGTAATTATTCTTCCATCGGTTTTATGAGTAGTCCCACCGAACGAACACCTATGTCATCGATCGAACTCACGCCAAGTCAGAAAACCATTCTGACCGCTTTGACCAACCTTCACCGCGAGGCCGAGGATGCGATCAAAGGCGAGGATATCGCCGAGGAGGTCGACCGCAACCCCGGGACGATCCGCAACCAGATGCAGAGCCTCAAAGCCCTCCAACTCGTCGAGGGTGTTCCTGGACCGAAAGGCGGCTATAAACCGACCGCCGACGCCTACGAAGCCCTGGATGTCGATCAGATGGATGAGCCGGCACCGGTGCCCCTCCAGCACGACGGCGAGTCGATCGGCAACGCAACCGTCGAGAGCATCGATCTCTCCAGCGTTCACCACCCGGAGCTGTGTCGAGCTGAGATCCATCTTCAGGGCTCGATCCGCGATTTCCACGAGGGTGATTCGGTCACCGTTGGGCCGACGCCGCTGTCGAAGCTGAAGATCACGGGCACGCTTGATGCAAAGGACGATACTGACAGTATCCTGATCCTTGAGATCGACGAGATGGTCGCTCCGGTAGAGGAGTAATCCAACAACGGCTGTTTTTCGGTGGCGGCTCTTGTCAGAGATAACCGAGCAGTATTATCGGGATTCTGTAGAGCAGTCAGTGTCTGATGGATCGCGCGTATACAGTAGCGCACTCACAACATCGTCACCAGTCAGATATGGTATTGTTCAACGGTGTGATGTATGATAGGCGGGGAGAGTCGGCTTCTCCTCACATCTGCGGGCCACCCCAATCATTATTTGACGGTGAACATAATGATTGATGATACACAAACCGATGCGAGTGCTCTATGTCGATGACAACGCCGATCTTGCCGACATAGTCACGGCGTCGCTTACCGCAGAGAACGATCAGTTCGAGATCGAAACAGCGACGAGCACCGACGAGGCGATAGACAAACTCACCACCGATATCGACTGTGTGGTGAGCGACTACAACATGCCAGCAAAAAACGGGCTGGCGTTACTCGAAGCGGTTCGTGCGGAACATCCAGCACTGCCGTTCATCCTGTATACAAACAAGGGAAGCGAGAAGATCGCCAGTGCGGCTATCTCAAAAGGTGTCACCGATTACATACAGAAAAAATCCGACCCCAGCCAGTATACGATCCTAGCAAATCGGATCACCAACGCCGTCGAACAGTATCGGGCCAAACGGACAGCGGAGAACACAAAACAACAGCTCTCTGAACTCACCGAGGAGACCGACGATGCGATGTATATGTTCACCGCAGACTGGGAACAACTCCTGTTTGTCAACTCTGCTTACGAGGATATCTGGGGGCGGTCGGTCGGTACGCTTGAATCGAATCCGGCGTCGTTTCTGGATGGCATCCATCCGCAGGACAGAGACGCGGTTATCTCGTCGATGAGGGATGTCTCAACCGGGCAGGGGAGAACGATCGAGTGCCGAGTAATCCAGCCGGATGGGGAACAGCGGTGGATACATGCGGATAGTAAGCCGGTGTTTGATGACAAGGATAACGTGACCCGTATCGTCGGGTACGTCCGTGATATAACAGCCCAGAAGAAACGTGAACAAGAGCTTGAAACCGCCCGGAACCGCTATGAGGCGCTGTTTGAAAACAATCCCATCGTTATCTGGGAGCACGACTTCTCGGCGGCAAAGGAGTATGTCGACGAGTTAGCGGCCGAGACGACCGACCTGAAATCGTATCTTGCGGCAAACCCCACAGAAATTCGGGCACTTTTCGATCGGGTCAGGACGATCGATGTGAACCAGAACGCGGTGGAGTACTACAACGCGGAGTCGAAGACACATCTGTTGAACAATGTCGATCAGGTGTTAGATGAGGAGGCGTGGGAGTTGACCGTAGACCTGTGGGCAAGTGTCGCTGTAGGGGAGACGAAGTTTCGCGGCGAAACGGTTGCACAAACGTTTGACGGCGAGCGGCTCCCACAGATGCTTGATCTGTATGTTCCGGCGGCTCACGCCGACGACTACAACTGTGTGTATATGACGGGAACCGATATCAGTGCGCTCAAAGAGCGTGAACGCGAGTTACAGCGGGAGCGTGATCGACTTGATCAGTTTGCAACTCTTGTCTCACACGATCTGAAAAACCCGTTGCTCGTTGCGCAATGTCAGCTAAACCTGGCCCGACAGGAATCCGATAGCGACCATCTCGAGAAGGTGTCTCGCGCCCACGAGCGGATGGATTCGATAATAGCAGATTTGTTGACACTAGCACGTAGCACCCAAGACGATATCGACACCGAACCCGTTGAGGTGGCAACGCTTGTGGAGACCTGCTGGCAGCGTGTGAATACCGCTGCAGCGACATACACGATCGCGAGCGAGCCCCAGATCCGGGCAGATCCCGGCCTGCTAACACAGCTTTTTGAGAATCTGTTCCGGAATGCGGTCGATCACGGCGGTGAGGAGGTTCAGGTGACAATCGGTGAGATAGCTGATGGGTTCTACGTGGAAGACAACGGCTCTGGCATCTCCGCCGAGAGCCGAGAAACGATCTTTGAGTGGGGGTTCTCCACAAAACAAGGCGGAACTGGACTGGGTTTACATATCGTCAAACAGGTTGTTGAATCCCATGGGTGGGAGATCAACGCTGCCGAGGGATCAGATGGCGGGATACGGTTTGAGATCACCGACGTTGCGTTCGTCACTGAATAGCTGTTCCGGCAGTTCGGATCCTCCGGTCGCCGGTTTCTGCTAGCTGGTTCATCAGCGTGAAAAGAGCCCCAGCTACGTTCCAACTCGGTCTGTAATCGACCCCCCTACATATCGCTCCACGCACTGATCGCTCGCTTTGTCGAGCTTACCTCGGCGATCCACCGGGCCGCGATCGCCTTTTTCAGCAGTTTGGCTGCGATCCCGCCAAAGGTGTTGACCGGGATCCCGATCACATCGTGGGCGATCGCATCCTCGCCGATCGAGATGGCGGTTCCCTTGTCCTTGTGGTGCCAGGATTTCAGCGGCGCGCCGCGGACGGCCCGGGCGAGATTCTCGCCGGCGATCTCCGCGGCCGTCCACGCTGCTTCGGCGGTCGGCGGAGCCTCCTCGTCGCCGCCCTGATCGATCAGTGCGGTATCGCCGATCGCAAACACCCGGTCGTCGCTGGTCTGGAAGTTTGATTCAACATGGACGCGGTTTGATCGCTCGTCTTTTGCTAGCTCGCTGTTGGTGGCCGGCTCGTGGCCGGTGATGCCGCCGGCCCACACGAGCACATCGTAGTCCATCGACTCCTCACCGAGATAGACCGACTCCTCGTCGACCTCGGAGATGAAGTCACCGGTAAAGATCTCAACATCCCGATCCAACAGGCGTTTTTTCAGCGCGCCCTGCACCTCCGGGCTGTTGCCCGGGAAGATCTCATCGAGCCCTTCGATCAGCTTGATATCGATCGGGGCGTGGGTGTCGTCGCGGTAGCCCGCGATCTCGCCGGCGATCTGGATCCCCGACAGCCCCGCGCCGCCGACCAGTACCTGTGCGGGCTCCGATTGGGTTGCCTCCTCGCCGGCCGTCCGAACCGCCTCGTGGATCTCACGGGCGTCATCGAGGCTTTTCATCGTGAGGGCATGCTCTTTGAGCCCATCGATACCGAAGAAGGCGGTTGAACTGCCGACCGCCAAGAGCAGATAATCGTATTCGACTGGCTCGCCGTCCTGGAGTTCGAGTGTTTGATCACCGGCGTTGATGTCGGTGACCCGATCGCGGATGAAGTTTGTCTCCGGGGCTTTGATCTCATCAACCGGGATCGCAACCTTTGATTCGACCTCCGGATGGCGGATCACGCGGTGGGTCTCATGTAACACGAGGTGGTAATCCTGTTCGGAGATCCACGTGAGCTCGGCCTCCCCCTCGTCGATCTCATCCTCAAACGATTTCACGGCTCCAGCACCGGCATAGCCGGCACCGACAACGACAACAGTAGCTGACATACACCTGCCTCTGCGGCCCTCAAATAAAGCGGCTTTGAAACGGTGCGATGCGTTTCGGACTCACTCATTCGATCGAGAGACCGGGATGCCAGCGGTCGACGCCAGCCGCATCCGTTGTGGCGTCCATCTCCGCCAACAGCGCGACCGCGAGACTCGCGGTTTCGGACGCATCCCGCGCACCGGCCGTGACGAACGCTCCGGTTTCGCGGTTGGCGTAGACAGCACACACCGCCCCGGCACGGAGCCCGTAGAGATTTCCAAGGGTCAGTAGCGTTGCGGCCTCCATCTCGATGTTGGCAACGTTGGCCGATTTGAGCGTCTCAACGAGGTCGTCGCCCCCGGGTGCCTCGTACCCCTCGAAGCCCGGCCGCCCCTGGCCGGCATAGAAGCTATCGGTGCTGAGGGTGACGCCAACGTGGTAGTCGTGACCCAATCGCTCGGCGGCGGCGACCAGCGCGGCGATCACCTCGTAGTCGGCACTCGCCGGATAGCTCTCGTCGATATACTCCTCGCTTGTTCCCTCACCCCGCATCGCCCCCGAGGTGATCACGAGGTCGCCGACGGCGATATCTGATCGGACGGTGCCACAGGAGCCGACACGGATCAGCGTTTCCGCGCCGACGCGGGCGAGTTCCTCGACGGCGATCCCCATCGATGGGCCGCCGATCCCCGTCGATGTCACCGAGATCGGCGTCTCCTGATACCGACCGGTCGCGGTTCGGTACTCCCGGTGGCTGGCAACCTCAGTNGCTGTCTCCCACACATCGGTGATCTTTGACACCCGCTCGGGGTTGCCCGGAAGGAGGACGCTGTCAGCAACCTCGTCGTCGGTCACCTCAAGGTGGTACTGGCGGTCGGTGTTTGGATCTTCGCTGTCTCCCGTGGCGGCTGACTCGTCGGTGTCGGTCATGTTGGCCCCTCGTCCGCTGGCTCCGTACCGTCTGTCGACCCCGCACTCTCACCGTCAGCGGCCGACAGCGTTGCCTCCGTGATCGTCTCCGGCAGCAGCTCCCCGAGCGTGTAGGTGGCGACCNCNTCGCCGCGATCACAGACGATCGTGAACTCCTCGTCACAGAACTCCGCGAGTGTCTGTCGACACATCCCACAGGGGGTGACGCCGTCACGCGCCCCGGAGCTGACCGCGAGCCGATCGAACGCCCGGTGGCCGGCCGCCACCGCCGTCCCGATCGCCACCTCCTCGGCGTGTAGGCTGTTGGAGTAGTTGGCGTTCTCGATGTTACAGCCCGTGACGACCGTTCCGTCGGCCGTCCGGAGCGCGGCCCCAACCCGATACGCCGAGTAGGGGACATGCGCCTCCGCGAGGGCCTCGCGTGCGTGCTCGATCAGTGGGTCATCCATACCGGCCAGCGGCGGCCGACCGGCAAATAGCTTGGTGTCGTCTGGCAGGCGGTCGGCAGCTCGGTTTGTATCGATCCGCCGAATAATAATATTTAATTACAAGGCGATACAGCAGTCTGGTATGCAGAGACCGCCGTCGCTGACCCGCTACGATGGGTTGTTGGCCGCGATGCCCGCCTCGGTTGCCGGCGGGACAGCCGCCGGCTGGTGGCTGGCGATCCCGCTGGTCGCCGGCGTTGGTGTTGGTGCCGGGGTCGCCGCTATCATGATCCTTCTCTCGATCGCCATGACCCCGACGACCGGACAGAAAGGCTCTATTCAGCGCGGCACCTAACGAGCGTGTGACGACGCAATCCAACGATACCGCCGTTGGCCGGCGCATCCTCCTGAGCTTGGGGATCGGTATGATCGCGTTAGGCGGCGTTCTCGGCTTTATTGTCGGTGCCAACGGCGGTGGCGAACTCGACGCGATCGAGCCGTTCGGCCTTCTGACGGTGCCGATCTCACCGGGAGCGATGACGCTGTACGGGATGGTCGTTATCGCCGTTGCGATCGGTGCGCTCTACAGCTTAGTGTCGGTGGCCTCACGCTACGATTGAGCTGTCCGGGAAGACGCCTGATTTTTATCTGTTGGGGCCGACTGTCAGGTATGGTACAGCCGACCGGTGAAACAGAGGCTGCGGAGTCGTCGACGGTGGGGGACTCAGAGCCACCCAGGGACGCCATCGACGACGGCGACCGCAACCGCCGCCGAGCAGCACTCTACGCGCTGCCGTTTCTCTCCCTTGGCGTCGGCAACGCGGTACTGATCCTGAATTTCGGACTCCAGCCGCTCTGGGCGTTCGCCCAGCTCCCACCGATCCTGTTTGTCACCGCGTTGACCTACATCGTCTTCAGCACAGACTTTCTCGACGATCGGTAGTGCCGGTTTAGCCGCTCGTATCGTACTCAGCCGCCCGTATCGTATTTGTAGGTTGCTGTCTCGGCATCGATCCCGAAATCCTCGTCGGTGTCGGCCGTCGGCTCATCGCCGGCCGGGGTGGCTGATTTAAACGCCTCCCGGAGCCGCGGTGGCATCTCGAAGGCAGCAACACCGATCGTGAGGGCGACAAGCTCGTCGTCGGCCACAGACTGTTTTTCGCCTCGGCGGTCGACCAGTGGCTCCGGGAGGTCGTCGGTCGGACACCGCTCAAAGCCGAACTGTGCCGGATAGCCGGGCTCGTCGGTCAGCACGTACGCCGCGTCAACCCCGGCATCGCCGCCTTTGGTGAGCAGGCGTTCGAGGATATGCGCACCGACGCCCTGGTCGCGCCACGGCTCGAGGACGCCGATGCTGGTGAGCTCGGCGACCTTCCGCTCGCCCGGATGAACGCGGAGCCGGCCGAAGCCGGCCCGCTCGTTTGTGGTTTCCTCGACCGCGATCACATACTCGTCCGCCTGCAACGCCGCCGCGTCGAGCCCCATCGCCTCACCCTCCTCCCGCAGCCACGTCTCGTCTCTGGGTTTTCCGTTGCGGACGTACATGACCAACTGTATCACCCCCACCATCCTAAACCGTACGGCCGTAGACAGGGAGACTAAACCCGCCGGTCGAGTAGCGGTGGTATGTCAATTTTGATTCGTCATGTTGGAGGGCGGAGATGAAACCAAACCGCGTCGATTTTGTCGTCGATATGGCGTTTGGGATTCTGATCTCGCTGGCGGTTGTCTTACTCGTCGTCGTTGGCACCCAGACAGGGGTTGCCTTCGGTGTCGGCGTCTTGCTGTCGTATACCGTCCACGTCGTCTGGAAGATGTCCCGGTTCGACCCCGATTGGATGAGCCAGGAGGTCGCCGAGGCTGTCGAAAGAGAGGTTGGTGACACCGTCGAAACGGAGGTCGGAAACGCTGTTGAGGAGACTGTTGAAAAGGAGGTTGCCGAAAACGTCGAACAGACCGTCGGTGACTCCGTAAAGAAGGAGGTCGGCGACACGGTCGAGAAAACGGTCGCCGAGACCGTCAGCAAGACCGTCGACGACGGCGTCAGTGAGACGGTTGAGGAAACAGTCGAGGAGACCGTCGGCGATACGGTTGAGAAAACCGTTGAAGCCACCGTCGGCGACGAGGTTGAGAGGACGGTCGAGGAGACGGTCGGCGATGAGGTCGAAAAGACGGTCGAGGAGACGGTCGGCGACGAGGTCGAAAAGACGGTCGAGGAGACGGTCGGCGACGAGGTTGAGAGGACGGTTGAAGAAACCGTTGGCGACGAGGTTGAAAAGACGGTTGAGGAGACGGTCGGCGAGGAGGTCGCCAAACGGGTTGAGGAGACGGTTGAGGCGACAATCGAAGACACCGTCAGCGAGGAGGTGTCGGCGGCAACCGAGCAGCTTGAAGCAAAAACTGAGGCGATCGAGGCCCAACTTGACGAGGCCACCGAGGAGATCAACACTGATGATGACAGCGACGAGAGGTCGTCGTAGTGCTCGGCGACCGACGCCAGCGAACGCTTAGATCCAGCCCTGTTCGAGCAGTAGTTCGCCGTTCAGCACGCTCGCGCCGGCCGCCCCGCGGAGCGTGTTGTGAGCGAGACAGTTGTATTTGAGACCGGTGTCAATCGACTCCACGCCGCCCGCGGAGATCGCCATCCCGTTGTCGCGGTTGCGGTCGAGCCGGGGCTGGGGACGGTCGGGTTGTTCCTCGCCGAAGACGTGGATGAGTTGGTCGGGCGCGCTTGGGAGGTCGACGCCGGGGAACGACTCCAAGGCGTCCCGTGCCGCGGCGGGCGATGGCTCCTCGTCGAGATCGACAAAGACGCTTTCGAGGTGACCGTCGAGTGTCGGTATCCGGTTACAGGAGGCGTTGACGCTCGCGCCGTGCAAGGAGAGTTCCGCGCCGTCGAACGTTCCAAGGAGTTTGCGGGATTCGGTCTCCATCTTGTTTTCCTCGCCGCCGATATGCGGGATCGCGTTGTCGATGATCTCCATCGACGTGACCCCGGAGTAGCCCGCCCCCGAGACGGCTTGGAGCGTTGTTACATCGGCGCGAGTGAGCCCGAAGGCCTCGTCGAGTGCGGCCAGTGTCGGCACCATCGTGATCGTCGAGCAGTTGGGGTTTTTGATGAGCGCGCCGTCCCAGCCGCGGTTGTCGCGTTGGACCTCGATCAGATCAAGATGTTCGGGATTGATCTCGGGGATCGTCAGCGGCACGTCCTCAGCCATCCGGTCGTTTGAGGAGTTCGAGGAGACGACGTAGCCCGCCTCCAAGAACTGGGGTTCGACCTCGCTGGCAACGCCCGACGGCAGCGATGAAAAGAGGAGATCGATGTCGTCGCTCACATCGTCAGGGTCGGTGCTGTCGACCTCGATTCCGGCGACATCTCGGGGGATCGGGGTGTTCGCGCGCCATTTGGCGGCCTCCTGATACGATTTGCCCGCACTCGATTCGCTGGCGGTGAGCGCGTCGATCTCGAAGGTTGGATGTCCGTCGAGCAGCTGAATAAATCGCTGTCCAACCGCCCCCGTTGCGCCAAGAATGCCTACTGAGACTGTCATTGCCGTGGGGAGCGGTCTCACATATATAAGTCAGTCGGATTCCTGCTGGGTTATTCGATCGTCGCCCCGCCGCAGTGTGTCGATCTTCGGGACACGCACCACGGTTTGGATAACGTCGCCGACACGCTGCCGATCTCTTGGCCGCCGTCCTCGTGGGCGAAGACGATGATGAACCCCTCCGAGCCGGTAAACTCCGTCCGGATAGATTCGCCGGTGGGTTGGCCGATTTCGAGCCTCGTGTTCATGCCGATTGACGGCGAGAGATCTGTACTCCAGCAACGGTTGCATCGGGATCGGATGCGGATAGATGAGACACGGTCGCTGCTACTTACTTCTCCGTGTCGTCTCCCGCCAGGATCTCGCCCCCGAGCAGTGTCTCAGCAAGTCGCTCGGCCACGGGCGAACTGACAGCACCAGTCACCGCCAGTGCCTGTTCTTCCGGGTCATCCAACGCAAGCACATCGCGAAAAAACCACGACAGCGTGACGTATCTTTCATGTGCGTCGGTTGCTGCCTCACGACCGTCGTCGGTCAAACACACCCCCTCGTATGGTCTGTAGACGACGAGGTCACGATCGGCGAGCCGCTGGCACATCTCCGTAACGGTCGCCGGCGAGCGGTCGAGTCGCTCCGCGATCACCTCAAATGGAACAAGCGACGAGCCACCTTCCTCGGCGACGAAGATCGCCACCAGATACTGTGATTCGTCGGACATGCTATCAGTCGAGGTGCTTGCGGTCGAGTTCTTGGATGCCCGACGATCGGCTGAGCCGGGTCGCTACCAGCATGTGTTTAGGTTGACCTAAACAAATTTAATAGTTTTGCACAAAGCATACCGGCGATTCCTGCGTTTTAGGGTAGGCGAAAAATACCAGATACAGGATACGACTGAGTCACTTCTTGTTCACCATGCCGTTTGGAATGCTCAGCGGAGGGTTTAGGCAACACGAAAAACACCAATTTATTTATGATTATCTGCACTGCAGTATCTTGTATGAGCGCGGAGAACATCGAGCAACAGGCGCGAAGCTTCGTGAACAGCAACGTCCCGCAGATCGAACAACACGGTGGTTCCTTTGAGATCCGAGAGGTCGACCCGGAGGCAGGCACCGCAACGGTGGCGATCGGCGGAGCCTGCTCCGGTTGCGGTATCGCTCCGATGACAATGAAGGCTCTTAGACATCAGCTACCCGACAGCGTCGACGGGCTCGACGATGTCGAGGTTGTCCAAGCAGACGGGACGAACGCCGCTGTCATGCCGTCGAAAACCGAGGAAATGGAAGCAATGGACGAGTACGAGGATTACAGCCCACCGTTCTGAGACATCCCAAACGATCGACCGTTGCGGAACGGGTAAGTCGCTGGCTGTCCGAGCTTCCTTCACGTGCCACAAGTCCCCGGCCGAGTACCCATTCGGGAGCGATGACAGCCCGGCGAACCCAGGCACGGTACATCGGCCCGCTGTCGGCCGTGACGACAGCCGCCCGGCACGAGGGTTTCCCGGCCGACAAGGCATGCCGCCACAGGATGCGGTCGGGCGTTAGTGTCCCGGGTGACATCNTNTCTCGATGAGCNANGCNANCGNNTCTNGNNCTGNCGNNACGGTTCGACGGGGTGCCGCCGGCGGAGCGACCGACCAAGCGACGGGGGAATCTATTTNAGGGTTCGTCACACCCATTTGGTATGACCTTCTACGGTGGCGCGGAACTGGAATCGGTGTACGACGACGCACTCGATTCAGGCTTCGGGCTGATCGCCAGCAACATCGCCGAGTCAAACGTGTTGATCGGGCTGATTCAGGGCGCGGCGCGCGCCGACTCCGACCTCCTCCTGCAGATGAGCAACGGGGCCTGTACGTTCGCCGGCAACGGCGATCCGGTCGCCGGGCTGCGGGTCATGGGCAACTATATCGAGCGGATCGCTGCCCAGTACGACATCGGCGTCTTTCTCAATATGGATCACCAGACCGATCTCGATACGATCCAGCGACAGGTCGAGTTGGAGATCCCCTCCTCGATCATGATCGACGCCTCCCACGAGGAGTTCGAGGAGAACGTCGCCCGCAGCAAGCAGGTCGTCGAGATGGTTGATGACGCCGACGCCGACATTCTCGTTGAGGCCGAACTCGGGAAGATCAAGGGCGTCGAAGACGAGATCGTCGCCGAGAACGCCTTTTACACCGATCCCGAACAGGCCGTCGAGTTTGTCGACCGCACGGGCTGTGACCTGCTGGCGATCTCGGTCGGCACCCAACACGGCGTTGCCAAGGGGAAGGATCTCGAACTCAAACCCGACTAACAGAGGAGATCCGGACTGCCCTCCGCGACCACGGCCTTGATACGCCGCTCGTCCTGCATGGCTCCTCGGGCGTCCAACCCGACCAACTGCAGGAGATGCTGACCCACGGCATCTGCAAGGTCAACAAGGACACCCGCTATCAGTACGAGTACACCCGCACCGCCTTTGATCTCTACCGCGAGGAGACCGACGAGATCGTGCCGCCGGAGGGTGTCGATGACCACCGCAATACGTTCTTCAACGACGTTGAGTGGGCACCGAACAAGGATCGCTTCGATCCGCGGGTCGCCGGACGAGACATCCGCGACCGTATCGCCGAGGTGTACGCCGATCTCGCCGAGGTCTCGGGGAGTGCCGGCCGCAGCAAATTCAACTGAGCAGCCGACAGCTTCCCGAGAGCCGCCTACGACAGTCCCACGATAGGGGGTGAAATTAAGCGGCCACCCTGTGTAGGCTCGCGCATGTACGATTCAATACTGGTGCCGACCGACGGCAGCAAGACGGTTGAGCGAACGCTCCCCCACGCGCTCAATTTGGCCGCCGACAACGACGCGACCGTTCGGGCCCTCTCAGTTGTCGACGTCCGCTCGATTCAGGCCGCCGGCGCGGACGACCGCGACGGCGTTGACGCCGAGCTGACCGCCGACGCCGAAGCCGCCGTCGAGACGGTCGCCGACCGCGCTGCTGAGGAGGGTATCGATGTCGAAACCGCCGTACGACACGGCACGCCCGACAAGGAGATTGTCAAGGAGGCCAGCGAGACCGGGATCGACGTGATCGTTATCGGCACCGACGGAAAGACGCCCCGCGAGAAGCTCCGCGCGCTTGGTAGCGTCTCCGAACGCGTCGTCGACACCGCCGACGTACCGGTGTTCGTCGTCAAACAGGCCGCCGCGGACTCGTCGTGATCCGGCGAGCGACACGCTTAACCGCGAAACGCGACGACCGGGAGGTAATGCAATCTGGGCGGCTGGAGGGTTTGCTGTGAGTTCTGACGTGACAAGCGACGCCGAACGCGAGGTCGGTGGCGACGCTGATTCCGGAGCGACAGACGATGCCGAATCCGCGGCGTTCCAGCAGGCTTGCGAAAAGCTCGTCGAGCAGATTATCGACGGCGAGATCGACCGCGACGAGCTTGAATCCGCGAAGCTCGATGTCTGTTCTGAGTTTTCCGCGCCGAAAGTACCCAAGAACACCGAGCTACTGGCGCACGCCCCACAGGAGCACCGCGATACGGTGAAGGCGGTCGTCAAGCGCAAACCCGTTCGAACCGCCTCGGGTGTCTCACCGGTGGCGATTATGACCTCCCCGCACATGTGTCCCCACGGGAAGTGTCTCTACTGCCCCGGCGGCCCAGCCAGCGAGTTCGATTCCGCACAGAGCTACACCGGTCACGAACCCGCCGCCGCCCGCGGCGAACAGAACGATTACGACCCCTACGGCCAGGTCACCCTCCGGCTCCACCAGCTGCGAACTATCGGCCACCCGGTCGACAAGGTCGAGTTGATCCTGATGGGCGGGACGATGACCGCCCGGAGCCACGACTATCAGGAGTGGTTCGTCAAGCGGGCCCTGCAAGCGCTCAACGACTACGACCTTGACAGTCCGCCCGCCGCGGCCGAAGGCGAGAGCTTCGCTCAAGATCCAGACGACTACGAGTTTGCGTATCTCGAAGACGTGATCGCCGAAAACGAGACAAACGAGATACGCAACATCGGCACCACCTTCGAGACAAAGCCCGACTGGTGTGACCGCGAGCAGATCGACCGCATGCTCGATCTTGGCGGCACGAAGGTTGAGGTCGGCGTCCAGACGACCTACGAGCGAATCAACCGCGAGATGCACCGCGGCCACGGCAATCAGGCCTCGATCGACGCCAACCGCCGGCTGCGGGATGCCGGCTTCAAAGTCGGCTTCCACATGATGCCCGGCCAACCCGGGATGACCCAAGAGATGTGTCTGGAGGATTTCCGGCAGCTGTTTTCGAACCCTGACTACAAGCCGGACTACCTCAAGATCTATCCCACCATTGTTGTCCGCGACACACTCACCTACGACATGTGGCGACGCGGCGAGTACGAGCCACTGAACAACGAGGAGGCCACCGAACTCGTCGGCGAGATCATGGGGATGATCCCGAAATACACCCGCCTCCAGCGCGTCCAACGAGACATCCCCGCCGATTTCATCGACGCCGGCGTCTGGAAGTCGAATCTCCGGCAGCTAGCTCAGGAGTACGCCGACGACAACGGGATCAAGTGTGAGGACATCCGCGCCCGCGAGGTCGGGATGAATAAGGCCGATCCAAACGCCGACGATATCGAACTAGACGTGATGACCTACGAGGCCTGTGGCGGCACCGAACATTTCATCAGCGTTGAGGATACCAAACAAGACCTGCTGATCGGCTTCTGTCGGCTCCGGTTTCCGAACGTTGCCGCCAGCGGAACGGGCGGCGGTTCGTCGGACGTGTCCGACGGCGACCCGATTCGACGAGAACTGCAAAACGCGGCGATCGTCCGCGAACTCCACGTCTACGGCAGCGAGGCCGGTATCGGTGAGTCAGCCGGCGAGGCCGACTGGCAACACCGCGGCTACGGTCGCCGGCTCCTCGAAACCGCCGAGGAGCTCGCCGCCGACGCTGGCTTCCAGAAGCTCAGCGTGATCTCCGGGATCGGCGTTCGGGAGTACTACCGCGAGAAGTTGGGGTACACACAGGACGGCCCCTACGTGAGTACGTGGTTGTAACCGGGGAGTGTTTCGACAGCCGGCCCCGCATATCGACGGTTCGCAGAAATCGGGGTACACAAAGGCGATAGGCACTCCCTGAATCCCATTAGCAAACCATCATTTCTCGTAAACGGTCAGTGGAATTTATACCCGAGTAGGCACCACAGTCAGATATGACTGCGGTCAACGACGTCGGGGCAACGTCGACGGGCAAGGGCCACGGGCCGTGTCTTGTTGACCACATCAACGACACGACAGCCGCCCAGCGTGGCGCGATGGTAGCTCACGCCTTGGCGACCGTACGGGACACCGAGTTGCTTGTTGCTGAGCCAACATCCGGCGAGAACACAGCCGACACGCAGCTCCCGTCGGATCACCGCGATGCATACAGTCGGTCGACGACCCCTGTCGAGGCGATACAGATCGAGCCCACGGTCGATCGCCGGAATCCCTCGGCCCTCGTGGTAGAGCGTGAATCGCATTCATCACTTCTGTCGGGCCTCCGTGGTACCACCGCCGAGCAGTTAGCCGACCGGACGGACGTGCTCACCGTCGATGACCGCGGCGATGTTGAGACGGTGGCGTCGATCCTCGTTCCGATCGCCGGCGGCCGCCACAGCCAGTTGGCAGTCGAAGCCGCACGGGCGATCGCCGCCGCAAACGATGCCGCTGTCGATCTGTTTCACGTTGTCGAGGCCGACGGGACAGCGAACCGCGAACGCGGCGAACAGATCCTGGCGACGGCGGCGACCGCGCTGGGTGAGTTCGATAACGTCGATACGTGGCTCTACGAGGCTGATTCGGCGGCTAACGCGATTATCGAGCAGTCGACCTACTACGATCTGACCGTGATGGGCGCGCCGACCGTCGGGCCGCTGGAGCGGTTTGTGTTCGGCTCAACCTCAAGAGATGTCCAACAGGACGCCGACTCGCCGGTTGTTGTTGCCCACGCGCACAGTCCCTAAGTCGGCGGCTACTTGCGGTACTCCTCGATGGTGACAACTCGTTTTGTTTCTGGGTGTGTGAGATCACTATCAGCCGAAACCACCGGTACGTCGAGTTCTCGCCCAACGGCCGCGATCAGCGCGTCAGGCCTGTCGAGGAACGGCTCTTCGGGGCCGACTTCGGCTGCGATCTCACCGGCAAGAGCGGCAGTGTGTTCGTCGATAGCGTGCGTTTCGGCCCACCCAAGAGCGCTCCGAACGTCGTCGACAACGCCCTCCGGGATGTTGCCCGCGCCAACGACCACCTCGGCGTAGGCCGGGATCGGGATTACCCACTGTTCGGAGTCGCTACCGTTGGCCTCGTAGAACGGTTTGGTTGCCGGATCGCCGTTGAGATAGTCGATACAAAAGCTCCCGTCGAGTATCTTCATTGGTCTACGTC
>P_A23_Liq_2_FmtDRAFT_1000101_pt1 | contig 19220 bp, 15 predicted proteins | sample PonA232FremontCA_FD_10599 | JGI IMG/M metagenome (IMG submission 10599) | reverse complement strand
CGCGAACTGGCGGCCGTCTTCCGACACGACTGGCGCGGCCGCGGCAGCCAGCCTGCGACCCCCAGTGGTGGCGACACCGGAGCCACGGCCGACAGCGACGACCGGACGACGACCGACTGGCGGAGTGCAGAGACCACTACCGACACTGCCACACCCGGGTCGTTCCCCTCGCGATTCTCGCCGACGACGGCCCGCGCGAACGCGACGTTCCTGCTCACTTCGCCGGGCAACGCCGGCGCGAGCGTCGCGCACGTGATCGACGCGGCCGACAGCCGGGTCGCGGTACTCCAGCCGACCGTCGAGCGCGGACGGCTGCTCGCGGCTGCCCGGCGAGCGGCCGCCCGTGGTGTCGCAGTCCGGCTCCTGTTGTCGAGTGCGTGGTACGTCGAGGCGGACAACCGCGCGCTCGCGGAGGACCTGTCGGCGTGGGCCGACCGCGCGAACGCGACCTTGTCCGTCCGGCTGGTCGACCCCGGCGGTGCGTTCCAGAAACTCCACGCCAAAGGGGTCGTCGCCGACGACACCGCCGTCGTCGGCTCGCTCAACTGGAATCCGACGAGCGTCGGCGAGAACCGCGAGGTCGCGGTCGCGGTTCGTGACCCCACTGTCGCCGCCTACTACCGACGGGTGTTCGACGCAGACTGGACAGGTCCCGACAGTGGCGGACGAGTGCCGCGACTCCTCCTCGTCGCGGCCGTCGGGACCGTCGCTGGCGTCGCGGTTCTGGTCCGTCGCCGACTCCGACTCGTCGACGCCGACGAGCGGTGAACGACCGCGTTCGGGGGCAACAGCCACCGGCGTCCCACGCCGTGTCGACTCAGTTCTCGACGGCCGCGGCCGACAGCTCCTCGTCCAGGGCGGCGTCGCCCATCTTCTCGACCAACGCGTCGATCACGTCCTCGCGACGGCCCTCGACGAACTTGATCGACCCGACGACGAGGTGGCCACCGCCGGAGACGCCCGCACCCGGCAGTTCCTCGTTGAGCTCCGTCACCATCTGGGGGATGTCGAGTCGGACGCCGTCCGACCGCAACACGGCGAAGTCCGGGCCGTAGCCGACCGTGATCACCGGCTCGCGGTGTTCCCGGACGAGTTCGTCGTGGAGCTCGCCCGTCGTCGTCCCCGGCGCAGGGTAGGTGAACCGGTGGGCGAAGTTCTCCAGGTCGACCCGGTGGAACCGGACGCCGGAGTCGAGTCGTTCGGACTCGACGTGTGGCCGCACCGCGTCCAACTGTCTGTTCACGTCGCGTTCCGCCCGGTCCGAGAGGAACTCGACGAGTTCTGCGTGCCGCTCCGAGTCGCCGCCGACGTTCAACACGTCCGCGACGAGCTGTTTGCCGTCTCTGTACCGGAGCCAGTGGGCCGCGTAGTCCAGCGCGTCGCCGACGTCTTTCAGATCCTCGTAGTCGTACCCCTCCTCTGCGGCCAGTTCTACGTAGTCGTCCATCGCTTCGGCGCTCGACCGGTCCGACAGCCCGGCGACGGCCGGGACGTGCTGCAGGTCGTCGGTGATCTCCGGGTGGATCAGCCGCGCGAGTTCGACACACATCATCCCCGTCGTGATGCTGTAGTCGAGCCCGTCGAGGTACGGGTTGACGTGCGCGTCCAACAGGTCGTCGACCGCCTCCGGGTCGGGGTGGTGGTGGTCGACGACCGCCACCGGTACGTCGTAGTGTGCGAGCTTCCGGTAGGCCGGCACGTCCTCTTCGGTCGACCCGTTGTCGAGCATGAGGAGCAACGGCAGCTTGTGGCCGTGACGCGCCTCCCCCTCCAAGGCGAAGTTCAGGTCTCGGGTCACGTCCTCCATCTCGTAGAACGGAGCCTTGCTGGGGAGTCGCTTGACCCGGTGGCGCGCCGCGTCCGAACTGCCGTGAACCTCGGCGACGAACGCCTCCAGCGCCTGTTGGACCGGGATCGCCGCACACATACCGTCGCCGTCCGCGTGGTGCCGGATGCGGATCGGCTGTCCCTCCAACACCGTCTGACGCAGCAGTCGCGCGACCTCGACCAACTCCGTCCGGATCTCCTCGAACGCCTCCCACTCGACGAGTGGGTCGATCTCCGCCGGCGTCGCCCGCTCGGTGCGGCCGTCCGCGAGTCGATCCCGCACAGTCGCCGCCTCGTCGCCGTCGAGAACGGTCACGTCGTCGATCTCCAGTTGGATCGTGCCACCGCGCGACTCCGCCTCCCCGCGGAGTCGAACCGTGTCTCCGACCGACAACTCGGGGTACGCCCGGACACCCGCGCCGGCGAAGGCGGCACAGCCGACGATCCCCGTCCCGTCACCGACCTGGACGATCGTCGGCCCGCCCGTCTGTTTGATCTGGACGATCTCACCCTCGACGGTGACCGTCTCTCCGACCGTCAACGCCTCGACAGACGTGATCTCCGGGTCGTGTTCGACCGCCTCCGTCCGGTAGTCCGTCGGCTCCGCCGGGCTGAACGCCACGTCGCCGTTCTCCTTGATCTGGGTCAACTCGACGATCAGACGGTCGCCGACGGCGTACTCCTGCCCGTCGAGCACCGACTCGTGGACCAGCCCGGAGACAGCGTCCGACACGTCGACGAACACACCGTAGTCGACGACTCCGTTCACAGTCGCGTGGTAGTGGGCTCCCTCCGTCACGTCCGTCTGTGTACAGTTCGGCGCGAGATCGAAGACGACGGGACGCGAATCGTCCCCCCCGGCGGCGTCGTTACTCATACGACACTGTACGGCAATCGGTCGTGTTAACCCTTCGATGTCGTGGACCCGACGGCTCACAGTGGGTGAGACCGAGGACACCCTCGTCGCTTCCCAGAACGACTCTGTCACGCTCTTCGGTACGGACCACCTGGCTGACTCGCGCCCGCGAAGCCGCCGAGCGCCGGTCTGTGCACACTGTCTGTTCGCCCGCCCGGCACTGTTGTGTATAGCGATCTGCAGTTTATCAGTTGCGAGCCAGACACACCGACGGGTGGTGTCGTCGTGCGACACCTCAGCACAGTTCGTAGACGTGTCGCTCGTAGGTCTCGCGGACCCGTCCACCCCAGTTGTGGGTGTAGGTGTCGATGATGTCGCTGGCCACGTCGCCGCGGAGGTACTTCACCACGCCGCGCTCCCCGGTGCGCTCGCGGAGGTGAGTGGTGAAGAAGTGTCGGAAGTAGTGGGGGGTGACGTTCTCGGCGACACCGGCACCCTGTTCGTACCACCCGACCCGTTTCGCGTGCTCTCGGACGACCCGCTGGACCTGTTCGGGCGAGAGCCGCTCTCCCCACCCCGAGGCGGTGCCGACGAACAACGGCTGTGCGGGCGAGGGCGTGTCGGGACGGATCGCCAGCCATACTAGCAGCACTTCCCGGAGTTCGGCGTCGACGGGGATCACCGTGTCGCGTTTCCGCTTGTTCGAGGCGGTGCGCTCCTCCCCGTTGTGTGTCTCGCCGACGGACGGTGCCGCGGGGACGAACACGGAGTCGTCGCGCCCCTCCAGGGCCGGCCGCTCCCCGAGGTCGTAGCTGTCGACGCCCGTCAACGACAGATCCCGGACATCGAGATTACAGAGCTCTCCGACCCGCATCCCGGTCTTCAGCAGTGTGACGATCAGTGCACGCTCCAACGGGTGGGTGACGCCCGCCAGGAACGACCGCATCTCCGGGACGGTCACCTCCCGGCGGGTCGGATCCGGGTCGATTCGTTCGTCGAGTTCCTCCATCACGAGAGCCATCGGGTTGGCGTCGAACGCACCCACCTGCGTCATGTAGGCGTAGAACCGGTGGAGGTACGCCGCGTACGTCGCCACCGTCGAGTCGGCCAACTCCGGATCGGTCCGGAGCTCGTGGACGAACGCCGTACAGTCGCGGTGGGCCGCCTCCCCCGGAGGAGTCTCGTCGCGACTCGCGAGAAACGACCGGTACCGAGACAGGAGCCGTTCGTACTCCTCGTGTGTGCGCTGGCTCTTCCCGTGGAGCTGTACGTCTCGGAGGAAGAACGCCACCGGATCGTCGACGTCGTCCGCGCGTGTGCTACTCACGGACGACGTACCCCCCCTCCCGTCCGGAGTAGCTCACCGGCCCCTCCGACTGGAGACGTGTCAGTGTCTCGTCGAGTTCGTCCTCGAAGTCGCCGACGAACGCCTCGACGAGGTCGTCCCACGAGCAGACTCCCTCCTCGTGGAGCACGTCGAGCACCCGGTCTTCGAGGGTCTCACCCCCAGGGTTCGGACCGGGAGAGTCGGGTTCCACGCGCTCCGCTTCGCCGTCGCTCTCGCCGACTGCCGCACCGACACCGTCGGGTAACTCCAGTTCGCGACGACCGGCCTGTACCATCGTCCGGACGAACTCCGCCTGACTCATGTCCAACGCGTCGGCGTCGGCCGCCCACGCCGCCTTCTGTGACGCCGGGACCCGTGTCGTCACCGGCGTCCGATCCTCACTCGGCACACACGACCGGTGTGACGGGTCCCACTTCAAGTTGGTGCAGTTCCGTGTCCTAAATCCCTAAGACAGCTGTGCGAATCACACGGCGGCAGATTGGAGCCAATCGGCGTCTGAGTACCGCTCGCAGGGGTCTGTGGCCGGGGGTGTCGGCCGAGTCGGAGCAGTCGCTACTCGGGCGAGTGCTCGTCGCCGAGCAGCCTCGATCTGGGCGTTCAGCGCCAACAGATTCGTCTCGTCGGCGATCTCGTCGACGAACGCGACCACCTCGTCGATCTCCGAAGCGGCCGACACTAGTCGGCGTGTGGTCTCGACGGTCTCCTCGGCCCGTTCTGCGAGACGGTCGAGTGTCGTCGCCGCCTCTCTGGCCGTCTCCTCGACGGCCGCACACTGCTGTCTCGCCTCCGTCGTTCCCCGTGCCGCCTCGCTCGCGGCCGCCGCGATCTCCTCGTTCGTCGTCGACAGTTCCCGTATCTCCGTGGAGATGTCGGCGACCGCGTCGTCGATCTCTCGACCCGACGCTCGCACGGACTCCACCGGTCGTCGACCCGTGTCGCCGCCGCGGCGACCTGGTCGCCGAACGACGATGTCCGGTCGACGGTCTCGCGCCACTCCGAGAGCAGTTCGTCGTACGCCTCGTACAACGGGGCGACCGCCGCCGTTGGCGGTTCCCCGAGTGTTTCTCGGAGACGCCCGTCTGCGTTCGCCGTCACCACCTCCGTCAACTCCGTGATCGCCGCTTGGATCTGCTCGGAGTCGACTCCGGTGTCGGCCCCGTCCCGCGACCGTTCTTCTCGGGAGCCGTCACGGCGGGGCACCCCTACGGTGCCACCCCACGCTCACACGCCACACTGTCGACCTCCACCCCAATCGTTTCACTGTACAGACACGACGGGGGTCGAGACGTGTTGACGGTTTCTGCGAACCCGGTCTGCGGTCGTGTCGCTCTGGCGGCCGATAAATCCTCAGACGCTATATCGAAGTCGAGAGCGGTGACTCGGTCGAATCTCGTCTCGCGGCCGGGTGTGGTGGGCCGCCGTGTCCGGGTGGCACTCACAGCAGGAACCAGAACACGGGGTAGGAGGTGACGATCGCCAGCGAGGGTGTCAACACCCACATCGTCACGATCCGTTTGGCCGCCGCCGGGTCAAAGAGACTCCGTTCGTCGATGTCTGCCGGGCCTTCGCTCCCGACGCTCGGCACGTCCGGCACCTCGTCCGGCTTCTCTGCCGACTCCTCCTCGCGGGCCACGTCACCGATCGTCGGACCGGCGGGTGCGTCCTCCGCGCGGGAGGTGACCAGTGCACCAGTCGAGACGGCGACGTCCGGGCGCTCCGGTGTCGGTGTGGCCAACTCCGCGAGCGTCGCGGTCCGGCTCGCTCGCCCCCAGCCGAGTCCGATGATCGTCGAAGTCGTGCTGACGGCGAGGCTGGCCGGAATCCCGGCCGAGGAGAGGGCCGTGATCACCGTCCCGCCGACGACGGAGACGATCAGCGACGCCAGCACCGGTAGTTCGGTGATGTCGTCGCCGACGGTCTCCAGGGTCCGTCGGGCGATCGTGAAACTCCCCAGTCCGAACGCCACGACGGCGAGTAGAATCCCCTCGTCGACGGTGAGTGAGCCACCCGCGCCCACGAGCGGGGCGACGGCGTTCGCGGCGTTCGACGCCCCCGCGGAGAAGGCCATGTAACAGCCGATGGCGACGACCGACACCGAGCCGATCACGTCCCGTGGTGACGCGTTCGGGTTGAGGTACGGCCGTGGAACGACACCCGACCGGTCGAACTGGACGAAGTGGAGATCGAACGTGGTGAACGCGACGTACCGGTCGAGGTACGGGTAGACGTACCGCCCCACGACGGCCCCGACGAACAGACACAACAGTGGGGCGACGATCCACGCCGAGACGATGACGAACATCAACGCCTGGTCGAGTGTCCCCGAGGCGAGTCCCAACCCGACGATCGCGCCCACGGCGGTCATCGACGTCGAGGCCGGGACGCCGTAGAGGTTCGAGATCAACAACGACAGGCCGGTGAAGAACAGAACCGTCACGCTCGCTAAGGGGGTGAACTCCGTCGCCGGCACGATACTGCTGCTCATCGTCGTGATCACTTCCCGGCCGACTGTCCACGCGCCGAGGAAGCCGAAGCCGACGAACAACCCCCCCGCGGTCGCCTTCCGGAGGAGCCGCGAGCCGACTGCGGGCCCGAACGCGACGCCCGTCGACGACCCACCGATGTTGAACCCGACGAACACCGCGACGACGATTCCGACGACGGTCAGGAGTGCTACCACTGTCGCACCATCGCCGGATTCGAGTTTATACCTTCTGGGAGGGGTGACCGGGTAGGAGCACACACTCGACAGTGCCGTCGATACGGGACAGTTTTTGAACGGTGTCCACCTACACCGAGGTATGGACTACCGGGTCGACGAGATCGACAAACGAATCCTCTACCACCTCGCGGCGGACGCACGGAACACCGCCGCCCCGGCGATTGCGGAGGGGTTGGACGTGACGGCCGGAACTGTCAGGAACCGTATCGAACAGATGGAAGAGTGTGGGATCGTCACCGGGTACACCGCGGAGATCGACTACGAACGGGTCGAGGCCCGACTGACGAACCTCTACGTCTGTACCGCGCCCGTCTCGGACCGCGAGCGGGTGGCTGCACAGGCGCTGACGGTCTCGGGTGTCGTGGACGTGCGCGAGCTCCAAGCGGGCCGACAGAATCTCCACGTCGTCGGGGTCGGGAGAGACACCGACGATCTGGGACGGATCTCGACCGAACTGGCGAACCTCGGGGTAACGATCGAGGCGGAACACCTGGTCCAGAACCAGCGGAGCCACCCCTACGACCCGTTCGACCCGGAGAACGGGCGGCGGCGGGCCGAACTCGCGGACTTCATCAGCCTCACCGGTGGTGCAGAGGTGATCGAGAGCTCCGTCGGCGAGGAGATGCCGATCGCCGGCCGGACACTCGCCGAGGCGAACGAGCGTGGACTGTTCGACGACGAGGTGTTGGTCGTCGGAATCGAGCGAGACGGCGCGGTGGTCACCCCGGACGGCGACACCCGGATCGAGGCCGGTGACGTCGTGACGTTGTTCTCTCGTGAAGAACTCGACGTGGACAGTGTCGAGGGGTTCCAGCGCGAGCGCCGGGACGCGACGTAGTTCGCGCACGATCCGCCGAGAGGTCACCGGTAGCCGTCGAGTCGCCGGAGCACCGCACCCACCAACACCGCGACGGGGATGATCTCCAGTCGGCCGACCCACATGTTGACGATCAGCATCGCCTTCGCCGGTGCGGGCATCGTCGCCCCGGTGATCCCGGAGTCCAACCCGACGTTACTCTGTGCGCTCATCACGTCGAAGATCACGTACTCCAACGGGTGGGCCGGCGAGAGGACACGCAACAGGACCGCCACCCCGACGACGAGGAACGTCACCCAGAGAAGCAACACCACGGTCGCCTCGGTGTACTCCCGTTGTGCCCGATCCTCGCCGAGTTTGCGATCCCCCAACTGGAGGTACCGAACCGCACTGTCGGGGCGAAACACGTCCCGGACCTGCCAGACCGTCCCCTTGACGAGTGTGATCACCCGGATCAGTTTCAGCCCACTCACCGTCGACCCCGCAGCCGCGCCGGTCAGCATCCCCAGACAGGTCAACAACGTCGCCCCAGCACTCCACACCTGTTGTGTCCCGCCACCGATCGTCGTACTCCCGAAGCCGGTGTTCGAGGTGGCCGAGACGAACTGGAACAACGCGACTCGGAACGTCTCCTCGACGTTCGCGTACTGTCCGTTCACGTGGAGAACTCCGGCCAACGCGAGCGAGCCGACGCCGAACCAGACGAACACCCACCGGGTCTGGAGGTCGGTGTAGAAGTTCCGGAGTTCCCCCTTGAAGATCAGGTAGTGGATCGGGAACGCGATACTGCCGGCGGTCATGATCGGGACGGTGGCGTACTCGATCAACGGGCTCCCGTAGTGACCGATCGAGTCGGCGTGGACGGAGAACCCACCCGTCGCGATTCCGGTCATCCCGTGGTTGATGGCGTCCCACAGCGGCATCCCGGCGAGCAGGTACAACCCGATCGACCCGAGGGTGAGCCCGAGGAAGATCTTCCAGATCTCCCGGACGGTGGTGACGATACTCGGGTGGATCTTCTCGGAACGCGCCTCACTCTCGTACAGTGTGTACGACCCGCCAGACCCCTTCCCCCGCCGGAGGATCGCGACGGTGAGGACGATCACGCCGACGCCGCCGATCCACTCGACGAACGACCGCCACCAGTGGAGCGACCGTGGGAGTTTCTCCTCCACGGTCGCGACCGTCAGTCCCGTCCCGGTGAACCCGCTCGTACTCTCGAACACGGCGTCCAACGGTCGCTGGAACACCGCCGTCGTCGGGTCCACCGCTGGTGTGTTCAGCCACGCGGGGTACGGATCGACCGCGATCGTCCACGCGATCGTCAGAAACGGGAGACCGCCGAGCACGCCGACGACGGCCCACGCGGTCGCGGCCGTCACCATCGCCTCACGCTTGGCCGGCGGGTCGGCGTCTCGAAACGCTCGGGCGAGCGCGGTCCCCACTCCACCGGTGACGAGGGCAGACGCGAGAAACGCCGGGACGGCGAAGAACTCCCGGTTGACGGCCGCGACGACCACGGAGACGACCATCATCAGCGACACGGCCTGGACGATCCGTCCGACGTCGCGCCCGACAGTGTTCGTGTCTACTCGCATCGTTGTCTGTGTTCGAGAGCCGAGAGAATCGACGAACGAGACACAGTCGTCACCCAGTCACGTCGCACTGTCTTCGTAGTGGCCGAACACGTCGGTGAGTTCCGGCTCGGCACCAGTCCCAGAGTAGACAGTCAGGAGATCGCCGGTCTCGATCCGGGTGTTCCCGCGAGGCGTCAGCGGCTTGTCTCGCTCGTCGCGTTCGATCGCGACGATCAACACGTCGTCCGGGAGTGTCCCGTCCTCGCCGGCCTCGGTGAGCGTCTTCCCCGCGACGGGTGCACCGTCGGTGACGGCAATCTCGAACACCTCCGCCTCCTCGCCGATCCGCATGTAGTCGACGATCGCCGGACGGGCGACTGCCCGGTAGAGGTACCCGGCGATGAGCTGTTGTGGGTTCTCGATCGTGTTGACCCCGATCTGCCGGAAGAGGTTCATGTGTTGTGTGTCGTGGACGACCGAGGTGATCCCCGGGACCTCGAACTCTTGAGCGAGCAGACACACCATCACGTTGGTGGCGTCCTGCTCGGTCGTCGAGATGATCGCGTCCGCTCGCCCGGCACCCGCGTCTTCGAGCGTCTCCTTCGAGGTCGCGTTCGCGTTCAACACGAGACAGTCGTTCTCGCTCGCGACCTCGTCGGCTCGGCGTTCGTCCTGTTCGACGACGACCACCTCGTTTCCGGAACGGGTGGCGATGTCGATCAACGGCGATCCAATGTCTCCGGCTCCGACGATTACGATGTACATACGTGGTAGGCTGTTCGGTCACTGCTCGATCGGTCAGTCGACGACTCCCTGCCCAGTTCTCGGCGTTACTCGTCGGACCCGTACGCTCGCCCGAGGTAGTGCCACCGGTACTGCCCCGTCTCGCCGTCGAGACTGGGCTCCCACCTGACTCGGTAGGCGAACGGCCCACGGGCCCTGCCCGTCTCCTCCGGCCGTTCCACGACGACCACACTGCACGCACCGTCGTCCTCGACGCGGACGAGCTGTTCCCGCTCCCGCGCCTCGACAGCGTCCGTCAACGTCGGGCGGTCGCGGAGTTGTCGCTGCGCGTAGTGGATGATCTCCCGGAGTTGGTCGTCACTGCTCGTGTCGAGTGCAGTCACGACGGCTCGGGGAACGTCAGTTTCTGTCGTCATGTGTGGGGGACGGCCGAGTGGCAGACGGCCTCCGTCTGGTCCGACGACACCGTGTGCCGTCGTGTCTACAGTCACCCGTGTGATTGCTGATTCATAAATATTCCTACTCACGTTGCGTTTCACCGACTCAGAGCTTCTCAGGTTCTGGTTTCCGAAACGACCACCCACTCCGCCGAACTGTGTGGGACGCGTCGTACCCGTCGACGGGCGCTGATCGGTCGCCGCCCCGCTCCACTCACCGACGCGGTAGAACTGCCTCACTCCTCTCGGCGACGCAGGTCTCGTCGCCTCACTCCCTTCGGCGACGCAGGTCTCGTCGCCTCACTCCCTTCGGCGACGCAGACGCCGCTCGATCACCGCCTCCGGCGCATCGTAGCCGTCGTCGTGACGCACGCACTTGCTGGTGCGACCGTCGTCGTCCACGACGTACTCGTCGGGCTCCGCCTCGTTGCAGATCGACCCGAACTCCTCGCGCACTAGCCCGGCGGCACCAGTGTCGTCGCCACCCTGTGCGGCCGCGACTGCCTCGTCGATCACGGACTGTGCCGAGTCGAGATCCACGTCGCCGAACAACTCGCTGGCCGTCTCCGCGATGTCCTCTCCGACCGACGCGCCGAGAGCGGCCTTCAGCCGGTCCAACACGCTCTGGTCAGCCTGCGCGCGCGCACGCAGTACCGTGTGGAACTCCTCGATCCCGGTCCAAGCCGCCTCCGGCAGTTCCGCGTACTCGTCGGGACGGACCTTCGCCGGACACCGCGTGACGAACCGACAGCCGCTCGGCGGGTTCCGTGGTGACGGCGGCGTCCCACGCAGCGTGATCCGGTCGCGGTCCGGACCGAAGCTCCCCGGAATCGCCGACAGCAACGACACCGTGTACGGGTGTGAGGGGTCGGTGTACACCGACTCCGTCGGCCCCAACTCGACCACGTTGCCGAGGTACATCACCGCGACCCGATCACAGATGTGCCGGACGACGCTCAGGTCGTGAGCGATGAACAGGTAGGTGAGCCCCAACTCCGACTGGAGCTCGTCTAGGAGGTTGATGATCCGCGCCTGCACGGAGACGTCCAGCGCCGACACCGGCTCGTCCAACACGATGAACTCCGGTTCGAGCGCGAGCGCCCGGGCGATCCCGATCCGTTGGCGCTGGCCCCCAGAGAACTGGTGCGGGTAGCGGTAGTAGTGTTCCTCCCGCAGCCCCACCTTGTCGATCAGCTCGAACACCCGTGCCCGGCGCGCCTCGGCGGTCTGCCAGTCGTGGGCGTCCAACGGCTCTCGGATGATCTCCCCGACCGTCATTCGGTCGTTCAGGCTGGAGTCGGGGTCTTGGAACACCATCTGCGCGTCGCGTTGCCACTCGCGTCTGTCCGACCCCGAGATCGCCGTCACGTCCCGACCGTCGGCGACGACCTTCCCGTCGGTGGCGTCCTCCAACCCCAGAATCGTCCGGCCGAGCGTCGTCTTCCCACAACCCGACTCGCCGACGACGCCCAGCGTCTCCCCCTTCCGGAGGTCGAACGAGACGCCGTCGACGGCCTGTACTGGGTCGCCGATCAGCCCGCCGTCGTCGTAGTACTTCTTCAGGCCCCGTACCTCCAACAGCGTCTCCGCCGTCTCGGTCGTCTCCCGTGTGGTCTGTGTGCTCACGAACCCTCACCTCCCTGTCTGTGGCCGCCGTCCGTGGCGGTGTCTGTGTCGGTGTCCGGGTCGAACGTCGCCTCTGCCGGCGAGTGGCCGTACTCCGACTCGTGGAGGAGACACGCCGCAGTGTGAGTCACCCCACTGTCGTCGGCGACATCCACCGGTTCTGGGTGGACGCGTTCGCAGGCGTCGAACGCCGCCGGACACCGCGGCGCGAACCGACACTCCTGTGGCTCCGCCGTCGGCGTCGGCACCTCGCCGCCGATCGTCGGCAGTTGGTCCCCGTCTGCGGTCCGCCCGGGGATCGACGCCAACAACCCCCGCGTGTACGGGTGTTGTGGTTCGTCGAACAACCGCTCGACGGGGGCGGTCTCGACGACCTCGCCGGCGTACATCACGTTCACTCGGTCTGCGACCTCCTCGATCACGCCCATGTCGTGGGTGATGAACAGAATTCCCAGATCCTCCTCGCGTTGCAGTTCCTCCAACAACTCCAGGATCTGTGCCTGGATCGTCACGTCCAGCGCGGTCGTCGGCTCGTCACACACCAACAGATCCGGATCACACGCCAGCGCGATGGCGATCACCGCACGCTGGCGCATCCCGCCGGAGTACTGGTGTGGGTACTCGTCGAGCCGGCGCGGCGCGTCCGGAATTCCGACCGCCTCCAACAGCTCGACCGCCTCCTCGCGAGCGTCGTCACCGCGCAGCCCCTGGTGGATGCGCAACGCCTCCCGAATCTGGTTGCCCACCGTGTAGACGGGGTTCATCGAGTTGATCGGGTCCTGGAACACGATCGAGAGGTCGCCACGGTTCCGCTCCCAGGCCCCGTCGGTCAGTTCCTCGCCGCGGAACCGGATCGACCCGCCCTCGATCCGTCCGGGTTCGTCGACCAACCCGAGGATCGAGCGCGCGGTGACGGACTTCCCGGAGCCAGACTCGCCCACCAGCCCGACCGTCTCGCCCGCGCGGATGTCCAACGAGACGCCGTCGACCGCCCGGATCGTCTCCTTGTCCGTGTAGAAGGTGGTGTGGAGATCGTCGACCGTCAACAACGGCTCGCCTGCGGTGTCTCCGCCGGCCGCGCCGTCGTTCGTCGCCATCAGGCACCACCCCCACGACCGGCACCGTCACCACCCGCACTGTCGGACTCGGGGTCGATCGCGTCGCGGATCCCGTCACCCAGCGCGTTGAACGCCGTGACGACCAGCGTGATCAGGACACCCGGGATCAACGAGATGTGCCACGACGCCGTGGTGACGTAGTCCTGTCCGGCGTTGACCGCTCGACCCCACTCCGGCGTCGGCGGGTTCACGCCGAGGCCGAGGAACGACAGCCCGGCGATGGCGATGATCGCGCCGCCGAGCGTCATCGAGCCGTACACCAGCACGTACCCGGAGATGTACGGCAACATGTGTTTCCGCATGATCGCCGTCGGTGACTGGCCGAACGACTTCGCCGCGTCGACCCACTCCTCTTCGGACACCTGGAGCGCCGGGCCACGGAACGACCGCCACATCCCCGGCCACCCCGTGGCCGCGAAGATCAACGCCAGCACGAACGCCCCGGAGTAGATCTCTCCGATCCACGTCCCGGCCAACACCACCGTCAACATGATCAGTAACAAGAGCCGCGGCATCCCCATCACCGCGTCGCTCACCAACACGACACCCAGGTCTATCGCCCCCTTGTAGTAGGCAGAGAGCAGTGCGAGCACCACCGCGACCCCGACCGACAGTCCGACCGACAACAGTCCGATGATCAGCGAGATCCGCGAGCCGTGCGCGATGAAGGTGAACAGGTCCTTCCCGCTGGGGAGTGTCCCGAACGGGTGGAACCGACCGAAGTCGTCGTAGCTCATCGGCCCGACGTTCTCGTCGGCGGTCCCCTGTGACTGTGCGCCGAGGTTCGCCTGCCCGGCGGTGACCTCCTCGACACCCGACCCGCTCCAGTAGTCGACGCTGTTCTGGTAGGGGTTCGCCAGGTTCGCCTCCACGGTCGTCGGCGACAACGCCGGAGCGAACGCCACCATCACCAGGAACATGAACACGACGACCAGCCCGAAGAGGCCCCACTTGTGACCCCGGAACCGGTCGACCACGTCGTCACGGGGCGTCCAGTCTGCGACGCGGTAGTGGGCGCGGTACCAGTTGTACCCCACCCAGGTCCACGCCAACAGGCCGAACGAGTAGAGGTAGATCAACCCCGCTCGGATCGCCCACGCCACGTCCGGCGCGAGCCCCAGGAACGTCCCCTGGTACGCCTGGCCGTTCCAGTACCCCTGGTTCGGGATCGTCTCCCGAGACAACAACGTCGGGAACTGGCCGGCCGCCTGTTTGGCTGCCGTGATCGCCTCGACACGACCCACCGCCGGAACGACCGACAACAGGTCGTTCAGGAGCGACAACCCGAACTGGGCGAGCGCCCCGGCCTCCAACAACAACAACGCGCCGAACACGCCGGTCCACACGGCCGCCGGCCGCGGGTTGTTTCGGACACGGTCGCCGAACGGTGCCGCCTCACTCTCCGTGTAGTTGCCTGTCGGTGTTGCCATCTAACTCCCCTCGTATCCCACTCGCGGGTCGATCAGCGTGTACAGTACGTCTTGGACGATGTTGATGACCAACAGGAGGACGATGAAGACGAACATCAGCGAGCCGACCAACGGGAGGTCACCCTGGATCGCGGCGTCGAAGAACAACTTCCCCATCCCGTTGATGCCGAACACCGACTCCACGAGCACACTCCCCCCGATCAGGAGGAACGCCTCCGTCGTGACGATCGGCACCAGCGGGATCAGCGCGTTCCGGAACACGTGCTTCCAGACGATCGACCGCTCGGAGACCCCCTTCGCACGAGCGAAGTCGACGTACTGTTCGTTCTTCGTCTCGACGACCGCCGTCCGCCCGATCCGCATCTCGTTGCCCATCGACGCCGACCCCAACACCAGCGCCGCCGGGAGGATCTTCTTGATCGCCGCCAGCGTCTGTTCCGGCTGTGTGAACAACGCCATCGGGTTCCCCTCCATGTACGACAACCCCGGATTGCCGGTCACGCCCGACGGGAGGTCGATCACCGCCGTCTGCCAGTTGAAGCCGAGCAGCGTCTCCGAGCCGACCAACACGGCGAGGAGGATCACTGCCAGCCAGAAGTTCGGCATCGCTCGCCAGACGATCCCGGAGACGGACGCGAAGTAGTCGGCGATCGAGTTCGACCGGACGCCCGCGTAGAACCCGAGCGGGACGCCGATGAACACCGCGATCATCACGGACCAGAACCCGAGCCAGACGGTCCGCGGCAGGAAGTCCAACACCAGTGCCCCGACGTTCGACCCGGGGTAGATCAGCCACGTCTGTCCCAGATCGAGCGTGTAGAGGCTCGCCGACCAGTCGACGTAGTGTTCGAGTGGTTGTTGATCGAGACCCAGTGACTGTCGCGCGGCTTCGTACTTCTCTTCGGTCAGACGTTCGTTACCACTGAGTAGGTTCGCCGCCGGATCGACCGGCCCCTGGTAGATGATGAACCAGGTGATGCTGGTGCCGAGCCACAGCACCGGAAACGCCATGAGAATCCGTTTCGTGAGGTACTTCAGTCGTTCCATGGTGAGTCTGGCCGCGTACGTTCGGTCCTACGCTCCCGCTGGAAAAATACTGACGGATCGAACCGTCAGTCTCCGCCTCAGTTGTCGACGAGTTCGTCGTAGACGTTCTGTCGAACCGTCTCGCCGTCGTCGCCGCCCAGGTCGGCCTCGCTGGCCTGCACCTGGTAGGTCCACCGCGTGAACATCCCGCTCGGCTCGTCGTACGGCGGGATGAACCGGAGGAAGTTCGACGGGTCCGGGTACTCCATCCCGTCACCCAACGAGAACATGTCCATCGAGCCGTCCAGCGCCTGGCCGATGACCGTCCCGAAGTCGGCCTTCACGATGGAGATGTTGATGTTGGCGGCCTGTGCCTTGTCTCGCAGCGTCTTCGAGATGGCGTCCCAGTCGGGGTCGCCCGAGAAGACGGTGAACTCCACTTCCAGTGGCTCGTCACTCGTGTAACCGGCCTCCTCCATCATCGAGCGGGCGGCCTCGATGCGTGCCTCGCCGACACCGTACGGGTAGCCGTCGGAGAACCGGTCCAGTTGGCTGTTCTCGCCGTCCTGATAGTGTGCGTCGTAGTTCTCGGCGGGGGTGTCACCCATGAACGCGCCCGGCGGACTGAGGTGGTACGCCGAAGTGTTCAGCCCCTTGTACACGTCGTTGGCGATCCGTTCCTGGTTGATCAGCATCGCGATCGCCTTGCGTGCCGGCTTCGGGACGCGCGCGCAGTTGAACACGAGGTAGTCCGTGTCGAGTGCCTCCGCCTCCCCGTAGTTGACCGTCGTCCCGTCGTCTAGCTCGTAGGTCCCGACCGCGTACGGCCCCTCGTCGGACTCGATGGTCCGCCGGTCCGGGTCGAACTCCGCCGTCGGGATCGCACCCGCCGAGGAGACACCCAGCATGTCCAGGTTCCCGTTCTTGAACCGTTGGAACCGCGTCGAGGCGTTCCCGAGAACAGTGTAGGTGATCGCCTCGATCTGTGGCCCGTCGCCGTGGTAGTCGTCGAAGGCGGACAACCGGATCTGGTCGCCCTTGCTCCAGGCGTCCACCGCGAACGGTCCGACGCCGGCGAAGAACGGTCCGTCGCCGTCCGTCGAGAAGAACTCGTTGTAGCCGTACTCGCCCTCGTACAACAGCCCGTCGAGCCCGTGTTGCTCGTAGTCTTTCGGGTACGCGACCGACCCCTCCGGGATCGGCGCGAACGCCCCGCCGGCCAGCTGTGCGAGTGTTCCGGTGAACGCGTTCTCGAGGGCGATCTCCAGGGTGTAGTCGTCGACCGCCTCGACACCGAGCGTCCCCGGCTCGAACGCGGCGACCCCGCTGAGTCCGTCCGTCCGCTCGTGTTCGACGGTGAACGTGTCGCCGACGATGTCGTCCGCGTTCCGGGTCTCCTCTGCGCCCGCCAGTCGCTCCAACGAGTAGACGAAGTCCTGTGCGGTCAGCTCCGTCCCGTCGTGGAACTGGACCCCCTCCTTCAGATCGAAGGTGTAGGTGAGTCCGTCCTCGGAGACGGTGTAGTCCGCAGCCAGGTCGGCGACCGGCGGCAGGTCGCCGTCGTCGAAGTTCATCAACGCCGCGTTGTACTGGTTGTAGCCAGCGCCGGACCCCTTCGCGTTCACCGGGTCCAGCGTCTGGACCGGGCCGGGCGACGCGAGCTGGAGCGTCTGGTCACCCTCCAGTTCGAGACTGTCGAACGTCTGGTCTTCCATCGTCCCGGCCATCCGGACGTCGACACGGTCCTGCCAGATCTGCTGGGTCAGCGTGTGGACCAACGGCAGTTCCTGGACGGCCTCCCAGTTCGTCTCCTCGATCAAATAGTACACTTCCTCGCGGATCGCCGCCTCCTCGTCGGAGGGGCCGCGGTTCTCGCCGTACCGGTCCCACTGCCGGTCGGACCGCGTCATCAGCGGGTCGAACGGTGCCTGTGTCGACTCGACGGAGCCGTACGAGTAGCCCGCCGCCTCGATCGCCTCGCCGAACTCCGACGGCTCGACGTTCTCGATCGCGAGCCGGACTACTCCCTCTTCGGTGTCGACCTTGATGTGATCCTGGGGGAACTCGCCGATCTCGTCGGTCGGTGTCGGCGACGGCGTGTCCGTCGACTCCTGTTCCGTGTCCGGTTCCGCCGTGTCCGTCTCCTCTGCCGGCGTTCCCTCCGCCGGATCGTTCGAGCTACACCCTGCGAGTGCGGCTGCCGCGCCCGTCCCAGCGGCCGCCAGAAAGCTGCGCCGAGTCGTGTCTTCGGGCATCGTGTGGGTTGGCGGAGAGCCAGGCAAAATAGCTTGCCATACGTAGTACGTTCGACTACGTGCCAGTATATAGCCTCTCGTCTTGCGATTCTCACTCCGTCCGCTGGTTTCTCACGAGTCTCGGTACATCCCACGCGAACGACAGAGAATCCCGCCGAGGGACGCGACGGAACACCGGCGAGGTTTTGTCGTTCCGACCGGAGAGACGGGTATGGGACCTGTCGACCGCGACGGCCGTGGTGGGAGTCGGATGGCGTCGCTCGCGCGGCCACGCACAGAAGATCCGACGAGACTCGCCGTGATCGCCGACCCGCACCTCTCGACTCGGGAGTCGGGCACCTCGAAGCTGTTCGAACGCACGGAGCGGCACGTCCGGCTCGCGCTGGAGGACGCCGCGACCCGCGACCCGGACGCGGTCGTCTGTGCCGGCGACATCACCAAAGACGGCGAACGGTGGAACTTCGACCGGTTCGACGAACTGCTCGCGGAGTCGGGCGTCGACGCCCCGTTCTACTCTGTCCCCGGCAACCACGACGTGCCCAAGGAGGGGTACGATCACGACAACCTCCCGCTGTCGGCGTTCGCCGAGCGGTACGCACCCGGCGACGGGTTCCCGTTCCACACGGAGGTCGGCGGGCTCGACCTGATCGGGCTCAACTCCGCCGGCGACGAGTCGTTCCTGACTGACTCTCACGAGGGGCTCGTCCGCGAGGAGAGTATCGAGTGGCTCCACGAGACGCTGCCGGAGACGGAGACGCCGGTCGTGCTCACGCACTTCAACTTCCCGGGGATGTTCGAACAGATCCGCCGCCACCGCGAACTCGCGGAGCCGGACATGTTCGTCCCGCCGGAGCAACGCGAGCCCGAGCGGTTCGCCGGCGCGTTAGCGGACCACGACGTGCCGCTCGTGTTGACCGGCCACCTCCACATGCCGTCGACGACGACTGCACAGGGTGTCCGGGAGGTGATGGTGCCGACCACCTGCTCGTTCCCGCAGTCGTACCTCCTCGTGGACGTCGGCCCCGAAGGGACGGAGATCACGCTCGTCCCGTGTGCAGAGTTCGAGGGGACGGTCGCCGGCCACCGCGAACGCCGCACCGACTCCGTCACCGCCCGCGGGCTCACGTCGATGGCGGCCGCTCGGCTCGCACAGTTCCCGCTCGTCGAGGAGTGACTCCCGCGCTCGTCACGATCGGCGCGGCGACGGTCGACCGCCACTACGCCGTCTCGAACCTCCCGGCTCCCGACGGCGGCGCGTACGCGCCAGCGGTGACAGACCACCCCGGCGGGGTCGCCGCCAACGTCGCGAGCGGGGCTGCACACCTCGGCCGCCCGGCCGGCCTGCTCACCCGACTCGGTGACGACGACTTCGGTGAGACCGTCCGCGGACGACTCGCCGACGACCCGTTCGACACCAGCCGTGTTCGTGTCGGGGCG
>P_A23_Liq_2_FmtDRAFT_1000098_pt1 | contig 19410 bp, 17 predicted proteins | sample PonA232FremontCA_FD_10599 | JGI IMG/M metagenome (IMG submission 10599) | reverse complement strand
AACAACAAGCTCACCACGACGTACAGCAGCCGTACGACCGGATTTTGTGTCGAGGTCGTCGCAATACTTTGCTCGGAGAGTCGGTAGCTGGCCTCGATACCAAAGCGTTTCGCGTAGTGGTATCGAGCGTCTCGTGGTGAATCGATGAACGGCGCGTCAGCGGCGTAGCCGTGACGCGCCACTCCATGTTCGTCGTACCGTCCGTTTTGGTACGTACAGTCGATGTAGACGGGAAAATCGACGGTCCAGCTGTGACCGTCGAGTTTTGCCGTCATGTCGTGTTGAATCACGCGACTCCAGCCTTCCGAAAGTTCTTGCTTGATCGTCTGTCCCCAGCGGACGATCGGCATGACGTAGGCGTGGTTGTGTGCCTGAAGCAGCGTCAAACACTTACTGTCGTAGAATTCGCGATCAAGAAAGACGGCCTTGACCTCGAGGTCAAGGTCGTCGAGGATACCGAGAAATTCTGCGAGGACACTGCTGGCGGTGTCGCCGTCTTCGAGACGGCGCACCGCCAGCGTGTAGCGTTTGTTCTTCACACGCGCGTAGAGTGTGGCATAGGCGTGGAACGCAGTTGTTCCACGCTTCGCTTGTGAGTGATACAGGCCGTCTGTCCCGTCTTTGTCGCCGTAGTAGGGCCGCAGGTGGAGGTCCGAAACGACCTCCACCTGCTGGGGAAGGACATCGAGGACGTCCTTCTGAAGAAGCGCGTTTCCGACTTGTTCGAGCGTCTCAAGGTCGAATTTGGTGCGGAGATGGTAGAGAACCGAATTTTCGTGGGGGGCATCTTCGCTTTTCTCACAGAGCGTTGAGACCGAGGTCCCGTCGGCGCACGCGCCGACGAGGACCTCGTAGATGTCTTCAGCATCAAGTTCAGCGTTTTCAGCGAGTGTAAGGGCAACTTCCTCGTCAAGGGAGTTGACGAGGAAGTTAAGAAGCTGGTCCTCGTGAATTTCACCGTCTGCTTGCTTGGTTTTAGACACACCTTCAGCAAGCAGACGTCTCAACTAACCGGCTTTGTGATGTACTGAGATTGTCTGGGCGGGCGACGAGTGGGAACTACACTTCGTCTGTAAGGTTGAGATCGACGTGGATGAAGCCCCCGGTGAGAAGACGGTGGGTGTTGATCTCGGTATTAACAACTTTGCCGCGCTCGCGTATGAAGACGGTCACAGCGAGCTGTACCCGCTGAACTGCTTGAAACAGGACGACTGCTACTTCAGCAAGCGAATCGCTCTGTGTGACGACTCGAATTCCGATCAGGCCACCGGGCTGAACCAGAAGAAGTCGGCTCGCCGTACCCACTACTTCCACACACTCTCGAAACGTATCGTCCAGCGGTGTGTTGACGAGGAAGTTGGAACTATCGTGGTGGGAGATCTCTCTGGCATCCGTGAGGATGAGGAGAACGCCGAGTCAAAGGACTGGGGCATACACGGGAATCTTGATCTACACTCGTGGGCGTTCGACCGTTTCACAGACCTTCTCGAATACAAAGCCGAAATGGAAGGTATTACGATTGAACAAGTGTCTGAGCGGGATACCTCGAAGTCGTGTTCGTGCCGTGGTCGGAAGCGTGACGCAACCCGTGTTGAACGCGGACTGTATGTCTGCGATGAGTGCGGGACTGTGGCGAACGCGGACGTGAACGGTGCTGAGAACATTCGGCAGAAAGTATCTCCAAGTCCCGCCACGGATGGCGGTGATAGGAGTAACGGCTGGTTGGCACAGCCATCGACGTTCTTGTTTGACAAAGAAACTGGTGCGTTTGTACCTCAAGAACAGGTCACGTCGTAAACCACAATATCCCAACCCAGCGGTGCGGTGCCGTGGGAATCCTCGCCCTTCAGCGCGGGGAGGATGTCAATTGCTGAAGAGTTCCACAAGGCCGCACTCTTCAATTAAAACTCACCTCAAAATCGTCTGTCTGAGGATCCAAGCTTCCTATCCACGCCCGAATAAATCCCATTGGGATCAGATATACCAGTAATGTAGGCAATGAGCTGAGGTCGCTATCGATTGTGAATGCGATACCGGCTAAAACCAACGTCACGGGGGCGAGTACGTATACAAATATCAAGTACAATTCAGTGAGTGGGGCGTACACAAACGCCAGCGGGTCTGTCGGTGATTTCTGTTTGTATGATTGCTCAGCAACAAAGTGCCGCCAAACACGGCTCAGCTGAAACAGCACGATGCCAGCGATCGCGAGGCCGACTGACACGGGTAGGTCCGAACCAAGACTGTATCTGGAGGCAACAGAGCGGATTATAACGCCGACAATCACGGCATTGAAAACAACTTTGGACCAGACAAATTTGATATTTCGGCAGTATACTGGTGGGAACAAGCCAATCAGCTGACGTGGGGTCGGGTCGGTGTCCCACATGTCTCCGTCCCGACCGTCTACTGGTTTCGGAGTAAACAACGCAATAGGAAAAAAGAAGAGCTGGATAATCGCTACCTCGATGAGATACACCAGTGCGATCTCAACGAGGTTCCACTGAAACACGACCACTCCAACAATGAGTCCAAAATTCAGTATGAGCCCAAAGAAAAAGTCGCTAGACTCTCCCAGTTCTCTGAACGTGGTATCAACAACCGATGTCCAGCTGCGTTCACCCATTTGCTAGTTGGTTTGTTTTCACACGTTCATGCTTATTTTCATTTCCAAACAGAACCTGCTAGCTAAGGTCTGTGGCCAGCACGTTTGGTGAAATAAGACGCGACTCCGGTGTCGCCTCGCCCCAGCAAACCCAATTCGATACAACCACTATTACCGGTCGAAACTGAGCAACATTGAACGACCCGACGATGAGTGAAGATATTATATAGATCAAGGAGAATACCTGCGGCTTCAGCCGCAGGATGAATCCGACAACTCGGAGTCAATCTACACTACAATAGCCACACTGAGATTTGGCAATCCGCATCTTAAAGCGACAGGCAATCCCACGTATAGATAGGAATCAGACTGGGAACAGAGCGACTCCCGTTAGTCCTACGATGGCGGCCTGTCCGCCCCAAGCAATGAGACAGTAATCGGAACCAGTTGGGTGAACGGTCGGTTCTTATAATGAACCGATACAGTGCCCGACTGCTGTACGCACCACAGAAAGTAACTCCAAGTCCAGCGAAGTCTGCCGGACTCCCCGAGGCAAAAACAACTCCGGGAGTCCGAACACGATAGAGGATAGGAGTACCGGGGGCTTGGCACTCCCAGCAGTCCCACCCGTCACAGTCCGTGAACCCCACACGGATTCTCACCGTGTCGGAGTTCGGTGGAACTGTAAACCTGAAATCTCCAACGCTCAGGATTCCTCCGCGTTTACGCGGAGGAGGATGTCAACGGCGGGGTCATCTGAACGGGCTTGCTGATCACCTAGACTGGTGGTATTTATATCACCCTAGAAGCCCTGATGGGCGCTAACCCAGCGTTGAGGTCTGTTTGTCTACATCTACTTCGCAGTCGACGCCGTCGCTAGGCGCATCGGGTCACTCGAGAGTTGGCGCGGTCCGACGGATATTTCGCTGTTGGCGGCGACCTCCTCGTGAATGAGTCGCTACGGGACGGCCGGCCGATTCTTGCTTCTGTGTGCCGTCTGGGGCACCGCGTTCATGGCGACGGACGTCGGCCTGGCTGATCTCCCTGCGGTGCCGTTTGCGGCCGTGCGTTTCGACATCGCTGCCGCACTGTTGTTCGTCGCTGTGGTTGCCTCCGATGCGGATATCCGTCCCCATACTCGGGACGACTACGTCTACGTGTTCGTCGGTGGCGCGCTCACAATCGGTGCGCACCACGCATTCCTCTTCGCGGGCCAGCGGTACGTCACGGGCGGTGTCGCGGCCGTTCTGTTGGGTCTCGTCCCCGTGGTGACACCTGCGCTCACGCGGCTCGTCTCTACTGAGGAAGAGTTTACCGCTGCCACCGGACTCGGCGTCGTGCTTGGATTCGTTGGCGTCGTCGTCATCGCTGATCCCGACCCCGCGAATCTCGCGGACAGCGTCTTCGGAGTGTCGCTCGTGCTTGCGTCCGCACTTGCGTTCGCCGTCGCCGCGGTCGTCACGCACAGCAGGTCGCCGTCGATGCCGTTCCTCTCGACGCAGGCGTGGATGATGGCTATTGGCGCCGTCGTGCTCCACGCCGCTGTGATCGCAGTCCCCGGTCAATCGTTCGCGGCCGCCACGTGGACCCCGTCCGCACTCGCCGCACTTGCGTACCTTTCTGCCGTTGCTGGCGTCGGCGGCTTCTTGCTTTATTTCACGTTACTCGACGACCTCGGACCCATCGAGATGAGCTTCATTGAGTACGTCATCCCCGTGTTCGCAGCGCTGGCCGGCTGGCTCGTGCTTGGGCAGGAAGTGACGCCGGCGACCGTCGCCGGGTTCGGGTTCATCGTGGCAGGGTTCGTCGCCGCGAAGTGGCGGACATTGCGTGGAACATAGTGGTGCGTGATTGGTGACTTCGGGAGACCTTCCGAACACTTCGCTGGGGTCCCAGTGGTTGGCAAGTGCGGTACACGATCAAAGGATCATCTCACGAGCCGATTTTGAGTGGATCGCCTCCCTCCCAAGCGAGGATAAGATCTTACTTATTGGTAGAATTTGTGTCAATTCGTAATTCGGCGAAGTTACTACCTAATTTGCGGGTTGGTTCGCAACTCATACATACAAGGTTCAAGATCATAATTTCACGCCCCATACGAATGTCAGAACGCCCTCCATCCGATGATTCAGACGAACAACCCTTCGATACCGATCTGGCCGACTGGCCATCAGATGACTCGGATCAAGACCAGTCGGCGCCACCGTGGATTCCGCTTGGCATTGTTGGGATTCTTGCTGTTGCCGTCGGCTGGTTCTTCCGGCCGTGGCTCCATGGCCTCATCTACACGGTGTATACGACGCCGCTACTGCTGCTTGGCATCATTGCTGGTAGTATCGCGGCGTGGGTTACCGTACGTGCGGGCGACCGCGTTGAGACCGTCATCAACACGCTCTCCAGCAGCGACCACACGATTACCCCACTTCGTGTCGGTGTAGTCGTCGTCGTGATCGCTGCGTTCGCGCTGATGCCCGTCGCTAACGCAGTCGCTGGCGTCACATTAAGCGACCAAACAATGAGCCAGACGGCTACTGTTGAGCAACTCGACGATGTTGACGCCGACAATCCCCGAATTGTCACGCGAGCGGTCGCCGAACGGTACGCATCGAACACACTCAACCGGCCGCAGTACCGCGTCGGGGAGACCGATATCAGCGTGGTGAATGGGACTCCCTACTGGGCTGCTCCGCTCGCTCCGGATGGCCTATTTAACACGATCACAAAGCGTCAAGCCGGAACTGTCCTTGTCGATATGACAACTCAGCAGGCGAATGTACGGTCCGTAGACGGCGAGCTCGAAACTGGCGTCGGAACGATCTTTTATCGGAACTACCGCTGGAAGCTCCTCAAATCGCAGGCGTATCTCGTGGACTACGGTGATCCGAAGATGGTCATCCACAATGAGACTCAATACATCACCGTCCCATACACTGAGCCCACATTCCACTTGACGCCGTTACCACACTCGACACCACATTGGGGAGGCGTCGCCGTCATTGATCCAAGCGGTTCGATCGACATGCTCTCTCCCTCTGAGGCTGCGGCTAGCCCAATCCTTGACACTCAGCAACTGTATCCAGAGAAACTGGCGCTTCAATCGGTCGCGGCAACGAAGTACCGAAATGGAATCCTCAACACCTATACGAGCCACGAAGATGAAATCGAGATCGCGCCGCTTCCCGGAGACGGAAACGACCAGCCGTTCTTCATTCTCTCTGAGTCGGGGCCGCAGTACGTTGTTGCTGTCGAACCGTACGGCGACGCACAGGGTCTCCAAGAGTTGTGGACAATCGACGGCCAAACCGGAACCTTCGAACGCTACATCCCAACTGACTCGCTGTTCGGCCCACAGCGAGCAGCAGATCTCGTGCGGCAATCAGCGCCACAGACAGACTGGGACCGCTTTTCGCCAGCCGAACCCATTCTCACAGTCATCGACGATCGAGAGTATTGGCAAGTGCGCGTCGTCCCCGAAGATAACAGCGGGATCGCGTACGTCGCGTTTGTAGACGCACGGTCCGGGAACGTCGATTCGTTCGAAGAGACTGACGCGATCTCGCAGTTCCTCGCTGGCGAGACACCGGTCGAGAATCCTACCGAAACAGACCCAGTGACGCCTACGGAGACGCCGACGGTTATCGTCCAACGAGTTGCCGAGAACGGTACTGTAATTGAGACCATGAGAGTGTACGACGACGAATCGCTCGAAATACGGACACCCACGAACACCTCCGTTGGTACAGAGAACGCGACCGCTCAAGCCCTCGGCAGTTAGGGAAATGGCTCGGTAATGTGGGCGCTATTGACTTCGGCATGCTGTCCACCTGACGAAGGCACCCCTAAAAGCCGCTACCCAACTTGTCCGATGTTATTCGATCCAAACGGTTTTGCGATTGACAAACTCCTTGATCCCAGCCTCGGAGAGTTCCCGGCCATAGCCTGAGTCCTTGACACCGCCAAACGGAACCCGTGGGTCGGACTTCACCAACTGATTCACGTACACGCAGCCCGCGTCGATACGGCTTGCCACACGTTCACCGCGGTCGCGGTCCTGCGTCCAAACGCTGGCTCCGAGTCCAAACGGTGTGTCATTAGCCTTGGTGATCGCCGACTCCTCGTCGTCAACCTCGTAAACCGTAGCTACTGGGCCGAATGTCTCCTCCGTGTCGACGGGACACCCTTCCGGGGGATCAGTCAAGATGGTCGGCGGGTAGAAGGCTCCTTCTCTGTCGAGAGGCTCACCGCCAGTCACGAGCGTCGCTCCAGCCTCGACGCTTGCGGTGACCTGTTCATGAAGAGTTTCCATAAGATCTTCTCGGGCCTGTGGCCCGATATCGGTCTCCTCGTTTGCGGGATCTCCCACAACGAGCGAATCCATCTCGTCGGTCAGTGAGCCAAGGAATTCATCGTATACGTCCGTGTGGACGATGAACCGTTTCGCGGCAATACACGATTGACCACCGTTTAGATTCCGCGCCCAAGCGCCTGTCTCAGCCGCAGCCGATAGGTCCGCATCGTCGAGGACAACGAATGGGTCGCTCCCTCCAAGTTCGAGGACGGTCTTTTTGAGTTGGTCACCGGCGTTCGCGGCTACCGCACGTCCAGCTGGACCACTTCCTGTCAGCGTTGCGGCCCGAACCCGACTGTCCGTCAGGAGATTATCTACGAGATCCGATGGAATCAGCAGCGACTGGAAGACGTCATCAGGATACCCGGCCTTCTGGAACACTTCCTCGATTGCGAGCGCGCACCCAGGTACATTCGACGCGTGCTTGAGAATCCCCACGTTTCCAGCGGTGAGGTACGGTGCGGCAAAGCGGAACACCTGCCAGAGTGGGAAATTCCACGGCATCACCGCTAAGACAGTTCCGAGCGGTTCGTGTTCGGTTTTCACTTCCGACCCCGGAGGACTCGGATGGTGGTCGGCTTCGAGATACGCACTTGCGTGTTCCGCGTAATGCTCACAGACCCACGCGCACTTTTCAACCTCGCCAACCGCCTGTGAGATCGGCTTACCCATCTCCCGCGTCATCGTCTCGGCGTACTCCTGTTTGTTCTCTCTGAGCACCTCTGCCGCGTTCGCCAGAAGTTGCTCTCGCTCCCGAAGCGGGCGGGTCTGCCAGTCTTTGAATGCTTGTTCTGACCGGTCTAAGGCCGCTTCAACGTCGTCTTCATCGTGATCGTCGTATGTCTCAACACGAGCCCCCGTTGCTGGATTCACTACATCCATGCGATCTGGGAACGCAACACAGGTACATTAACATTGGTCACGTTTGATAGCTGCTCAGGTAACCGGCCCGGCACTCAGAACTGACGATCTAATTCTGTACTGGGGTGTTTAGCGGAACACAGAACCGAGATAAAGGGATGGTGTGTCATGGACCTACACATTTATGTAGTGAGCGACACTCACGGACGATTGTTAACAATGGAAACCGAAATTGGGGATGACGAAAACAAGGAAAAGCAGACTGGGGAGACACCGACGAGTTCAGCAAGTCAATCGCCGATTGGGCGGCGACGGTTCCTACAGGCGACCGGTGCGGGGACGGCGGTCGCACTCGCCGGCTGTTCAGGCGGTGGTGGCGACAGTGGGCCCGTAACGCTCGGTGCCGCATACATCCTCTCAGGGTTCGCCTCGTTGTACGGCGAAGAGGCAGAACGGGGAATTGAGTTTGCGCAGTCGCGGATCAATGACAACGGCGGTATCGACGGGCGGGAGGTCGATGTGATTGTCCGTGACACCGAAGCAAGCGGAGACACGGCAATCCAGCAGATCCGTAGTCTTGTCCAAGAGGACAACGTCGACGGACTGTTTGGGCTCGACTCGAGTGGCGTTGCGCAGGCAGTTGCGCCACAAATCTCCCAACTTCAGGTCCCGTTCATGATCACGCACGCGGCAACCCCGTTCGTCACCTCGCCGCAGGGTGAACATGAAGACTCCGTTGGGAACGAGTACGTGTTCCGCGATTCCAACAGTCTCGCACAAGACGTGTACGGCGCAGCGCGTGTTGCCGAGGAACTCGATGCCACCGAATGGGCCACTATTGGGCCAGACTACGCCTTCGGGTACGAGACGTGGGATTACTTCCAGGCCTATTGTGACGGACTCGGTGTCGAGGCTGAGTTCACGGCCGAGCAGTTCCCGGCGCTGGCGACGAGTGACTACACGCCATTTATTAGCTCCATCCTCGACGCCGACCCTGACGCGGTACTCACCCCACTGTGGGGGGCTGACCTCACAACGTTCATCGGGCAGGCTGAGGACGCCGGCTGGTTCGACCAGATCGACCACACGCTGTTCAGTGTCGGGATGGGGACGGACTACCCCAGCGACGGCAGCCCCCTCCCGGAGGGAGAGTACGCATCCACCCGGTATGATCCGTTCGTCCCTGACTCAGAGACGAACAACTCGTTCCGTGAGGCGTACTACGAGGAGTACGGCACGCTCCCAACGTACAATGCCGAGGGAGCATACCGCGCGCTCTATCTGTACAAAGACGCGATCGAATCAGCCGGTAGCACAGAGGCCAGCGCGCTCGTCGACGAATTCACCGGCATGGAGCACTCGGGCCCAGTCGGTGAGTACCAGTTCAGCGAGACAAACCAAGCGACGGTCGCGTCAGTCTGGGGCACCGTCACATATGACGATGAGTGGGAAAGTAACGTCCTCGACCCGGTGAACCGATACGAGGCGGGTCCCGACGTGCTGTCGGAAGCACTCGGCGACTCTGACCTGCCGACGGGTATCTAACCCTCTTGCCGTTTTTATGAGTCTCACATCACTCGTTCCACTGATCGGTATCTCTGACGTTGTCATCGGGCTCAGCCTCGGGAGTCGCCTCTTTTTAATTGCGGTTGGGCTGAGTCTCATCTTCGGCGTACTCGGTGTGCTCAACTTCGCACACGGCGGGTTCTACATGCTCGGTGCGTACGTCACCCTAGCGGTGGTCTCGAACGTCATTGACAACTTCTGGATCGCCGCTGTGGTGGGCGCTTTAGCCGTTGGTATCGTTGGTGCCGTGATCGAATTCTCTGCGATCCGGCGGCTGTATGACCGTGTCGACTCTGACCTTGACCAGCTGATAGTCACGTTTGGTTTCGTACTCGTCATTCACGAGACAGTCCGGTTCATCTGGGGGTCGGGATCGTACTCGATCGATCCGCCAGACGTGTTCAACTTCTCTGTGACGTTCGGCGGGAGTACGTTCAACGCGTACCGGCTGGTCGTCATTGGCTTGGCTGTCGCGGTGCTCATCGGACTGTGGCTGTTCATCACGCGGACGTACTTTGGATCGCTGGTCCGAGGGACCTCCTCAGATCGTGAGATGGCAGCCATGCTCGGTGTCGACGTGCCGCGGCTCTACACTGGGGTCTTCTTCCTCGGTAGCGTGCTGGCTGGCCTTGGTGGAGCGCTCTCCGCACCGCTCCAGTCGACCAGCCCAGCCCTCGGTGATCAGGTGATCATTGACGCGTTTATCGTCGTGGTCATCGGCGGCCTCGGCTCAATGAGCGGCGCGTTCGTCGGTGCGATGCTCATCGGCATGATGCAGAGTCTCGGCCCGCAGTTTATCAGTGCCGGCAGCATCGCGATTCCATTCCTTGCGATGGTGATCGTGTTGCTGATCCGTCCTGAGGGACTCTTCGGGGGGATCGGCGAATGAGCGCGACCGACACCAGCAGTCGGGTTAGCCGGTTTAGATCCGCTGTCGCCGAGGGCTGGACCCGTGAGCGGTTTGGCGTCCTTGGAGCCCTCGCATTAATCTTGATCACCTTTGCGCCGCCGTTCCAAGTCTACCTGTTCACCGACTTCCTCGTAGTTTCGCTGTTCGCGCTCGGGTTCAACCTGTTGTACGGGTACACCGGTCTGCTGTCGTTTGGCCACGGCCTGTTCTACGCGGGTGGCGCGTACGGGATCGCAATTGTATTGCGAGACCTAGGACCGATGATCGCTGATATTGTCGGTACCGGAATTTCGCCGCTCGTCACGTTCATGATTGGTGGCGTTGTCGGCCTCGTACTCGTTATCATCGTCGCTGTGCCTGTCGGATGGCTCAGTGTCAGGTTACAGGAGATCTACTTTGCTCTGATCACCCTTGCGTTTGGGATGTTGGGCTACTCGCTCATCATCCAAGATCCGGCGGGACTGACAAACGGTACTGACGGGGTCATTGTTCTCCTCGGGACTGTAGACCTCGGCGGTACAAGCCTTCGGATTGGTGGCAGGCGGATCTACTACGTAATCTCGACCATTACCGTGGTCGCGGCAACGTACGGAGTATGGCGCATCGTCAACTCACCGTTTGGGACCATCTGTAAGGCGATCCGAGAGAGTCCTGACCGGGCGGCCGCGCTCGGGATCGATGCGAGCCACCACCGCTGGATGACGTTCATAATTTCGGCAGCAGTCGTCGGAATTGCAGGTGTCCTTCGCGCGGGGCTCGCCAGCGTTGCCTCTCCAGGACTGACCCACTGGTCGACGAGCGCAATCGCCGTTATCGCTACCGTCATCGGCGGTGCGACCTACTTTTACGGCCCGTTCGTGGGCGCATTTATCTTCCTGTACATCCGGTGGGCGATTAGTCGCTTCCCGGCTCTGGAGGCCTACTGGGAGCTGTTCTTCGGCGCGTTGCTCATCGCAGTTGTGCTGTTCTTCAAGCAGGGTGCTGTTGGTGGCCTCTTGCTGCTCCGCGATCGAGTGCTCGGCAATAACGACGACAGTGACCCTGGTGGACGAGAGAATACCGTTGACCCCGGTGAACAGGCCTCGGCTGCGTCAGATCACGAGGACGAACCGGGCAACGATAACATGGCGACTGACAGAGGTGATGACACGTGACAACCGTCCTCAAGACAGACGATCTCCGCAAACAGTTCGGAGAACTGACCGCCGTCGATAACGTCTCTATCGAGATCGACGACGACAAAATTACCAGTATCATCGGACCAAATGGAGCTGGAAAGACGACATTCTATAATCTCCTTACTGGTGTGCTCCAGCCAACGGGCGGATCTATCTGGCTTCGAAGCGGCGATCAAAACGAACTTACTGACGTTACCGATGCGGAGCCGCACGAAGTTGCGCAGGCAGGACTCTCGCGGTCGTACCAGATAACGAATATTTTTGAAGGGCTCACTGTCCGCGAAAATGTCCGTGTGGCTCGGATCAGCCACGAAGGGACCCGACTTGACTTCCGCTCGCGGGCAACTGGTGATGAGTCCGTTGAGGCCGACATCGAGGAGATACTGGAGCTCACTGGGCTCACAGACATCGCAGATACACCCTGCGACACGTTGAGTCACGGCGAAAAACGGACCGTCGAGATCGCCTTGGCGCTCGCTATCGAGCCGAACGTCTTCCTGATGGACGAGCCCACCGCAGGCATGAATCCGACTGAAGTCACGGAGATTGTCTCGTTGATCCGGGAACTCGATGCGGACCTCGACGCAACATTCGTGGTAACTGAACATAACATGGATGTCGTCACTGACATCTCTGATCGAATTGTCGTGCTTGCCGAGGGAGCGATCCTCGCAGACGGGACACCACAAGATGTGCTGGCGGATGAACGGGTAACCGAAGCATACCTCGGAAGTGATAGCGTATGACGATACTCACAGTCGACAAAATCGACACGTACTACGGGAACAGCCACGTCCTTCACGGGGTTTCGCTAGAGATCGACGAAGGCGAGGTAGTGACACTACTCGGACGCAACGGCGCAGGGAAAACGACCACCATGCGCTCGATCATTGGTGCGTCTCCCCCACGGTCCGGCTCTGTTACGTATCGTGGCGAGGAGATTACGGGACTCTCATCTGATGCGATTAATGGACTGGGAATCTCGCTCGTGCCGGAAGATCGCCGGGTGTTCCCCACTTTGACCGTCCAAGAGAACCTTCGCTTGGCACATAACCTAGCAAGCGATCCGCGGCCGGTTGAAGAGATGTATGAGTTGTTCCCTGCGCTTGACAATCTCCGTGATAGCAACGGACGGAACCTCAGTGGCGGCGAACAGCAGATGGTCTCGGTCGCTCGCGCGCTTGTCCAGTCACCAGATGTATTGCTGCTTGATGAACCGACGGAGGGGCTCGCGCCGGTGATCGTTGACGATCTTAAAGAAATCGTCCAGACTGTTGTTGAACAGAACGTGACCGTCCTATTGACTGAGCAGAACGTCGACTTCGCGTTCGAACTTGCCGAACGGGGATATATCATGGATACTGGAGAGATTGTTTTCGATGGGACGGTCGATGAGATTCGGGACCGAGAGGACCTGCTTGAGACGTACCTCTCTGTGGGGACTGCCGATGCCTGAGGAGCTTACACTCCGTCCGTTCTTCTGGCGGGCCACTCGGCTCTTCCCCGAGACTGAGGTCGTCTCACGCACCCACGATGGGATCGATCGCTACACCTACGCCGACTTTGGCGATCGTGTCCGGCGGCTTGCGGCCGCGCTGGCCGATCTCGGTGTCACGTCCGGCGATCGAGTCGGGACGCTTGGATGGAATACCCACCGACATCTCGAGGCGTATTATGCGGTTCCGCTCTCTGGCGCGCAGCTCCATACGGTAAATCTCCTGTTACAGGACGACAACGTCGAGTACATCGTCAACGATGCCGCCGACGACGTACTGATTGTTGACCGTGATGCCGTGGCGATCCTCGATCGCCTGTGGGACCGTATCGAGGGGGTACGCGAGGTCGTCGTCATGGATGACACGGTGCCGAAGACCGAGGCAGACTTGCCGCTGTCGGCCTTCGAAGACTTGATCGCGGACACAGATCCCATAGCGTCGTGGCCACCGCTCTCGGAAGACGATCCAGCCGGGATGTGTTACACCTCTGGGACGACAGGGAAGCCGAAGGGTGTTGAGTACACCCACAAGATGCTCTACGCCCATGCTATGATGGTGATGACGCCCGCTGCGCTCAACGTCGCTGAGGACGACGTTGTGATGCCGGTCGTCCCCATGTTCCACGTGAACTCTTGGGAGTTCCCATATGCTGTGACGATGGCCGGCGCAAAGCAGGTCTACCCAGGGCCGTCTCCAGATCCCGCTGACCTCGTCAATCTGATTGAGTCTGAGGAGGTGACGCTCACTGCGGGGGTCCCGACAGTCTGGATCGATGTCCTTGATCACCTAGATGAGCACGGCGGTGACCTCTCCTCGCTTGAGCGTATCATCGTTGGCGGCAGTGCTGCCCCACGGGAGGTGATGCGACGCTACGAAGACGAATATGAGGTGACGATCGAACACGCGTGGGGGATGACCGAAACGATGAGTATCGGCTCAGTTTCCCGGCCGACATCCGGGACTGCCACCGACGGCCGCGAAGCGGCTCTCGACAAACGAGCGAAGCAGGGGTTACTCTCACCCGGCCTCAAGATGCAAGTTGTCGGGGATGACGGCGAGTCAGTCGCATGGGACGGCGAGGCGTTCGGTGAGCTGCTTGTTCGCGGTCCAACTGTTGTTGGGGAGTACTACAACCGACCGGAGGCCAACGAGACGGACTTCGTCGAAGCAGATGACGGCGGGAGCCGATGGCTCCGCACTGGGGACATCGCCACCGTCGACGAAGACGGCTACATCGAAGTTGTTGACCGGGCAAAGGATGTCATCAAGTCCGGCGGTGAATGGATCTCCAGCATCGAACTGGAGAACGCCTTGATGGCACACAGTGACATTGCCGAGGCGGTCGTCATTGCGGCGCCACATGAACGCTGGCAGGAGCGGCCGTTGGCGTTTGTCGTTCCGAAAGCGGGCTGTGAGATTGACGTAGAGTCTGTCCGGACGTTCCTCCAAGAGGAGTTCCCACGCTGGTGGCTTCCAGACGACGTCCAGATCCGTGAGGAGATTCCGAAAACTGCGACCGGGAAATTCGATAAGAAGACGCTTCGAGAAACCATCGAGGAGCCGGAACTCCCGTATGCGCCTGGCGATGGGGGTGGCCAATGACCACTGATGATACGACCGCGGCCGGAGCTGACATGGCACCAGTGGATGTCCTTCCAGACCTTTCGGACCAGGTTGCTGTTGTCACTGGTGGCGGGCGCGGCATCGGACGCAGCATAACTCTCGGGATGGCTGCTGCGGGAGCCACGGTCGTCCCCTCGGCGCGGACAGCTACTGAGGTTGAGGCTGTTGCCGACCAAGCCCGCGATCTAGGTGTCGAAGCCCGCGGCATCACCGCCGATGTGACCGATGGTGATGACGTCGAAACGCTGTTTGAAGAGACGGTGGAAGCGTTTGATTCGCTCGATATCCTCGTCAACAACGCCGGGTTCAACCCTGGAGACGCGCTTGGTGACCCGACTGAAATTGAGTCCGCTGCGGTCGATAGTGTTCTCGACGTGAACCTGCGAGGATCGTTTCGAACGCTCCGAGCTGCCGGCCCCCATCTCCGGGAAGCAGGTGGCAGTGTCGTCAATGTCGCGAGCGTTGCGGGAGAGGTTGGCCTGCCGAAACAGCATCCATATGTCGCGTCGAAACACGGCCTCGTAGGATTGACAAAGAGCGTAGCGATGGACTGGGCACCAGATGTGCGGGTCAACGCGGTTGCCCCCGGCTACGTCGCAACCGACCTCACTGAAACGCTACAGGAGAACGAACGGCTTCGAAAGTCGATCCTCAACCGGACACCGCTTGACCGGTTTGCCGACCCCATGGAGATTGCCGGCCCCGTCGTCTTCCTCGCAAGCGACGCAGCGAGTTTCATTACCGGCGAAACACTCGCTGCGGACGGTGGCTGGACCGCACGGTGAGACGGCTGGGTGACAATGGTCAATGGGGACTACAGCCGCTCCGTCTCTCCGTTGATGTACGCGAGTGTCCGCGACGCGAGCTCGGGAACCTGTGTTTCCATCTTTGGATACAGTGGGTCGTCGCTATCGTCATTTAGGTGCCTCGCGAGAAACATCTCGCCGAGCCCAGCCATCTTGTACGCTGCGAGTGCGCGGTAGAACCGCTCGTGAACGAACTCACGTCCCGTTGCTGTCTCATAGTGATTGATTACCTCCGAGCGAGTCGGGTACCCTTCGCGAGCTGTGAACGTCGACATTAAATCTGGCATCGCCGGGTCTGGGTCACCCTCATCGTACCAGAACAACAGCAGCCATCCGAGATCGGCAAGTGGGTCACCGAGCGTCGACAGTTCCCAGTCGAACACAGCAACGACCTCTGGCGGTGTCCCTGGCCCATACATCACATTGTCGAGTTTGAAATCTCCGTGGACGAGCGTCTCTGGATGGTCATCTGGGACATTGTCGGCGAGCCACTCACCGACAGCCACGAGGTCAGGAACTTCTCTGACAGACTCCGTTGTCCCAAAGGCCCACTCAAGTTGCTCCGTCCACCGCTCGACTTGTCGAGTTGTGTATCCCTCTGGGCGACCGAATTCGGCAAGTCCAACTGCCTCGTAATCAACGGCGTGGATAGCCGCAAGCGTGTCGATAAGTTCGGTTCCGATCTGCTTGCGTGCGTCGGGATTGGCAAACCGACTTGCTTCGGCGTCTCGCAATACGCTGCCGTCGGCACGCTCCATGAGATAAAAGTCGCTTCCGAGCACTGAGGGGTCGTCGCAAGCGCGCAACGTCCGGGGTACCGGAACGCCGGTGCCGGAAAGTGCGTCGACGACATGGTGTTCGCGGAGTACGTCATGGGCGGTGTCAGCCGTCTTACCGGGCGGCGGTCGTCGGATCACCAGTTCGTGGTCGCCCCACGTGACGAACAGCGTTTCATTTGAGTGCCCCTCTGCGTGTCGCTCAACGTCGAACGTATCCACCTCCCCGAACTCCTCGGTAAGGTACTCACTGAGCGCGTCATCGTCAACCAGCCGGTCAAGATAGCTAGTATCAGTCACGACCGTTCTACCCCCATTCGATGCGTGGCGAGCGATGACTGCGTTGGCCTGTTCTCCAAGCGAACGGATTTATTGGTAACGGGATATTCGACTAACATTGTAAATTAATTTCTCGCTGACTTGGAGATCAGCTTCGCTTATTATAGCNTTTTGGGGTAATAGCCGGAACCACTATTTACATTGCTAATCAATATCTGGTATGGAGTACAACGATATCGGACGTGGACCCGAGGTCGCCGACGCCGTCAGGGAATTTATTGAGGAAACGGTGCTTCCTGTCGAGCGCGAGTGGCTTGGTAGGGGACCGGTCCCACCAGCTGAAATCGAAGCGTTGCGTGACGCCGCACGCGACAGAGAGATTTACGCTCCGCAAGTCGACGAAGCGTACGGCGGACTTGGTCTCGGATTCCGTGAGATGCTCCCTGTGTTCGAGGAGGCGGGGCGAAGCCTACTCGGCCCAACCGCGCTTCGGTGTGCGGCACCGGATGAAGGGAACATGCATACCCTCGAGATCGCGGCCACTGACGACCAGAAGGAGCGCTGGCTCCGTCCGCTTGCGGCTGGCGAGATTGACTCCGGGTTCGCGATGACCGAGCCGATGCAGGGCGGGGGATCGGATCCGAAGATGCTGGGAACAACTGCGGAGAAGGACGGCGATGAGTGGGTCATCAACGGGCACAAGTGGTGGACAACTGGTGGTCTTGAGGCCAACCTGTTGTTGACCTTCGCCCGTACTGACCAGGAGGCACATCCATACGCCGGCTGTTCGGTTATCTTGGTGCCCGCTGACACTGACGGCGTTGAAATCGTTCGGAATATCCCGCACCTTGGCGAAGACTTAGTCGGAACAACACACGCCGAAATCCGGTTTGACAACGTTCGAGTGCCGGTTGAGAATACGCTCGGCGAAGAGAATGAGGGATTCAAGCTCGTACAACAGCGGCTTGGTCCGGCTCGACTTACTCACTGTATGCGATACGGCGGGATGGCCGACCGTGCGCTCGACATTGCGACCGCCTATCTCTCTGAACGGGAAGGGTTCGGTGAACCGCTCTCGGAGAAACAGGGGCCACGGTTCCGAATCGCTGATCGCCGCACCGAGCTTCACGCCGCCCGGACGATGGTGCGCCACGCCGCCAGACGGATCGCTGATGGTCACGAAGCGCGCATCGAGGTGGCGATGGCTAAGACCTTCGCAGCGAACGTGGCCCAGGAGGCGATTGACGACGCCCTCCAATTCTGTGGCGGTAACGGGATCGCCTACGACCTGCCGATTGCCCGGTTCCACGAGAACGTCCGGCAGTTCCGGATCGTTGATGGGGCCGATGAGGTCCACCGGCGGTCGATCGCGCGTGATGCCTTTGAGGATCCACCCACTGAGGAGTTAGCGCCTGTCACTCGGTTCGGTGAATTCGACTGACTTGACAACGAGCGTTGGTCGTCATTCCTCCCCGTTGTCTTCTTGGAACACCTCGAACAACTCCGGGTCGGTCCCGAACTTGAGGACGTTCGTCACGACGGAATTACGAAGATTATTTATGAGTTCTCCGTACTCCTTGTAGAAATCGTGGATCCACTTTGACTCCTGTTCGCGATCTTCGAACATCATGATCGTCTTCCACTGGTAATCGCCATCCGAGAGGAAGTACATGAAGGTATGGCGGCTTGATCGGACGTGTTCGAGTGCTTCTCGCCAATTCTCTTCGAACCCTTCTGGGTTAAATTGGAACTCGAACAACGAAAAGAAGAGATTCTCCTCGTTTGGAACAAGTGCTTCGCGGAACACGCCGTCTTTCCGCATTCGCCGGATTGACTCGCTAACGGTCACATGGGAGACGTCAATGCCGTGCTTTTCTTCGAGGAGGTCTCGGAGGCTACGGGAGGTGAGTTGTGGGTCGCGCGCAAGCTCCCGTAGAATAAGCGTGTCCCGCTCGGAGATATTCCAGTCGGGATCCGTCTGCTTCTCGGGCATTCTTCCGTATATGTGGAATCGTCATGCTAATCAGTATTTGGACTGCGCGCGGCTAGGTTCCGTCACAGGACCGGTGCGTTCTCTAGGGATTGCTCCGTGCTGACGCCCTCTAGGAGTCCTTAGGAATCGAGCTCGGCCTTTGCGCCATCAATCTCAATCGAACGCCTGTCACACACAGCCGGGGAATACGGTATCACCGTCGAGATGCGGTCAGAAGCCGATACAATCCGGACCTGCCCGGCGTATGGTGAACAGGACGACACCGACCGGGGCGGTGACGTATTCCGGTGTCCGTGTAGTCACGAAGCCCACGCAGACCTGTGCGCGTCTCGCACCTTCCTCGAACAACAGGCTGACGAAATTGAAGCTGGGTCGATAGTTCGGCCCGTGCGTCTCAGGTGGGACGACCACAACTGGTCGGGAGTATCACACTCTCCCGAGAGGGCAAGTCGCAACGAGGAGCGCACAAACCGGAGCCCAGACGACGGGAAACTTGCTTCCGTGGGTTCGGCATAGCCAACATCCCCACCGGAGGAATCCCACGGCTTCAGCCGTGGGAGGAAGTCAATCGGCAAGGAAACGGCCCAGCAGCTATAGTTTGACTGATAGATTTATATGGAATAATAATTTTTTAAATGTAGAACACAGATATCAAGGTATGTACGATCTTACGGGCTTTCAGCGTGACTTGTTGTACATAACCGCCGGGCTTGATGACCCACATGGGCTGGCAATTCAAGATGAGCTCGGGGACTACTACGAAGAAGAGATCCACCACGGCCGGCTCTACCCCAATCTTGACACCCTTGTTGAGAAAGGGCTTGTTGAGAAAAGCCAGCGGGACAAGCGCACCAATGAGTATTCACTCACCCGCCGCGGCGAAAGAGAAATCCAGGCGAGAGCCGACTGGGAGGCTGAGTACATCACTCACGACAGCTGAAACCTGCTACACTAGACTCACTTCTCTTA
>P_A23_Liq_2_FmtDRAFT_1000096_pt1 | contig 19477 bp, 16 predicted proteins | sample PonA232FremontCA_FD_10599 | JGI IMG/M metagenome (IMG submission 10599) | reverse complement strand
CCCCGTTGGAGAACGTGGACCGGCTTGTCCATCCCGACGAGCATCGGCCCGATGGCCTCCGCGCCGCCGAGCCGTTGGAGCAGCTTGTAGCCGATGTTCCCGGACTCGAGGTTCGGGAAGATCAACACGTTCGCCGGCTCGTCGAGGTCTGCGAACTCGTAGCTGTCCTCGAGAATCTCCTCGACGACCGCAGTGTCGGCCTGCATCTCCCCGTCGACCGGGAAGTCGACCGCGTCGTCGTCGTGGAGCAGTTCCACCGCCTCGCGGGAAGTGGCCGGCGAGCCGTCCGCGACGGAGCCGAAGTTGGAGTACGACAACATCGCCGCTCGGGGGTCGACGTTGAACCGCCGCGCGAGGTCGGCGGTGTGGCGGGTCACCTCCGCGAGCGTCTCCGCGTCGGGGTCGCGGTTGACAGTCGCGTCCGCACAGAAGATCACGCGGTTGTTGAACGTCAGCATGTAGACACCGGCGACGTTCTCGGCGTCCTCGGCGGAGCCGATCACGCGCAGCGGCGGCCGCAGCGCCGACGGGTAGTTGTGGGTCAGCCCCGTCAGCAGCGCGTCGGCGTCCCCCTCCTCGACCATCACGCTGCCGAAGTAGTTGGTGTCCGTCTGGAGGAGTTCCCCCGCCTCCGTCCGGGTGACACCGTCGCGTTTCCGCATGTCGTGGAGTCGGCTGGCGTACTCCTCGGTCGCCTCGCTGGCCGTCGGGTCGACGACCGTCGGCTCGAAGTCCAGTCCGAGCCGTCCGGTCTCGGCGTCGATCGTGTCGGCGTCACCCAACAGGATGGGGTCGGCGATCGACTGCTCGGACAGTTGGTAAGCGGCGCGGATCATCTTCTCGTCGGTCCCCTCGGCGAGTGCGACGCGCTGTGGGTCCGACTTGGCCTTGTTGAGCACGACCCGCATCATCTCGCGGCTCTTCCCGAGCCGCGCCTCCAACTGCTCGGCGTACGCCTCCGTGTCGAGTTCGCGACGGGCAGCCCCCGACTCCATCGCCGCCTCCGCGACGGCGGGCGCGACCTCGAACAACACCCGCGGATCGAGCGGCTTCGGGATCAGGTAGTCCGGGCCGAACTGCAACGGCTGGTCGCCGTACGCCTTCACGACAGCGTCGGGCACGTCCTGGCGGGCCAACTCCGCGAGCGCCTCCGAGGCGGCGCGTTTCATCTCCTCGTCGATGTCCGTCGCCCGGACGTCGAGTGCGCCACGGAAGATGAACGGGAACCCCAACACGTTGTTCACCTGGTTGGGGTAGTCCGACCGCCCGGTCGCCATGATGACGGTGTCGTCGCGGGCGGTCTTCGCCTCCTCGTAGCCGATCTCCGGGTCGGGGTTGGCCATCGCGAAGATGATCGGGTCGGCCGCCATCGACCGGACCATCTCCTGGCTGACGATCCCGCCGACCGAGAGGCCGACGAACACGTCCGCGCCGTCCATCGCGTCCGCCAGTCCACCCTCGGGCGCGTCGCTGGCGAACTCCCGCTTGAACTCGTTCACGTCGCCGTCGTCGGCCCGGTCCTGCGTGATGATCCCCGAGGAGTCACACATCGTGATGTTCTCTCGCTTCGCACCCAACGAGAGGTAGAAGCGCGCGGTAGCGATCGCCGACGCGCCGGCCCCGGAGAACACGATCTCCAGCTCCGAGATCTCCTTGTCCGCGATGTCGACCGCGTTGATCAGCGCGGCACCGGAGATGATCGCCGTGCCGTGTTGGTCGTCGTGGAAGACGGGCACGTCCATCTCCTCGCCGAGCCGTTCCTCGATCTCGAAACACTCCGGGGCCTTGATGTCCTCGAGGTTGATGCCGCCGAACGTCGGCTCCATCGCCGACACCGACCGGACGATCTCGTCGGGGTCCGCCTGGTCCAGTTCGACGTCGAACACGTCGATGTCGGCGAACCGCTTGAACAGAACCCCCTTCCCCTCCATCACGGGCTTGGAGGCCTGTGCGCCGATGTCGCCGAGACCGAGAACCGCAGAGCCGTTCGAGACGACGCCGACGAGATTCCCCTTCGCCGTGTACTCGAAGGCACGGTCGGCGTCGGCGTCGATGTCGCGGCACGGGGCCGCCACACCCGGCGAGTACGCCAGCGAGAGGTCGCGTTGCGTGTTCGTCGGCTTCGTCGTCGAGATCTCCAACTTCCCGGGCGGGTCCTCCCGGTGGTACTCGCGGGCGTCGTCTTCCAGTCCCATGCCCCACAACGACGGCGGGTCGCGGAAAAGCTTACCTACCTACGTACAGGAGTTGTGTCAGCGCCTGACACACGTCTCAGGCCCACCGGTCACCGTCTGCCCCGTCGTCGGTGTCACCACCGTCGTCGTCGCTGGAGTCGGCTCCCTCGTCGAGCACACGCTCGGCGTCACGGTACTCCGCCGTGTCGTGGCGGTCGGTGTCGACCGTGTCGCCGGCCGGCGGGCTCCCGTCTCCCGAGTCGGAGCGGCCGGGGGGTGTCGGATCGGGCCCGAGCCCGTCTGCGAGGACGGACAACGACGGATCGAGGCCGGCGAGCACGCGGAGTTCGTACGCCCGAGTGTAGGTCTTCGTGACGACGTTCACCGGGAGGACGACGAAGAGCAACAACAACGACACCCACGTCACCCCGCCGGTCGCGAACGCACCGAGACCGGAGACCCCGACGCTAGCGGCCGCCAGTCCGGCTGCCACCGCTGCGGCCGTCACCGGGATGGCTCCGAGCAACAGGAGGAACGTTCGAACGACGCCGACACCGACCCCGATCAACAGGTGGACTACCACGTAGACGAGCGTCTGGCGCGGCTGGTCGCGCACCACCGACCAGAGCCGTCGCCAGCCGTCGACGGCCCCGCGGTTCTCGACGAACATCACCGGGGCGACGAGTTGGTTCGTCAGCGACCGGAGGAACCCGAGGAAGAACCCCACTGCCGCCACGACGACGACGGTGACAGCGACGGTACCGGGGTCGAGTTGGGTCGGATCGACCACTCCCAGGACGATCGCGGCGACCCCGCTCGCCACCGCGAGCAGCGTCGGGAGAGTCAGCGCCAGCCGGAAGCCGAACAACCGGAGTCCAGACCAGAACTGTCGACCGAACGGGGCGAGCACCCGCACCTCGTCGGTCGCGAGCCCGGCGAGGAAGACGAACTCCATCACCGCGTTGACCGCTCGGTACAGGAGCCAGACACCGACCACCACCGCCACGAGTCCGGCGATCCACGCGAGGTAGGCCTGGCCCAGCATCGGGTCGGTCGACGGCACCTCCGAGGGAACCGCCCCGGCGTCGAACGGCTCGCTGGGGAGGAACGTGTTCGAGAAACTCGGGAACTGGGCACCGACGCCGCCGGTTCCGAGGAAGAACGTGATCAACGCCAGCCGCAGCCACCGCCCGAGACCGACGCCCCACAGAAACTCACGCGTCGTGTCGATGGCGTCGTCGACGGCATCGACCGCGTACCACGACATACTCACCGGGAGGTGCGGCCGTTCAAAAGCCCTTGCCGTTCGTTACGCAGGGAGAGACAGCCACTGCCGGGCTCCGTCTCCGACCGAGTGCTGGCCCGTGTGCGGTCGTCGGAGCGACGCTACCGACGCGTCCGGACTAGCTCACCGCACCAACACGTCGGGCCGTGGCAGTTCCACCCCGTCGACGGTGACGGTCGTCGTGGGCCACTCCCCGGTTGCGGTCAGTCGCTCGACCGTCTCGCCGTCGACGAGCACCGTGTCCTCACTCTTCGCCCCCGCGACGGTCGGGTTCCAGGCGTACGCGGCCGGCGACACGACCGGCGCGTCGCTGCCTGGCGTCGCGATCCACTCTCGCCCGGCGTACCCCGTCGCACCCCCCTGGTGGTGTGCCTCCCACTCCTCCGGGTGGCCGGCGTCGGCGTACGCCTCGCGGATCGTGTCGAACACCACTCCGGCCCGCCCCGGCTCCGCGTCGTCGTCCGGTGACGTTCGGTGTGTCGCAGCCCGTCGTGTCGCCGCGATCGCCGCGGTCTCGACGCGCTGTGCGGCGGCGTGTCGTTCGTCGAGCCACTCGGGGGCGTCGTCGAACGCGACCGTCCGAGTGAGACTGGCGTACAACCCGCCGCGACGGGCAGTGACGGCGACGAGCGCGTACGACCCCAGCCGCTCGGCCGTCGGCGTCGGGTGGCGGTAGTCGGGGGCGCGTCCGCTCCCGCCGACGAGGACGACCGGCGCGTCGATCCCTCGTCCGGCCAGCCCGACCTGGATCGCGCTCGCGACCTCCCGCTCGGTGTCGTCCGGTTGGAGCTGGCGACACACCCGTTCGACTCCCGCCGCGACCGCACCGCCCAACTGGCGGTAGCGCTCTCGATCCGACGCCGACAGGCGGAGTCGGAGCCGCGTGGGGTCGAACTCCGAGACACCCGGCACCGGGAAGTCCGCCAGTGCCGGCTCGGGTGTCCGTGCGGCGACGGCACCCGCCAGATCCGTCTCGTACCACGGGTCCGCGGTGACTGCGAGAGACAGCTCCGCGGGGAGTTCCTCTGCCGCGAGCCGCTCGGCTTCGATCTCGTTCGTCAGGACGCGCCACTCCCCGTCGCCGAGGTAGCCCACTGCCGCCTCGCCGACGGCTGCCGTGCGGTCGACGCGGTTGTCCCCACCCTCGGTCGCCCACGCGAAGCTGTCGGGACGGGCCAGCCAGACGGCCGCGGCGTCCTCGGTGGCGAGCAGCGCGTCGAGTCGTCGCTCCCGTTCCGCGAGTGTCACACTCGCCCGTCGGAGCCCACCGGCTTCACTGGTGTGGATCCTCCGTGACGACGGGCAACCCGTCTCCCGGCCCGGCCCCGACCCCGACTCTAGACAGTTACGAATCCGCCTCCTCGCCAGCCGCGGACGCAGTTCCAGTCAGTCGCGAACTCGGACCCCGCTAGTTGCGGGTCCAGTTCCAGCTAGTCGCGAACCCAGTTCCCACCGGTCGGGGCAGTCGGACAGATATATACCCACGAGTCACTGGGTTGGGACCGAACATGGCGTTCGAGTGGCTGAACTTCCGGCGGTACGTCGCGGGCGCGACGGGGATGGCCGGGTTGTTGATCGCACTGGGGATCTACACCTCCGCGTCGGGCTCCGGCCTGGCGTGTGCCCAACAGTGGCCGTTGTGTGACGGTGGGGTGTTGCCGCAGTCGATCCCGTCGTTCGTCGAGTGGTTCCACCGGCTGTGGGCGATGCTCACCGGGTTCGTCATCTTCGGCGGGGCGATCTGGGCGTGGCGCGCGGACCTCCCGCGGGTGACGACCGTCGCGGCGGTCGTCGCCGCGGTGTTGACCCCGATGCAGGCGGTGTTCGGTGCCGTCACCGTCACGCTCGAAGGAGCGATTCCGGGCGGGTACTCCGCGCCGGTCCACGCCGCGCACTTCCTCACCGGGACGACGATCTTCCTCGCGCTCACGTACACGACGCTGACGAGTACCGAGAACGGGGCCCCCAATCTCACCGGACGCGTCCAGACGGCGCTGCGGGCGGCCGCGGTCGGTGCCGGGGTGTCGCTGCTGGTGTCGCGAGCGATCCCGTTGGCCGGCTTCGGGCCGTGGATGCAGGCCGCCTTCTACCTGGTCGCACTGGCGACGCTGGCCGTGTTGCTCGGGTCGATTCGGTGGCTGGGTGTGCTCGACCGGCCGCGACTGCGCGCCGCGACGACGCTGGCGACGCTGGCACACCTCGGTGCGATGGTGTTGGGCCGCGATCTGGTGTACTACACCGCGACGGTCCAGAACCTGAACTTGGCGCTGGCCCTGACGACGCTCACACTCGTCGCCGGGACGCTCTGGAGCGTCGAGACCGGGCGCGAACGTGCCGACCGGGCGCGAGCACCGACGAACGACTGAACGGCAGACGGTCGCGAACGCTCGTCTCCGCTCTCTGGGCCGACTGCGAACGACTCGCCGCTCGTCACTCCTACAACGTGACCGCCGCCTGCCCGACGACTGCGACGGTCCCGACCGCGAGCAGGAGCCACAGCCCGGCAGCGCGCCACCCCTCCGAGGGCCCCGTCTCGCTAGTCAGTTTCACCACGCCGCCGAGGATCGACAGACTAGACAGCCCGACGAGCGCCGCGACCGCCAACACGACTCCGCCGTCCGTCGCCGTCAGCCCCAACGAGGCTGCGACCAACGCCAACGACCCACCGAGCGTCACCCGTGGCGAGACGGGCGGGACGGAGGGACTCACTCGAACCTCACCTCGACGGCCGCGTTCTCGTCGGTCGGCTCGCGCGCACACGTCAGCTCGGCGAACGCCGTCCGCAGGCGGTCGTACGTCTCGTCGATCGCCTCGACGATCACCGCCGTGTCGCCGACGACCGGCATGAAGTTCGTGTCACCCTCGAACCGCGGGACGACGTGTGTGTGGACGTGGTCGTCGATCGACCCGCCGGCGGCCGCACCGCCGTGGTTCAGTCCGGCGTTGAGCCCGTTCGGGTCGAGTGCCGCGCGGACGGCGTCGAAGGTGGCCTGTTTCAGTCGCGCGTGATCCGCGACCGCCGCGGGCGAGAGGTTCGCGTAGTCCCCCTCGTGGGCGTCCGGGATCACCATCACGTGACCGGGGTTGTACGGCGCGTTGTTGCAGATCACGAACGAGTGGGCCGAGCGCGCGAGAATCCGACTCTCGCGGTCGTCGTCCCGCTCCGGGAGGACACAGAACGGACAGCCGTCGACCGCGTCCGCGTGGTCCTCCCGTCGGATCCACTCGATCCGCCAGGGGGCGAAGATCCGTTCCACACTCGCTACACTGCCCCGCCGGCTCTTCGGCCTTCCGTTCACACCGCCCCGGCTGTTCTCGTACGGTGCCGCGCAGCGTACAATTTTAAATAGGATAGACGCTACGTGTTACACATGGCCACACAGCCCGCCGGGACGGACAGCGTGCGCGAGCGGTGTGGTGAGTGCGGTTCCGAGACCGCCCACCGCGTCCGCGTCGAGATTCGGACGGAGAGCGAGCACGCCGAGAACGCCCAGTTCTCCCGCGAACCGTACCGGGTCTCGACGTGTACGGAGTGTGGCGTCGAGTCGGTCACCCGCATGAACAACGCCTGACGCCACGCCTCACGCGACCCCCTGCACTCCCCCCACCACGAACCGCGCTCCAGTCGCGAACCGCCCTCCAACCACCGGCCGTTCTCGGCGACGAGCCGTTCGGGTCAGTCGAACAGTCCCTCGGTCGCCACCTCGATCCCGTTCTCGCGGACGAGGATCGTGTGTTCTGCCTGACTGACGAGCCGGTCCTGTTCCTCGGTCAACACGGGGTACCCCTTGACAACCCCCTGTTGGGTCAGCCGACGGAGTGCCATCTCCGCGCGCGAGGTGTCCAGTTCTCGGGCGGCGAACGGCAGCCCGTCGAACTCTCGGATCTGTTCGAGCGCCTGCCGCGCCGACCGGTTCCGGACGGAGCGATCCTCGACCAACTCGAAGATCTCCTCGGTGGTCCCCTCGCCGACCTTCCCGCGGCCGTCCGTGACGAACGGCTCGATGGCGACCGCCTGCCCCGGCTCGAGTTCGACCGACCGATCCACTCCGCGGTTCGGTACGTTCGGCGACGTGTGGGCGTCGTACCGTTGGACACCGTGGCCCGAGAGGTTGTACACCGGGGTGTAGCCGTACGCGTCGATCACGTCCTCGATCTCCGCGCCGATCTCGCCGACCGGAACACCTGGCCCCGCGGCGTCGATCGCGGCGGCCAACGCCTCTTCGGCGGCCTCCACCAGTTCCGGGGTGCCAGAGAGGTCGACCGTCGTCGCCGCGTCCGCGATGTAGCCGTCGACGTGGACCCCGATGTCGAGACACACCATCTCGTCGTCGAACGCCGTCTCGTCGTCGCGTGCCGGCGTCGCGTGACTCGCCTCCGCGTCGACGCTGACGTTCACCGGGAACGCCAGCCCGTCACCCAGTTCGCGGACACGGTCCTCGGCGTACTCCGCGACCTCAAGGTGGGAGACGCCCGGCTCGATCAGTTCCCGCGTCTCGTCCATCACCGTCGTCAGGATCTCGCCCGCCTCGCGGTAGTTCTCCGCGACGGCCTCGTCGAAGTCGCTCACGACTCGCGGTTCGACTGTCGCGTGCAAGTACGTTGTGGGACGCCGCGGCGCGAGGTGCGGTGGTCGGTCGCCGTAGCTCGCCGACCGGGGGGTCAGGGTAAGTCTCCGAGGTCGTACCCCCGTGACCGGGCGAGTGCGAATCCGCCGGCCACGGCCGACGCGACGACGGCGATCCAGAGGCCCGCTCCGGTGACGACCCCCGGCCGGACGCTCGCGGCGACGGCCAGCGCGTACACCCCACCGGCGAGTGTGAGCCCGGCGACGACACCGAGCAACGCCGCGCCGCCGACGACCGACAGCCGTCGTCGCCGGACGGCCGTCTGGTCGGTCACCGAGAACGGCGCGAGCGTCGGCACGTCGAGGACCTCGCGGTCGAGAAACGCCGCGTACGACTGCTCGGGTGCGTCGGGCGACGCCTCGTAGGAGTCTCTGAGCGCGGCGAGTCGGTCGGGGAGCGTCCCCCCGCTCCCGGGAGCCTCCAGCAGCGTCCCCGAGCCGGGGAACACCGCCGACTCCTCGATCGGGGGGTACTCCCACCACGCACGGAGCAGTCGCCGCCAACGCACGACCGCGGGGAACCGTCCCGCGGGCCGCGCTGTCGCGAGCGCGACGGGCACGAGTGCGACGAGCAACTGAACGCCGACCGCGACGGAGGGGAGCGGCCCTACCCCGGCCAGCGGCGCGGCGACACCGAGCAGACCGTCGAACGCGCCGGCGGACACCGCGAGTGTCAGCGGCGCGAGGAACGCGACGGCGGCGGCGACCGTCCCCCAGCCGACCGCGACTGCCCGTCGCCGCTCGGCCGTCTCCGCGGCCGTCACGGTGAACTGGTGGTCGGTGGGGAGTCGCTTGGCGAGCAGCCGCGCCAGAAACGCCTCCAGGTGAGTGTCGTCTGCGGGCGCGACCGCCGTCGTCACCGCCTCCACGACCGTCTCGAACGCCTCTCGGGTCGACTGTGTCCGGTCGTCCAACGCCTGTCGGTCGAGTCGATCGGCGGTCTCACCGATCACCTCGACGCCGTCGGCGGTCTCGTCCGGCTGGATCACCACGTCCGCCCACTCCGTCTCCGTCGTCCGCCCGGCGTCCGCGACCGCCACGCCCGCCCGCGGGACGGTCTCGGTCACCCACCGGAACAGTTCGACCGCCTTCGAGTGTGTGGGGACGCGGAAGTCGACCGTCCCCGTCTCCAACAGCCCCGCGAGCCCGCCGGGGAGGTCTGGCTCGAACGACGGTGCGTCCGTCGCGTGCTCGAACACCAGTGGCGCGCCGGCGTTCCCCTCCGCCGGCCGCCACCCCACCTCGTCGAGTGTCGCTCGCGTTGTCTCGACGAACCTCGCCGCCAACTCGCCGGGCGGAACACCGTCGGTGTCGAAGTCGGCGACGAACTCCTCGGGTCCGTTCCGTACTGCCGCGACCACCCCGCGAGCGCGACCCTGCCGTGGGTCGACTGCCAACGCGACGCCGTGGTCGGCGGCCCGCACCGCCCGTTCGTTGATCCCCGGGTCGTCCCGCTGTGTCGACAGGGCGAGTTCACCACTGCGAGCGTCGTAGAGCCGTAGCTCGTAGTCTGCCGCCGGTGCCAACCCGAGCTTCGGCCCGGTCGACCGCCGACCGTCCGGAGACCCCGTCGGCACCGGCTCTCTGTCTCCCGACTCGGTGACTGTCGGTCGTTCCCGCTCCGTGCCACTGCGCCCGGCTGGGGCCGGATCGCCCCGACCGTGTGTCTCGGAGGGGCCGGCGTCCGGTCCCGTCTGTGGGGTTCGACCGTCCGGTCCCGCCTGTGGGGTTCGGCTGTTCGTGGCCCCCTCTCGCGGGGTTCGGGCGTTCGCGTCCGTGCCCCGTGGCGGGGAGCCCGGCCCGTTCGTGTCCCGGCCGTCCGGCGATCGGGACGGATCTGGTCTCTCCGGCGACCCGGACGGGTCCCCTCGGCTGTCGGAGCTGTCGTCCGGCCTCCGCGTCGGTGCGCCACGTGGCACGTCGTCGTCCCGTCGGGGTCGACGCGACGACCTCGGGTCCGGCTCCGACTCTCGCCGTCGTCGGTCGCGCCCGTCTCCCTCGCCGTGGGTGTCGCGGCGGCGGTCGTCACCCGAACTGTCACGGCCACTCCCGAGTCCGTCGGTGTCGTCGAGCGCGTCGAACGGGTCACCACTCGACAGTGCGTCCAGGTCGAACCCGTCGGCCGTGTCGCGACTCCCACGTGTGGGTCCGTCTCCGGACGGGTCGGGCGACTCGTCGCCGCGTGCCCGGCCGACACCGCCGGGCGCACCACGCGCTGGACCCCCCTGATCACTGTCACCAGCACCGCCTCGCCCCGACGCTGCGCGTCCACCGTCCCCGGTCGCCCCGGAGTCGGGAGTGCGGTCGGGACGGTCTCGGGGTGTCTCCGTCGGTCTCCGGTCTCCGCTCTGGCTCCCGTCACCGAGCGGCTCCACGACCGGTGCCGACAACGACCCGTCGCTGGTCACGACCACGTCGGCGGTCGGACGCGACGGCACCGACTCGGCGACGACGACGGACAGGGGTGTGCCGTCGGCCGTCCGGGCGAGGTAGTTGACCACCGCGATCGCGTCCGGGGTCGACGGCGTCTGGACGTGTGCCGGTCGGTCTCCGAGTCGCCCGGCGAGTGACGACTGCCCGGTCGCGACGGGGTCGAGCGCACGGTTGTCTAGCTTCCGGAAGACGGTCTGTGTGAGCCGGCTGTCGGCGACACGCCAGCCGGCCGTCTCCAACTGCGAGACGACGAACCGCTCGAAGTTGCTCCAGGGCGGCTCCGACACGCCCGCGTAGCCGTCGTCGTCCCACCGACCCTGTGCCAACACCACGCGTTCCTCGCCGCCGACCGTCGCCGCGAGGAGACACCGCAACTCGCCGCCGGTCGCGTCCGCTCGGTAGGTCGCCAACACACCACTCGCCACGTCGCGACGCGCCGCCTCCGCGTCGCCGGGTCGCACGTCGTCGCCGTCGACGAGTTCGCCGGCGGCGGCGTCGAACAGGTTGACCCGGAGGCTCACGACACCCCACCCGACCCGTGATCACGACGCGTGCCAGTGGACATTCGACTCGGAGGCGGGTTCGCGACCACGCCACAAGAATCCTCCCCCGCCGAACGAGCCGGCGGCTGTCGGCGAGGGTCGCGAGACGAGAGGGAGGTCGACGGACGGCTCAGTTCTCCAGTTCCGGTGCGTCTTCGATCCGCATCCCACCGATCTTGTCGGTGATCTCGTCGAGCTTCCCGTCCAGTTCGTCGACGAACTCCCCAGTCCGCTCGGTCGTGATCGCACCCTGGCTGGACGGCTCGATGAGGTTCTCCTCCTCGAGGACGCGCAGCGAGTACCGAACCTTGTGGTGTGGGTAGCCGGTCTCGTTGGACATCTTCACGATTCCGATAGGCTCGTTCTCGATCACCATGCGCAACACCTTCAGGTGTCGTTCGAGCATGTCGACCTCCTTCTCCAGTCGATCTATCATGGCACTTGTTAACTTGTCCCTACAAGATTTAAGCGTTCCCCCTCGGCGTCGTCGGCCGGTCGGGGGGAGAGGGGCTCCCGTCCGGACGGCGACCGCACGATGGCGGCGGGCTCGTCCGCGCCGGCCGGCTGTCGTCTCGCACACAGTTCCCGTCTCCGACAGTTAACGGTTCTGGGACGCGCGCGGGGTCGTCGGGAGCCGGTTCCGGGGACGCGACCGGCCGGACCGAAATGGCTTTGCCGGCCCCTTCGGAAGGTGCGGGCGGCATGACTGTCACAATCGTCGGGACCCAGCTGGGCGACGAGGGCAAGGGTGCACTCGTCGACCGTTACGGCGGGGCCGCCGACGTCGTCGTCCGGTACCAAGGGGGAGACAACGCCGGCCACACGGTCGTCGAGGACGGGACGGAGTACGCGCTGTCGTTGGTGCCCTCGGGTGCGGTCCGCGGGAAGACCGGCGTGCTCGGCAACGGCTGTGTCGTCAACCCGCGGACGTTGTTCGACGAGATCGACACGCTCCGCGACCGTGGGTTGGAGCCGGACGTGCGTGTCGCCCGCCGCGCACACGTCATCTTCCCGTACCACCGCCGGCTCGACGGGATCGAAGAGGAGGCCAAAGCCGACGCCGACGCCAGCGAGGAGATCGGCACTACCGGCCGCGGGATCGGCCCCACCTACCAGGACAAGGCGGGCCGGCGCGGCGTCCGGGTCGCCGACCTGCTCGCGCCCGCCCGACTCCGCGAGAAGCTGTCGTACGCCGTCCCGCAGAAACGCGCCGTGATCGAGGACGTCTACGACCTCGAGGCGGGCGAGGAGTGTGACGTGGACGCACTCCACGAGGAGTACGTCGACTACGGCCGTCGGCTCCGCGAGGCGGGGATGACGGTCGACTGTGGCGACTACCTCGCCGACCGGCTCGCGGACGGCGACAACGTCGTCTTCGAGGGCGCACAGGGGACGCTGATCGACGTCGACCACGGCAACTACCCGTACGTCACCTCCTCGAACCCGACCGCGGGCGGCGCGACGGTCGGCACCGGACTGGGGCCGACGGTCGTCGGCGACGGCGAGGTCGTCGGTGTCGTGAAGGCGTACCTCTCGCGGGTCGGCTCCGGCCCGATGCCGACGGAACTCGACGGTGACGACGACGCGGAGGCGCTCGCGAGCGAGATCCGCGAGCGGGGCGGGGAGTTCGGCACTGTCACGGGTCGGCCGCGCCGAGTCGGCTGGCTCGACGTGCCGGTGCTCCGGCACGCCGCGCGGGCGAACGGCCTCACCGGCATCGCGGTCAACCACCTCGACGTGCTCGCGGGACTGGACGAGCTCGCGGTCGGCCACGCCTACGAACTCGACGGGGAGACGACTCGGACGCCGCCGGCGACGACGGAGGCGTGGGCGCGGTGTGAGCCGGTGCTCCGCTCGTTCGAGCCGTGGCCCGCGGTCGACTGGGACGCGGTTGCGGAGACTGGCTACGACGCACTCCCGGAGACCGCACGCGACTACCTGTCGTACCTGGAGTCGGAGCTCGACACTGAGGTGTACACGGTCGGGGTCGGGCCGGACCGCGAACAGACGATCGAGCGGGTCGACCCCTGGACGCGGCTCTGAGGCGCGCTCTCCCGTCGGTGTTCAGGCTGCGTCTGGGGCGATCCGGCCGACGAACAACGAGCCGACGAGGTAGACACTGACCGCGACGAGCAGCCCGCTCGCGGTGCCGACGAGCAGGTTCGGCGGCTCGGTGACGAACCCGACCGCCAGCATCGCCGGCCCGGCCAGGTCGAGTCCGAGGCCGAACAGTTTCGGTCCCGGTGACTCCTCGGACGCGTCGATCAGGTCCGCGAACGACGCCTGCTCGGCGTCCGTCTCGCCCGCCATCCCGACGAACCACGGGACGAAGACGTACGAGCCGACGCCCGCGAACACCCCCGCGGTCAGCCCGTACGGCAGACTCCCCAACGCCGTGTAGCCGACGACCCCGAACGCGATCGGGAAGCCGACGAGCGAGGAGAGGCCCATCAGACGGTACACCAGTCGGTTCGACACAGTCTCGTCTGCTGACACACGAGACGCCACGGCGGTCCCGGGCAAGACCCTGCCGGGAGTGTCCCTCGTGGTGATACAGTGCACCCACGGACGAGCGGGCCCACGCCGGTGTCGCCGCCCGCCTCACTCGCTCTGGAAGCTCAGTACGTTCACCACGGCGTGGACGAGACAGACGACGACCACGCTCTCACACGCGACGTACAACAGGACTATCGCCAGACCCGGGACGCCGATGTACACCGTCTCCGCCAGCCCGAACGTGTCGCCGACACTGTGGACGGCGGTGAACACCAGCCACGCGAACACCGCCGCGATCGCGACGCTCCCGGACAGTTCCGCGACACGGCCGATCAGGTACCCCTGGTACAGCACCGACTCCACCACACCCGCCGACACTCCCGTGATCAGGTAACTGACGGGGCCACGGCCCGCTTGTTCCTCGACGAACCCCTCGGGCGTCTCCAGTTCGAACCGTCCGTACAGTCGGTAGACACCGGTCGTCAACACGACGGTCCCGACGAATCCGACTACCGACCACCCGAGGACACCGACGAGTGGGCCCACGCCGAGATCCGGCACCACGCCGCCGACGACCGGGAGCTCCCTCGGGGGCCGGACACCGATCGACGACAACGGACGCCGTTCGACGCCGAGGACGAACCCGACGAGCGCTGCCAAGACGGCTCACTTCGTCAGGTCACTCTGGAGCCAGCCGTCCAGCTCTCGGAACAACCCCAACCGGTCGCTCAGTATCGAGACCACCGGGTAGCCCGCCGCGGCGATTCCGACGCCGACGACGGTGGTGACTGTCGACACGGGAAGTGGGAAGCTCGTGTCGACAGAAGTAATTTTCTCCACGGTACAGTTCGAGAATCGCCCCGCGGTGTTCATCCTGCGACGCGAGTAGCGCACAGCGTCGTCGGTCCCGACAACCAGACGAACGTCCGCCGCGTCCGGCGGGTCGCCCGCGGAGCGGGACCGCACGCGAGTGCAGCCCGTTACTGCACGACCGCGGTCGCGGCCGTCGTGTCACCCGCGCCGGGGGTCTCGACGGCGGTGAACAACAACGAGGAGAGCACCCCCAGCGTCTCGTCGCGCTCGTCGGGGGTCAACACGTACTCGTCGGTCGGAACGCCCGTGTCGAGCGCGCGGTCGGCCGGGGCCTCGCCGACGACGGTCGCGTCGCGAACCTCCCCGATCGCCTCCGCGACGGTGGTGACGACCTCCAACACCAACTCGCCGTCGGCGACGCCGTGCGTGTCGAGTTCCCGTTGCAGTTCGACACAGGCGGCGACCAGCGCCTCGACCCGCGCGTCCGGGAGCGTGGTGTGCCGCAGGGCGTCGATCGTCGCCGCGTAGTCCGCCTGCAGTTGCCCGGTCGTGACTGCTGTCTGTGCTGTCGGCTCTGCCGCGCCGTCACGCTTTTGTGACGGAGAATCGTTCGAACACATGTCGTGTAAGCTGGCACGACGCGAGGTGAGGGCGCTCCTACGCCCTCGCCGCCTTCCGGCGACGACGACCTGCGCGTCGTACTTCGGACGTGTGTCTGTTGACTATTGTAAGTTACTGTTGCGAACAGTGTAACGCGTCGCTAACGAAAGTTGGTGGGTGTGGTTCGATCCGGCAGTGGGTTTTCTCTCCGTCGCGACAACTCAACGCGGTCGGAGTGGACGCGCTCGACTTCGTGTTTCAATCCCGCAGTGGGTTTTCTCCCCGTCGCGACCAGCGAGAGGGTGGACCGAGCGCGTTCCGGCACGTCGGGTTTCAATCCCGCAGTGGGTTTTCTCCCCGTCGCGACGTGCGCACGACTCGCGGATCGAGACCCGGGGAGAAAACCGTACCGTTGCAGCCGGACGGGATCGTCCGTCTGCGCCGCCGTCGAGACAGAATACGGTTCCGCGGAGCGAAGCGTTTTTGTTATGGGTGGTGATGCTAGGGACGATGCGTTCGAGAAAACGCCCGAGAGACACGACGGGGGCAGCGTGCGCCGCGTGACCGCCACCGTCTCGCCGGATCGCCGGTTCCCGGTGCCCAACTCCGACGGCTACTCCGTCTACGGCGCGTTGCTGTCCGCGCTCGACGACGCCGACCCGGCCGTCGCGCAGCGCGTCCACGACGCGCCGTTCGGGAGCGTCCACGTCGGCGCACTCCGCGGGCAGTTCGGCGACGCCGACCGCGATCACCACAAGCTCCTCCTCCCGTCGGAGACGTACGAGCTCCCGTTGGGTGTGGTCGACCCCGACGACGAGAGCGTGTTCGAGGCGCTCGTGCGCGCGGTCGTCTTCGAGGGAGACCGCCTCGAACTGACCGACGGCTCCGTGTTCGTCGAGTCGTTCGAGTCCGAGCGGACCGACCGCGAGGAGCTCCTCGACCGTGCCGCCGCGCTCGACGACCCGACGATCGAGTTCACCTTCCGCTCGCCGACGTGCATCGTCGAGGCGTCGGAGGTGACGACGATGTTCCCCCACCGGGCGAGCGTGTTCCTCTCGCTGGCAGGCGCGTGGGCGCGGTCGCTGCCGGACGACGGCGCGGTCCCCGAACTGGAGCTGTCGCGGAGCGCGGTCGAGGGGAGTGTGATCGAGAAGCCGACACTCCGGACGCTCCAGACCCACAGCGTGCTCGTAAACCGCGTCGACACCGACGACAGCTCGCGACCGATCTTCCGACAGGGGTTCTCCGGCGAGTGTGCCTACGAGTTCAAAGCCGCGAGTGAGAGCGTGGCGAACGCTGTTACTGCGCTCGCACTGTTCGCGCCGTACGCTGGCGTCGGCTCTGCGGTGTCGCGTGGCTGCGGCGACGTGACTGTGGAGGTAGAGGAATGAGTGCAAGTGTGGTACCCCGTCGGCGGGTTTTCTCGGGCACGTATTACCGCACCATGAGCGTTTCAATCCCTGACTGGGGTACGGTCACGATTAGAGGTACGAAGTGTAAAGACCTTTTCGGGCGACGTATTACTGTGGAGAGTAGTTGTAGTTCTTATCACCAACCAAAGAGTATGTCTGTTGATAATTACTTCTCAAACGGATTTTTATCTGGCACTTCGCGGGTTCCCCTGCTGACCTACTCAGTGTATTACTGTACCAGAGCCACCCCAAATCCTATCTGCAAACGGGCCGTTCGTCTCCGTAGATGCAGGCAGATACCGCAAACTACCCTCAGAACGGAGGGACAGTACGTGTGATCAGAAACAGTCAGGAGGCTGATAATGTCGGTCGTTGTCGTACCTCGTCGGGAGACACAGTGCTATATCTCTCGGACGAGACTCTCGAAGAGGGGTACCGGTATCGGGTCAACCGACATCGCTGGGATTCGAAACCGTCTGTTGGCAGCGTAATCAGGCTCATTGAGGTCGAGAAAGTATGACACTAGTCGACCACCTCGGATCGGACGAAGGCACACAGAGAGCGATCACGGAGTCGGACGAGACGTACGTCCGCTTCCGACGCCGGATAGCGCCGGGGCTACTCGACGCCGGATTCGATCTCACGCCCGCAAAGAGCGCCGAAATCGGGGAGAACGTCGACCAGACGTTGTACCGTCACGTCCTCAACGGCGCAGCGTTCGGCGCACGCCTCAACAACGCACTCGGAGAACTCGACGAGGAGAACGCACTCTCACAGGAAGCGCTGATGGACGCCTTCCGGCTGTACGCGGTTCACGACTTCCACAAGACCGAGCCCGCACAGCGCCGACGGGAGACCAGTGAGCGCCGCGACGGTGACAAAGATGTCGACGAGACACGCACCCGCGAGTTGATCGACACGATCGGACTCGGCGAGATCGACGAGGGGACTCACCTCGCGTTCGAGGACTACTGGGCCAGCGTGTTGCAGACCGAGGAAGGCAGCGGTCGGTACCGGAGCGCCGGTAGCAAGCGCTTCACACAACTCCAAGACTGGGTGCGAGTGATGGACGCCGCCGGTGGACTGACCGATCCGACCGAGACGGAGGGATTAGAACGGCGTCTCACCGAGATCTCCGACGCGGTCACACTCCACCACCACCGGCTCGACGACACGAAGGGGCTGACGAGCAACCTGTTGAACGAGTCGCTCGCGGACCGGATCGGTGGACGACCGGACACGGAGTTGTTGGTGTACTTCGCCGACGGCGCGCTCTACCTCGGGACCGAGTCAGCGCCAGACGGAGTCGAACTGCTCGCCACAGACGGGGAGCAGTCGGAACAGGAGACGCTCCCCGAGACTGTCGCCGACGAGTTCGTCCAGACGGTTCGAGACAGTGACGCCGACCTCGCCGAGCCGGACACGCTCGCGCGGCTGTTGGACGACAGCGCGTACAACCTCGGATTCTACAAGTTCACTCCGATGACGTACCTGTTCGGTGGGATCGACGGTGCCGTCGACGCGCTCTACGCCGATCTGGTCGACCGAACCGACCCGAACGAGTACAGCGTCTACACGGACGCCGTCCGGTTCGCCGTCGGCACTGGACTGATCGACGAGGTGCCGGTCTCACACGAGACCCCCCAGATCGTCGGGGTGTTGATCGCGACGTTGTACGACCAACTGTTCAAGCGCGCGTTGAACGGTGGCGACGCACGGCTGGCAATCGACGACGTAGCGCAGGCGCTCGACTGTGAGACGGCAGGTGACCGACTCCGGGAGGGGCACAAGTCGAGTGAGGGACAGATCACACCGACAGCCGCGGGCGTGTCTCGTGTCGCCGACGCGTTCGACGAGTCCGAGGCGGACGCAGAACAGTCGATTCGCGACGTGCGGATCGGTGGGGGGAAGAAGACAGAGTCACAGGTGTTAGCGCTCGTCTTCCTCGCCGGCGAGACGAACGACGGCACCGACCGCACGGCGCTCACACTCTCGGAGGCGTTGTCTACGGTCCAAACAGCGCTTCTCTCCTACATTCGGGACTGGCAGGACCACTGGGACAGTCACGCCGGCGACGCGTGGGAGCCAGACGACACGCCACAGGAGAAGTTCACGACGTTAGAGCAGTCGCTACAGGGGAACCTCCGGACTGCCCTCCCGTGGTACGTCCGGCGGTACGTCTCCGTCGACGGCGACGTGTTCCGACGGTCGGAGGCAGGTGGAACGTTCGACGCCTACGACCGGCAGTCACAGGCACGGCTCTGTCTGACCTGTCGGGATCAACTCGTCGGCGACACGAACGCGATGAAAGACTACCAGGTCTCCGGAAGCGTCGTCGGACGGTCGTTGACGTTCACACACCTCCGGACGCTGGACCCAGCGAACCAGACGGAAATCACCAGTGCAGTGTGTCCGGTGTGTCAGTTGGAGTTCACGCTCCGGAACGCCGTCCACGGGACGAACACCGACGACGACTCGCGGTACCTCCTGCTGGCTCCGGACTACTTCCACTCTCCGGTCGACGCCGCTGCCGCACGAGCCCTCCACGACCGGTTAGACACAGGCGACGGCGGGACGCTCCGCCGGATCGCGCAGACGCTCGTCGGCAGAGCAACTGGAACGCGCAGCGAGGAACTGGAGTCGATCTACGAGGAGTTGGTCGACGACCGTGACTTCGGTTCGTATCTGAACTACGACAGTAGCTACGGCGACGCCGGGGCGTTGGGGCTGTTCCGGTTCGACCCCATCTCACGCCCGAACGGGAACGGCGACGTGAACCGGACCACACAGTGGACCCTCGACCTGTTCGCCGCGACGGCGTTCGCGTGGCTCTCTGGCTCTCGCGTGATCCTCTCCGACTCGCCGATTCCGGGGACGAGCTTCGACGAGACCCGCAAGACGGTGACTGTCGAAGGTGCGCCGGCACCGGTCGAGCGACATCTCCCGACAGAGTCGTCGGTGTCGTTCCTCCAACACGTCGACGACGACGGGCCAGACGCGTACGAGATGACCCGTCGTGCCGCCGATGACGCCACCGGGGCCGAGGACACGACGGTGCGGCTCGCGACCGAGTTCGGTGTCTCGTTGTACCGACT
>P_A23_Liq_2_FmtDRAFT_1000095_pt1 | contig 19497 bp, 23 predicted proteins | sample PonA232FremontCA_FD_10599 | JGI IMG/M metagenome (IMG submission 10599) | reverse complement strand
AGCTTCCCAGAACGAGAGTGAGACAGCGTGAAAGAACCGATCTACCGAATTTACTCAGTTCGGAGAGTCATCACCAACAATCTGCTTCACAAGAGCGATCGGTAAATCCTAATTTTCAATGTTCACTGGGTTTTCGATCTTCATCTCAATTAATTTGCTCTCAACTTCATCAAGCCTGGTATCCAGTTTCTCAACGAATTCATTTGTTTGTTCAGTCGTAATTGCACCCTGACTGGACGGGTCGATGAGATTCTCCTCTTCAAGAATACGGAGAGAATATCGAACTTTATGATGCGCATATCCGGTTTCATTTGACATTGTGACAATGCCAATCGGTTCATTATCAATGACCAATCTTAGGATCTCAACGTGACGATTCAGCATATTCACCTCTTCGTCGAGTTTAGTTATCATGGTGTTTGCTGACTTGTTCGATAAAAGATTAAATCTTGTTCTCTTTTTATTACTCTGCGCTTCTGAGCTATATTATCTCCTGGATTCAATCAGTATGATAGAAAGATAATGAATGTCAGGTGAGTCGATTCCCACCTGTGAAGACGGAGCATCTGAAGGGTGAAGTTATTGATTGACTGATAGTTGATTCGTATGGCAATCTTACATTTCTACATTGAAGATCGACAATATAACTCTGAAAACAAGCAAACGGACAATCTCAAACCAATTATAGCGTTACTCGTCAGCATTTTCGAGGGGGAGCCCTCGAGTTCAAGCACCGAGGCGCGGAACGTCAAGAAGTATGGTGAGGTAGTTTACATGGTGGTAATTATACACACGTCTCAATCGGTTGAATTCAAGATGATAAATTGAAGCCCTTTTATACCTGAGTTACCAGGAATCCAATATGGGCTGGTAGCTTAGATTGGCCCAAAGCATCTGGCTTTTAACCAGAGGATCGAGGGTTCAAATCCCTCCCGGCCCGTTTTTATTATTTTTCTTATTTCGTCACAAACAGGATACACAATCAGTTTTTATCATGATAAAACCGTGTAGATTATGAAGAATATTATCAATTTAATCAGATAGATGCTAGGTCTGGACGTAATGCTATGTTGTAATAACATGTGCAGCGTAGTGATATCCAGCCACAAATATCTTTTAGCGATAGAGGACACGCTCATTGAATGCTTGGAAATTGGATTCGAAATAGCAAATTTATCTTTAATAGCGAGAGAATCCTGCCGTTCGCGGCGCAGAGGATGTCATGCGGTGGTTACACTAACGATTTCAACCTCAAATTGGACCGTATTGCCAGCAAGTGGATTATTATGATCAACTCGGACGGTATCCGGACCAGCGTGTGTGATTTTTGCAACGGTGCCATCATCAGATTTGACACGCGAACCCTTCTCAATGGTACCACCAGCTATCTCAACATTATCTGCATCATATTCGCGAACGCGGCTTTGTTTCCATTCACCGTATGCTCTCTTCGGTGAGACAGTAACAGTGGAACGGGCCCCCTCCTCAAGTCCAATCAATGCCTCATCAAGTCCTTCGATGACCATTCCGCCTCCAACTTCAAATGTAAATGCTTCATACTCGCGGTCGGGTTGTGTCTCAGTGAGCCCCGCTTTTGTTGCAATTGACTGACGTGAAGTGTCGAAAATAGTACCATCGCCTGTCCGAGCAGTATACTCAATCGTCACAGAGTCGCCAGTAGATATTGTCATATGTGTATCACTAGTGCAACACGCATAATACATTGCATCGGTGAATGACATCACTGCTGTACCGTTGCGTATAATTGAACGAACACAACATATCTCGGAAAGCTTGCTCAGAGAAAGTGCGTATCGTATTATCGCTTATATAGGGTCAAAGAGAATACCTGCGAGTCCAGCCACAGGATGAATCCGACACCCCGGAGGAAATCTACGCTGCAATAGCCACGCTCAGATTTGGGACTCCGGAGTTTGAAATGACAGGCAAGGCTATCTGTAGACAGGAATCAGATCGGGAACAGGGCAGGGCGATTCCGGTCACTCCGACTATGGCGACTTCGCAACCCCAAGCACTCAGACAGGAATCGGAATCAGTCAGGTGAACGGTCGGTTCATATAATATACTGAACCGATGCAGTTGCAGTTGCAGTTGCAGTGCCCGACTNTTTGAAAACACCGCAGAAAGTAACTCCGAGTCCGTCGAAATCTGCCGCACTCCCCGAGGCACAACCAACTCCGGGAGTCCGAACACGATGGAGGATAGGAGTACCGGGGGCTGGGATGTGGCATTCCCAGCACTCCCAGCAGTCCCAGCAGTCCCACTCGACTCGCCACAGTCCGTGAACCCCACACGGACTCTCACCGTGCCGGGGTTCGGTGGAACTGCAAACCTGCAATCTCCACCATTCACGCTCACGATTCCTCCGCGTTTGCACAGAGGAGGATGTCAATATGACTCACCGGTTCGGTCCGTGAATCCATACTCGAACGGACCCACCAATTCCAACCGCCGCAGGTATCCCCCACACGGCAGCAGCGATCAAAGCGGGGAGCACAACCCACCCAATAGCAGCGACACCGGTAATAAATCCAAGTGAAACCCACGGGTCAGTCAGCTCGAGTGTTTCACTCAGCCCAATTCCGAGCACAGCGAATCCTCCTCCAGTAAGCGTTCCAAGACTGATAACAAGTGCAACAATACCACCGATTCCAAGTATATTCGCAACCACTCCTATGCCGGTATTAAGTTGAGCGAGCTGTGTGTACGTATATACGATAGCTAAGCTAACCAAACCGAATGCAATGAACCCATATATGATGGCAACGAACGGCTGTGTCATTGACCGATCAAGTGCGATCTTGAGCTGCGATCCATAATGATATTGCACAGCACTTCCACCTCCAACGCCAAGGAAAAATGCACAAACAGCACGAACGACTCCTGGTCCTGCAAATAGTTGTTCAAGTAAGGATTCTATAACCACATTCACTTCTTATTATTTATCATCTGTCATCTGCCTCTGTTTCTGCGTCTATCTCTGTTGTATCATCTTCAGCCCGATATGGATGTTTTGCGGCAGCTGCTGCCCGAACTGCAGCCGCATTCTCGCCAGCATCATGTACCCGCACGACATCGGCTCCGCGGTCTGCTGCGAGTGTGGTCACTGCAATCGTTGCTGAGAGTCGTTCATCATCCGGCTGGTTCATCGTTGCAAGCATTGATTTCCGTGAATGTCCAACTAGCACGGGACATCCAAGCGCTTCAAACTCATCAATTCGGTCAACCAGCTCAAACGACTCCGCCGGTGATTTCCCAAACCCACATCCTGGGTCAACAATAATCTGATCACGTTGAATGCCTGCTCGCTCGGCACGAAGTAACTGCTCAGTGAGTTCATTCATAACATCTGTGACGACATCATCATACGTTGCACGCCGGTCAGGATCGACTGGTGCTGAAAGACTATGCATGAGTACCAATTCAGCATCATGCTCGGCAACAACGAATGGCATCTCAGGGTCATCGAATCCAGAGACATCATTAACGATATCAGCGCCTGCGGACAGCGCAGCATCAGCAACTGCTGCTTTCCGCGTATCAATGGATATTGGTACCTCTAAATTCGATAACGCTTCGATTACTGGCACAATCCGATCAATTTCCTCAGAAATAGGCACGGGCTCTGCTCCAGGTCGAGTACTTTCACCCCCAACATCAAGAATATCGACACCGGCATCAATCATCGTATTAGCCTGATCCATGGCTGCATCGACTGAATTGTACTCACCACCATCATAGAAGCTATCTGGTGTAATATTCAAAATTCCCATCACCGCAGTTCGTGTATCATTAAGCCCAGAGACAGAGACAGGTGTTGTTTCAGTGAGCTGCCGCTGTAACTGTGATCCAACATGACGCAATCCGTGCCCAGCGTCAACGAGCGAGTCGGATAATGTCATCAAATCCCTTGTTGTTCCACCAAAGACAATCGCCGTGAGCTTCTGTGGACTGCCAACTGTTGTTTGATGACAGAAACCACCAGCAGCAGCAACATGATCGGCGAATATTTCGACTTGTGCTGGACGAAGCGTTGTTCGAAAGCACTGTGTAGTTACGTCGGCTTTATCTGTCTCAAACATTGCTTCTGCGTACCCTGGGTTTACTCGCTCGCTTACAGCATTATCACTCTCTTTCCCAACGCCAATATCGATACTCGATGAGCGATTGACAGGGACAAGCAATCGTGTCCATCTATCACGAGCCTCTGCAACAGCATATAATGATCCTGTTACTAGCACGAGATCATCCGATCTAGCTCCAGCCGTTTCGATTGCTTCCTCTGTTGCCTCAGGAACTGATTGGATAGTCTCGACCGTTTTTGCATTCATTTGAAGAATGGGCGCCAATGTCTCTGCTGTTTCAGCGCGCTCGACAGCTGGTTCTGTTGCGTATGCAGTCGTAATTGAAGGCAGTGATTGTATCATCGCCTCATGATCTTTGTCTTGCATCGCTGCGAAGACGACGTGTAACTCATCATACTCGTATCGTTCGAGTAATGATCCAAGTGTTGCCGTTGCTCCAGGATTATGCGAACCATCAAGCACAACGCGTGGGCTGTGTGACATCAATTCAAATCGCCCTGGCCACGTTGCCCCACGCAATCCAGTTTCGATAGTATCAATCGAGACGTCTTGCACCTGCCGGGCAAGCGTTGCAGCAACCCCTGCGTTGGTTGCTTGATGAGCTCCAACAAGTGGTAGATGTGTTTCGACCGCCCACTCAGACCCAACGATTGAAACAGCGCTCTCGATTGGTGAGGGTATACCTGTCTCCGTCGCAATAATATCAGCCTCAGAGTCACTATCATTCCCGACTGTAATCACATCCGTTTCCTCACGGATAGCAGCAAGTGCATCGCCTGTTGTTCCAGTAATCAGAGGGGCTTCGCTTGGGGCAACCTGCGCCTTATCACGTGCAATGACATCGACAGTCTCACCCAGTAGCTCTGTATGTTCAAGACTAACACTTGTCACAGCACTTGCAATCGGGTCGACAGCACTTGTTGCATCATATCGACCACCGATACCAACTTCAAGAATGGCGATATCAACATCCATCGCCGCGAAATGTGCAAGCGAAACAGCAGTTAGTGCCTCAAAATGTGTCGGCTCATCATTATCAGCCCGAAGTGTTTCGAGACACGGGACAAGTCGCTCAACATATTTACTCACATGCTTCTTTGCGATTGTTCGTCCTTCCACGCGGATTTGCTCGCGAAAATCGTTTAATCCGGGCGACGTGAATAATCCGACTCGAAGACCGGCATCATCAAGAATTTGTTCAAGCATACGCGCGGTGCTCCCTTTCCCATTCGATCCAGCAATCTGTACGCAGTCGATTGAGGCATGGGGATTGTCAAGGTGTGCAAGCATCCGCGCGGTCGTCTCAACCCCGAGTTTCGGCCGACGCTGTTGGAGTCCAGTAAGCACGTCGGCAGCCTCATGATAGTCCATACCACGTATCGTTGATTGACCCATGATTACATTGTCGCCTTCGTACGTCATCTTATGATTGATATTGTCGTTGTCTCCCCCTATTGGCTCATCACATTGAAATTTTTACATTACGTGGTGAGTATAGTATCAATAAACCCGTTTTCTCCTGTTTCTGTCACCTTCGCCAACACTCTTAGGCAGCGGTCATTGAGTATTCGAATAGATGACAGACGACTCGAAAGATACTGACCTGAGTGAGGATAATGGATTTCCAACCGATTATGAAATCGCACAGAACGCAGATATGACTCCTATCTGGGATCTGCTTGAGCCATGGGACCTCGGAAATGACGATCTCTCATATTATGGCGAGTATACAGCAAAGCTGTCACACGACGCTGTTGATCATCTTCGTGAAGAAGCTAAAACCCGAGAAAATAATCTTATATTGGTGACAGGGATGACACCAACACCAATGGGTGAAGGAAAAACTGTGACGACTGTCGGATTGGGACAAACACTGAATCATCTTGATGAAGAGGCGATGATTGCGATTCGCGAACCGTCACTTGGACCAGTATTTGGTGTGAAAGGAGGCGCAGCTGGCGGAGGATATTCCCAAGTACTCCCAATGGAAGAAATCAACCTCCACTTCACTGGTGACCTCCACGCACTCACATCCGCACATAATCTTATTGCAGCGATGCTTGATGCCAAACTCTCCCAAAGCGATGAGTTCGATGTCGATGTCAATGATATTTCGTGGCCTCGAGCGCTTGATATGAATGATCGTGCACTCCGAGAGACCGTCATTGGACTTGGCGGCGAGAGTGGTGGCGTCCCGCGTGAAGATGGATTTCTCCTGACAGCTGCCTCCGAATTAATGGCTGTTCTTTGTCTATCAAGCGATCTTGAGGATCTCAAGATGCGTGTGAGCCGCATAATCGTGGGCTATGAAAACGATGGTGAACCAATCACAGTTGATGACATTGATGCAACTGGTCCAGTTACGATGCTACTTCGTGATGCTATCGAACCAAACGTTGTTCAAACAATTGAAGGAACACCCGCGTTCGTGCATGGTGGTCCGTTTGCGAATATCGCACATGGAACTAACTCACTGATTGCCGATAAAGCCGCCTTTGGTATGGGTGATTATCTTGTTACTGAGGCTGGATTTGGTTCTGACCTTGGTGCTGAGAAGTTTATGAATATCGTCTGTCGACTTGGGGATATGACCCCTGATGCAATCACGCTTGTTGCATCTGTCCGTGCACTCAAGTATCACGGTCTTGATATGTGGCCGGCAGATATCGACGAGATCAATGGAGCTGGAGTTGACGCACTGGAAGCAGGATTTGTGAATCTTGATAAGCACGTCACCAACTTACAGAAATTCGGCATACCGGTAGTCGTTGCAGTCAATCGCTTCCCAAACGATACTGATGTTGAGGTTAATGCTGTTCTCAATCACTGTCGAAATGATCTCAATGTCAAGGCTGCATCGTCCACTGTTTTCGCAGAGGGTAGTGAGGGGGGTGTTGAACTTGCGGAACGTGTTATTGGTGCTGTTGAGTCAAGTGATCCAGAGGATTTCGAATATCTGTACCCGGCTGATGCGACAATCAAAGAGAAAATCGAGACTGTCGCAACAGAGATATATGGTGCTGGTAGTGTTAATTACTCCACAGATGCTGAAGATGATATCGAACGCATGCGCGAACTTGGATTCGACACTGTTCCAGTGTGTCTGTCAAAAACTTTTCACTCATTGACTGATGATGCCCGTCAGAAGGGCGCACCAACCGGATGGACACTTAATGTTCGAAAGCTCTATCCATCTGCCGGTGCCGGATTCATTGTTGCACTCACCGGCGACGTGTTAACCATGCCTGGTCTTCCTGCCGATCCTGCAGCAGCGGATATGGACATTGATGCTGATGGAGATATCACCGGACTCTTCTGAAAAACACATAAACACGTTAGTCAGTCTCTTTAATTTTCTTTATTTTCTTTTTGACTGAGTTCCGAGAACGTGCTTCTCTATATTGTCTCGCTTTTTGTGAATAAATATTATATACAATCGGTAAACAGACGAATCGCCTCCGGGGTCAGATCGAACCCTCGAGACATCAGCATGGACTCCCGTCCTATGCCTGAGTAGTAGTAGGAGAGTTGTACCCCCCACTCACGTTCAATGTCCCCCAGTTCAAGCGCATATCTACGGGTGCGCTTCCATTGTCTGCGTTTTATTGACGACATAGATACCTCAAATTGACATTCTTCAAACCATTGCATTTCGCGTGGTTCTCACACTCACACTGCTGGTGCCCGAAAGACTCCGGCTCACGGTTATTATCGTGTGGGTAAATCCGTCGAACACCGCCTCGACACATTGCGCGGACCAACCTGCACGGCTTCGACACTGTGTTCCTCGGGTATTCGGCGTATTCGAAGAGGCGTCGGAACGCCCAAAATGCTGTCACGTCGCCTCTGGAACGCTCTCCCGAAATAGCTCAACTCTTTGACCGCAATATGCGAACAGCCGTTCGCGACGGTCTCTCAGTGAGTTCGCTCGTCACCATGTGCGGGGTCCGTCACGTAACTTGCTCCAAGGAATCACTCAACAGTCACAATTGCTTCAATTTCGACGGCTGCGCCCTTTGGTACAGCTTCGACACCGACAGCACTTCGGGCTGGTGGATCCGAATCAAAGAATGAACTATATGCTTTATTAAACGAATCGAAATCCTCGATATCATCAAGAAACACGGTCGTTTTGAGAATATCTGTAGGTCTAAGCTCTTCTGATTCAAGCACTGCAACAATATTTTCAAGACACTGTGTGGTCTGCCTTGCAACAGACGCTTCATCAAGCAACTCACCGTCGCTCGTCATTGGTAACTGTCCGGCTGTAATGAGTATCTCACCGTTTGTTGCTGCTTGACTATATGCTCCAACTGCGGCAGGTGCATTATCTGTCTCGACTGTTTCTTTCATGCATCCGCTGATTTACAGGGTTGGTATAAAAGTGCAATCGTTGCGTCTATTGTTTGACACAGCCTGGCGGTTGAGTGATGGTCTGTGTTCTCACGGAGCGTCACATTCAGTCTCAACTGTGATACGCAAATATTCGATCTACACTTAATCCAGGAAAACGGCTGAAGCGCCTTGGCAATCGTTCAAAAATAACGAGTATATTAGTCCAATTTAATTAAATTACAAGTTGGAGTTCACCGCTCTGTTTGTGTCCTATGGGCAGCATCCCATCCTTCGAAGATTCCATATTCAGTCATCGTTGTCATCCCGGCGATCGCTGCTCGAATGCTAATTCCAATGAGTGGAACATCTGCGACAGTGATAATCACGTCTGCCTGAACAACCGCACCCTCTCGAAGTAGCACGTCNATAAACTCAACGATCGCGTGTGTATCATTTTTTGTTGGCTTCATACATTTTGATTCCAATCAGATGTGATTAGCATACATATACTACCCAATATTTGGCGCGAATGTGTATGGTGGCCATGGACCTGTAAATGTTACACTGACACCGTCCCGATCAACAAATTCATCCAATCGGCTGCCAAGCGCAGCCTCCGCATCCGCTGATACTCGAACAGCAAACCGTTCAATCAATTCCTTGTCTTCGTCTTCGTTTCGCTTAGTATCGCTCGTAGTCTCGCAATCTGACGTGTCGGTCTCACCATCGTTTCCCTTGATCTCACGATCACTTAATCCTCCAATGTCAATATCTTGGCTCCCTTGTTCAGTTATTTCTGCTGCAAGTGGCTCAACGCTCGTCTGTAATACCTCGATTAATTCGTTCCGACGTTCACTACGCAGTGTAGCGAGTCGCCGTTTATACTGCTTATTCAATAAAAATGCGGTTCCTTCGTTCGCGCTTGTCCGTTGATCCTCAATTCGCTGTAACTCTTCATCAGTTTTGACTGCCAATGATTCAAACCGATTTGCATCCCAAACAAGCCCGATCCGGTATTCCCACGTCCCAGCGAGTGTCATTAATGCTGAGTATATCTGATCATAATTATCGTGCACCCATGCTTGGACGCTCTGATCACCACCCTCAAAAACAGTATTGAATCGAAGTGGAAGTGGTGTATCATATATTGATCCCGCAGCATCAACGACTCGTTGATGACTGAGGATCCGTTGTTGTACAGTGGCTAAATTAGATGCTTCATACGTCTGTGTACATGAGTGTACAACAGCCCCAACACGACCACTCGAACCGATTACGTCCCCCTTTGCATGGACAATCGAAGGTGATGCTCCCTCAATTCCATCTGTCCCAATTTCATCGCCAGATGGTGGTTCAGACATATGTGACCCTGTATCGACTAAGCAGTAGATATATCGTCCATTATCTATGTTAGTTGATCTTGCATCTGTCTGTGACTCGTCACCCACATTGCTACTCTTCTCGACGCTGGAGAATGAATCATCAGTCATTGATACATCGCTTTTGTTAAACCGTGATCCTCTGTCTGCTCAGGTGTGTCTGCTGTGTCTGCTGTCTCCGCTGTCTATTATGGAGTGGTATCTGGTTTATTCTCCCCGTGTTTGTACTAGTATGTGCTGTCATTCTGATTGAACATTATCTGTGGGATCTGAGGGTATATCCTCAGTCTGTGTGCTATCAAATATTGACATGAAATCATGTGCCTCCGCCGTTTCCGCTGTTTCGTCGTTTTGATGTGTACGCGTTTGTTTGATTGCGCCGCGGACCACATGATCAAGATCACGCTTGAATTCAGTCACATCATCATCAATATTTTCACGCTGTTTGAGCTGTTCAATTTCTGTCTCAATTGCTTGCAGTTGTCGTCCCAGTCGCTCAACTTCAGCATCCGAGAGATTTCCAGACTCCATTCGTCTCACTGCTTCTTGTTCAAGAGCCTCAACTAGTAACTCAACAACACTTACAACAAGCGCAATGATGCCCCCACTGACATCGCTATCCTGATTATCAAGTGTGAGTTCCATGCTTACTCACGCTCTGAGCCTGATTCATCATCACCGCCACTGTACCCATCCGCCGAAGATTCTACTGTACGCTCCTCTGTCATTATCCTTGATTCGGAGACACCTGTCCCAGCCGATGAATTATCCGATTCTTCAATATGCTCCGTATTCGCATGAGGCTCTGCTGTTGCGTTAACATCCGCGCTTGTGTCGACGTTCATCCTCGGATCATCGTTTATATTTGCAGCCTCCTCAACACGTTCCATATCGGTTCCTGTCGGGAATTCAAGCCCATATTTCGCGGCGGTTTCAAATGATGCGATTGCCGCTCGAAGCTCGATGCCAAGCAACTCAGTATCACCGACACTGACCGCAACATCTGCATTCACGACAACGCCTTTATCAAGTAACATCTCAAGCATCTCTGCAAGATCACCCTGCGAGCGTGTTGGTTTTGGGTCACTTACCATCGTTTGAATTAGTAGATTGCTTAGCGCGGTAGAATCGGAGACCAAAGAGTCGCTCACTCGGGGAGATCTGTGAATACCGCGGTGCTGTGGGAACGGTCGAGTGAGCGTTTCGAGCTGCGTTCTGCTCGTTTGTCTTCTGCGCTGGAACGGTTGAATAAGCTGAGGGATTTCGATTCATCGAGTCACTAGTATGACCTCGTGCCTTTTCGGATTGCTCTCGGTTCTTTTTTCGTCGTTCTGCCAACTTCTGACGCTGCTGAAGTAGCTTTTGACGTGCTTTATTCCGGTTTTGCTCTGCTTTCCTTACTGCCTGTTCTGCTTTTTTGTGATGTATATCTGTCATATATTATTTTCCAATCTCAACCATACATTACTCTCAATATAATTTATATCTCATTGCTGGTGGTATAACCAGCGTGGTCACCACCGTACGCCCGGTCATACATAACATAGTAATCAAATTGTATTATTTTTCTCTCTCTTGTAGATGCACTGTAAGGACATGGTTTTTGAATCGAGTATCACTAATCTGAATCCCGCTTGGAATTGCGATCCGCTCTGTTATTTCACCTGTATTAGTATACTCACCCTGCTGTGTGTTATCGATTGGCTTTGATTTGTTCATATCACCAAGATATTTATGTGCAATCATAATAACAAGTTCGCCTCGGTCTGAATCAATCTGCACATCTACCATTTCTGCATCTACGTCTGGCAGATCTGCAATCACGTCTAATCCATCCTTTCGTGGTTGAACCTGGATATGTGGCGCACACCCTGTGGTATTAGCCTGCGGTTCATCGTTATCGTCTATCTCACCCGAGAGATTACCTGCCTGTATTTTTGTTTTCCTATCTTTTTCCGTTTGTAAGTGTGAATCAATCCCAATAGAGATATCATAGTCGTAATCAATCGAAAGTTGTCCACTAGTGGCTGTTCCGCCTCGAGATCGACGACCGTCCTCGTGCTGCTCAATCTGTGCAAGTTCTTCGATGACTAGTTTGAAGCGATTGAGGATTTTTCTGAGAAACGTCCGTGGTTTTTTATTATCGTTGAGTGCGTCATCGTGCTCTGGACTGTCGATATCATCATCATCATTATTATTATTATTATTATTATTGTCCGGTGGCATCACTTTTTTACCTCAATTTTATCTCCCATCTGGGATTTAATCTCATCAGCTAACTTCAGTTGTAACTCAAGTTCTTGTTTTCGCTCACGGTACTCTTCTTCTGAGCGCTCATCAATCTCATATAGAAGCTGATTTTCCTTGAGTTCATCACGAATTCCATCAGTGTCGTACAGTTCATCAAGTGCCATTGTCTGAAGAATATCTAGTAATGATAAAAATGGATTAATCAATAAATCATCAACAAGTAACATGCACTACCTACCTCCTCTTCCTGCTTGTTGGTCTGCACCGATGTGAATATCGACAAAATTGTATGGTGCCCACGGTCCGGTGTATTGAATCGTTACATCATCCCCATAGTCACTATTTATTTCGTCGATTGTATCATCAAACGCAGATTGTTTTGTGCGTTCGACGAGATATGATCGATTCAAAATGAGTCGATCACTGAAGAGATCATCGTCGGTTTCATTGATACTTACTGATGAAAGACGTTCATTGAGATCTGTACGGAGCGATGACTGATCGATTGATTCGTCGCCTGTTGAAACAACCTTCACACCCAATTCAATTGTCCCCTCAATATCATTTAATGCGCTTCGCAATGCTCGTCGTGCTCCCCGGAGGATCCCTTTGAGTGTTCGTCCATTTTTGAATGCCATTCCAAAACTCATTGGGACAATCGTCCGACCATCATCATATTCAAGAACTTGTTGCAGCACATTATTATGCTTTGTAACAGCCTCATCAGTTCGCTCGGGGTCTGTAGTATCGATATCAGAAACAACAGCTGATAATGAACGATACTCGACTGTGTATATTTTATCTGCACCGCCAACCCCATCGGCAACGAGTTCAATATCTTCCTGTTCAACGACGCCATATGTGTATAAATTATCACTCATAGGTGATTGATGGTGTGATAGTCGCTATAACACTGCACTGATAAATCGATTATCATAATCTGATACTATCAATCATGTCTACCTCAAAGTTTATTGATAGATGACATGATGATTTTGCACTGAACTCGATAATAAATAATGTAACGGTGGGTGTACAAACTGATATCACCGTTGTTCATTTCCCATATATGATATCAATCTTATCTATTTTATAGAATGTTCAAAACGTCTCATAATAGCCAATTATAGCATTATACCCGATGAGCAGGCGCAAAACCTCGCGCTATTTAGGGCGGGGAGGATGTCAATGCTAAGGCTGTAATCTTGACTTTCAATCATCTATGACCCTCTGAGTTCATTTGGAGGAGGATATCGAAGTCATATCGTTGTCCTCTCGAGTTCAGCCTTGGATATCAAATGCTTTGCAATCTTCTCAAATCGTTCATCCATATCGGTTGTTTCAGTATGCTCAAATACTGATACACTATTCGCCCAGGCACGCTTCAATGCAACCCGGTTTCGAATCTCCCATAATGGTAATGAAGCAAATTCTGAATCAAACCATGATCGAAGCCGATTTGCTTCACCATCGACTTCGATTCGATTCAATACAACGCCAATAGGGTCAATTCCGATACCATATCCTGCCTCAATTGTCTCGATATGATCGAACAAGATATTGAGTGCATGCTGTGAGCTAGCCTCTGCAAGCGCGGGAATAAGGATGTTCCGGCAAGCTAATAATGCATTATCAGTGAGCATTCCAAGCGACGGTGGCGCATCAACAATAATGAAATCATAATCTCCCATGTTTGTGTTTGTACTCATGTCATCACCATATTCTTCGAGTGCCTCAAACAACATCCACAACCGTTCTCGCCCACGCATCGCCGTCTGGAGGTCTGCTTCGGCATTGAACATGTCTATATGCGATGGTATCACGTCAAATTCCGTATGTTCATAGATTAGATCATCAATCGAAATAGCACTACTGGTGTTGATCTCAGTCAGTGCATCATACAGTGACCGCTCTTCAGTGGTATATTGCGCTTCGAGACCCAGCCCAACTGTCCCATTCCCTTGTGCATCAAGATCAACGAATAATACCTCGCATCCGGCCGCCGCAAGCGCGCCAGCGACATTGATCGCTGTGGTTGTTTTTCCAACTCCACCCTTCTCATTTGCGACGGCAATTCGAAACGTCATTGATATCACCCTTTTTGTTGACCACGTATAATTAAAATGACCGATAATCGTTCGTCTGCGTCCACAAACAAGTCCCACGTTTAATACTCGATATTTTAGCCAGGGAGACCGGCAGATGGACCCAGTAAACAGCCTCGGGCACAGTGACCCGATCCGAGGCTTTTGTAATTCCCTTAGCCGTGCGCTCGCACTCCCTGCTCGGCAAGCGAGCGGGAACGCACCAGACTTGTCCGTGCTTGGTGGTGTCGGCTTGCTCCCCCGCCATCAGGGTCATTTTGTTCTCGCCACCAGTCAAGAAGTGACTGGTAGGAGTCCCATGTTTGGAGTGCTTTTCTGACGACCGCGCAGTTGTTGTTCCGTAGGAAGTCGTTGCGGTCAACCTCTCGCTGTATCTCGGTGCGATTGTATCCTTGCTGTTTGAGGCGGATAGTGTCGTTGAATATCTCGCGTGAGTTGAGGCGGGCCGTCGTGAAGNCATGACCGTTCACCAGACGCTGTGTGGAGCCGCGTGTGAATGGTTTTCGTGGTCTCTTCACCCATGTTATGACAACCGTTTCAGACTGGGATAACTATAGGTATGAGGGATGGGAGAGTATCGTAGTCATGCAGATTCGGTTAGTTCCTGCAAGTATCGCCACTCGGTTCTCGATGTCGTGGAAGCCGATATGCGAGAATTGTTTGNNGAGACTGCCGACCACTTCAGGCCTGTCTCTTACGCATAAATTGAGTCAGGATTTTAGCGGAACGGGATCGGTGAGCACGACTGAAATCCTCGGTATTTACACTTTCAGCATCTCTTTGGAATAATTGTAGTGGAGTTATTACCGGCGTTCTGTCACCCCCACAGCCGATATCACTGCCTGAATCGCTTCTCGCCTCGATTTTTTGAGTTCAAGATACCTCTGAGAGCGTCTGACACGTCCAGTTACGACTCCACGAACTTATGGGTAAGAGACAGCACTTCAGGCACGGGAGTCTGGCGTTGGAGATCGCGGACGAAGACGAAGACGACCACGTACACTTATCTGTGCAAACTGACTCGAAGCACAGTCTAGCGGATATTGCCCGGCAGTTCAACTCATACTCGGGTAAGCAGTTGCTGGAGCGGGATCCCGAGATTCGGGAGTCGTATTTCTGGGGTGGTGGATTCTGGACGGTGGAATACTATGTGGGAACGACGTGACGGGAGCGGTGTCAGAGGAAGTGGTTGAACGGTATATCGAGGAGACAAAACACTGATTCGAGTGTCGGGCTTCACCCCCGACCCCGTAGTAGTTCACAGAAGAACTGGGTGCTTAACTAGACATGCACCGGTCAGAGTAGTTCTCTCGTATCGAATTAGTGAATCAGCTCACCCAGAAGTTTGTTGAATCACTAGTGGGTCGGGGAACTCGCCCTTATAGGTTGTATAGATACTAACATCTCTTCATATTTCTCTAAAAATCATTTTGACTTATAACATGTCTAATCATTCAAATGAATAAAACAGCTCACAACGACGTACTGTTGCTTCCCGCCTCTGATTTGCCTGTTCTACCTATCTCAGTAATTTGAGGAGTCGACACGCGATACTGCTTCCAATATTATAGTTCTTCTTTCATATCGCCACGCTGATATCGTTCAACGAGTTCATATCCAGCCACATTTCCCGTCGAAGTAAGATTGATCTCATATCGACCAATGATATCCTGCGTATCTGGCACAGCACGTCGTTCAACGAGTTCAATCACCGTCCGCCATTCATTATTATCATCTGCTTCGACCTTGATTACACTTTTAAAATCATGTTCAAACAATTCCTTAGCAGCTGTCTTCGCACACTCCTGTGCTTCGATAATACCAATAGATTCGACAGTTTCAGTCTCACTCACTGTCTCAGCTTGGTTTTTATTTCCACGCTCCTCAGACATCATCTCGGACTCCTCACTATCACGACCCCCATCAGTTCGAATCATCATTGGATTAAAGCTTGATGAACATATGTTATGTCGATTGGAATCTGATTGGACAACCAAACTGTCGACATCATACTTGTCATAGTTATCACTACTCCACCATGCCGGTCTATCCTCCGTATCATGGTCAATAACATATTGATGACTGTAGTTGCTCGTGTTCCATCTGTCATCGCATTTTGTTTTGTTTGACATTGTTGGAGGCACTTTTATCGTAATTTATGACACGGTAATGTCAGTGTTTTCAATGACGGTCTGAACTTCCGTTCGAAGTGTTTGAACTTCACTATACTGAGCGACTTTTGATGCCAGTGCATCGACAGAGAGTTCAACGAGTGCTTGTCTATCAATTGTATCGACTGTACCCGCACCTTCTGCCACCATGATTGCTGCTCGCGTTCCGACATTAATCTGAAGCCGATCGCGTAACTCCCGGATTATTTCGACAAGCTGTCTGGTCTCAATGCCAATATCACCGTCAGTTTGTGCATCGACAATTTCAACCTCAGTTTCAAAGTCATAAAAATCCATATAGACACCGATAAGTCGATCCAACAATGCATCTTGTGGTTCGTGCACGCCAGCGTACTCGACAGAGTTTGAGGTTAATATCGCTCTGAATTCGGGGTGGACATCAACATACCGTGATTCACCACGCTGTCCTGGAAGCTCTAAAACGCCTTCTTCAAAAACAGATAATAAGACATTGTTTGCAACAGGCTTGGTTCGTGAGAATTCATTGTATACAAGTGTTGCACCTTCTTCAACGGCAAGTGTCAGTGGATTATCAACCCATCGGTCCTTGACTATCTCTTTACTCTTCAACACATTGTGTATATACTGATCACGCTCTGATATCCGCTCTTTTTCTGCGTATTCACCGACAAGATCGCTTGTTGAGAGTTCTGTGTCACCATTAATCCAGACAACCGGTTGATCACGCTGACGGGCAACATGCATCGCAAGCGCGGTTTTTCCACAGCCCGTCGGACCAATTAAATGAACCGGACGGTCAACGGTGAGCCATCGTTCCATCCGCTGGCGAACGTTCTTCACTGCATCGGTCTCGATGAATTCACGCTCTTTTGGAATGAACTCATCTTCAAGCTCCCTAGTAGTGCCAGCGCTTCTGGACGTTCCTGGCTGGTTTGACCCTGATGTTGTGGTTGAACCACCATCGCTTTCGGCTCGTCTTAAACGCTCGATAGACTTATTTTCACGACGACGCTTCTTATTTTCGCGTGATGATCGAATCTGTGATCCACGCACCTTCCGCTCGCGAGAGTTCTTTGTCATTGTATTTCGTCATCTGGTCGGAGTGGGACATCCTCACCATACTCCGCACGATAATCTTGAATCGACATGCCATGTGTCTGCAGATGCGGTTCTGTGATCGCATGATAATGTTCACCGCAAACACGGCAAGTGACCATACCATCTGGAGTATCAATTGTTAGCTCAGTAGTGTCTGTTGTCGTATCTGACTCTGACTCAGCATCAATATCAATATTCTCTGTTGTATCTTCACTGGTGCTGATATCATCCTCAGTTATAGATTCGGCTGAGGCGGAAGTTGTCTCGAATTCTGCCTCAGCCCTACTCACGTTTCCCTCATCACCTACTGTATTTACTTCTACTTGCTCTGTTTGTTCTGATTCAGACTTGATCTCAGCATCACTCTCAGTGTCCGACATTCCATAGAATGTTTCGACGTATGTAGCGAACTCCTCAGCTGTCACCTCAAACTCAGTGCTGAAATCCTCGATGTCGGACTCAAATGCACCGACTGCATCAATTAATGCTTGAACTTCGACAGTATGGAACTCTGATTGATACGACTCAAATGCATCCGTAACGGCTTCAAATGCCTCTTTTTCTGCAGCGACATCAGCATGAATTGCATCAACATCAACAGCGAATGCCGTAGAATACGCATCAAATGCTTCTTCGACGTCATCAAATGCATCCTCAACTGAGTCAATGGCTGTGAGGAGGTCATCGATATCCTGAATCTGAGCGACATCAGCATCGAATGCCTCAGCATATGCATCGAATTCCGCACCTGTTTCAGTAATTGCAGTCTGGAATTCCTCAATTGCCATAAGAAGATGATTTACATCTTGTAACTCAGAAACATCAGCATCAAACGTATCTTGATATCTCTCAAATGCAGCGCGAAGAGCCGCGATATCGTCCTGACGTTGGGAAACATCCTGAAGAACTGCAGCCACTGCTGCGTCGAATGTATCATTATACTGGACGAATGCATCTCTCGCCTCTGCAATCTCTGTCTCGAATGTCTCAAACGCCGCGTGGTACTCACTGACGTCGCGTTTTGTCTCAACGTCTGCTGCGAAGTCATCAGCATACCCTGCGAATTCACGCTGGGTTGTTCTAAACTCTTCAGAGGTTGCCTCTATCTCGTCGCGTTTTTTTCTTACACTCATGATTATGGTAATAAACTACGATTAAAAATTTGGGAATTAACGGTTGGTTCACAGTTCACTCTAAACGACGTCCGATGGCTCGTCGGTTACGCCTCGGCGCCGGCAGTGAGTTCTGCTTGTTCAATCTTTGCGATCTCTTCTGCGTAATGCAAGAAGGTATCGACTGAAGCAACCACAACGCGCGCTTCAACGGTTAGAATTTCTATACCTACAAGTGAAATGCGTGCAAAGGTATCAACGACAATTCCTTTATCGAGCACGCGATCAAGAACTTCTGCTAAACTGGATGAGTCAGGTTGTGCCATAGTTGGTCTTGGGTCGTACCCAGTGTGACAAATTTCACTGAAGGTTAAAAGGCTCTTGGTCTCATAATTATTTTGCCGATAATGAGTGCCATAGATTCTTAATGTGGCTCTATGCCGTATTTTGATTTTACATTATAAACATACTATACCATATTGATTTGAGCATGAAATAGTTGTTATACCTATGAAGCTGATATTAAACATATTGAGTTCGTTGGGCTCTTGAGGTAAGATATGAGTAAATCCTCAAAATCTTATATGAGTGACTGGCATGTTAGATGAGACAGGATTGAAAATAAAGAGAAATATTATCTTACAGAATCTAAAGGGCATGTTCTGAGAGCTTGACCCTGCGGCGATTCACTTGGACGTATCTGTATCATCTATTTCATCTCGCCACGATCAGTGATATGGAGATTACGCTTATATGCTGAGCAGGCGCAATACCACAGCCTTCAGGCCGTGGATACGCGCCGTCACGCCCTCCAAAGTCCTACTGTCGTCGCTCGATTTAAATTTCAAAATACATACATTTAAATCACAGGCAATCACACAATAACAGAGGAATCGGTTGGAAACAGAGCGATTCCCGCCAGTCCGACGATGGCGGCCTGTCCGCCCCAAGCAATAAGA
>P_A23_Liq_2_FmtDRAFT_1000094_pt1 | contig 19612 bp, 16 predicted proteins | sample PonA232FremontCA_FD_10599 | JGI IMG/M metagenome (IMG submission 10599) | reverse complement strand
GAGATCTGCGGGAACGCCCCCGCCGGCAGACAGCCGGGCGAGCGCGAGCAGTGTCTCGGCGGCCGTCTCGTCGAGCGACGCGAACTGGTCGCCCAGCGACGACTCTGAGACGAGCCGGTCGTCGTCGGGCACGACACCGGCGACCGTCGCGAGGCCGGCGACGATCGGGCTGTCGGCGTCGAACGCGCGGCGTGCCGTGCGGAGTGCCTCGCGGTCGTCACCGGCCCGCAGGTGGCGTTTCACGCGACAGAGGGCGGCGTTGGCGTCGACACCCGCAGCGACCGTGTTGTCTCCGGACGACACCGCGAGGTCCTCGTAGGCCGTCAGTGCCGTCTCGAACTCGCCGGCGAGTTCGGCACGACGGGCCTCGGCGAGTGCGGACACCGACGAGAGAGACTCGACCCCGAGACTCGCCTGTGGCGCGTCGGCGGCCGCCTCGCGGGCACGGGTTGCGGCCGTCGCCGCGGCGTCGTACTCGTGGGCGTCGAGCCGGCGGTGTGCGAGTGCCGACTGGAGCCGACACTGGTGTGTCGCGACCGTCCCCGCACAGACGGTGTCGAACTCCGGTGTCGGGACTCGTGCCGACGACGGCGCGACCGCCGGCTGCTCCATCCCGTCGAACAGGTCGACGGCGACACGGTGGATTCGGATTCGTGTTGAGCGGTCGTCGGCAACGTGGGCAGCGTGACGGAACGCCTTCGCCAGGTACTTCAGGAACCGAACTGGGTCGACCCGTCGCACCTCGGCGGCGGCGGCCGCGTACTCGCGCACCACCGTCGGCCACGACGGCGACGGGGTGCCGGCACGGTTCGACTCCCACCGTCCGCCCCCCTGTTCGATCGCACGCGCCAGGTGGGTGTACGCAGCGCCGTAGGCCGCCCGGCGATCGGAGCGGCCGACCGTGAGCCGGTCCAGACACCGGAGCGACCGGTGTGCCACCAGGAGCTCTGCCCGGGTCGTCGACTCCCCGTGTCGGTACGCCTCGACGGCACCGGTCGCGGCCAGGTACAGATACCCCGGGAGTGTCTCCCGAGCGTCACCACGGTGGACCGCCAACTCGTGGAGCGCTCGTTTCTCCGGGTCGGCGAACGCCCGGTCGTCGGCCGCAGCGAGACACGCCTCGGCCGACCGGTCGTCGTCCGGCGCGGGGTCGTCGACCGCGGCGAGGTACGAACGCACGGCGTCGTCGAACACGTCGTCGGGGTCGACCGTCTCGACGAGCCGCTCGGCGAACCGAGCGCGGGCGAGAAACTCGACGGCGTCGTGTGTCTCCGTGGTGGTCTCGCTCGGTGTGTCGGCCAACAGCCTGTCGAAGATCGTGTGTCTCCCGACTGGGTCGTCGGTGTCGTCGTAGCAGTACTCCACAGTCGTCCGGACTACCGTCCCCAGCGACGGGGTGTCGACACCGAGTGCGGCGAACGCCGACAGCCGGTCGGCGAGCTCGGCCACCGTCTCGACGGGGTAGGCCCGTCCACGCGCGCTCGTCCCCAACACCATGTTCTTGAGACTCCGGTCGAGTCGGTCCTCGATCCGGTCACGAATCGGCGCGGTGGGGCCACGTGCGAGGAAGATCCGCCGGAGTTCGAGGTAGTCGTCGAACGCCTCCAACGACTCCTGTGCGTTGCTCCGTAACGCTCCGTAGAAGGAGAGCTCGTCGTCGTACGCCGCCGCGAACTCCTCGTAGCGGTCCGGGTCCGCGACGAGCGCCGCGGCCCGACGTGCCGGTGAACGGCTGTCTGTCACTGACAACACCAAGGGCGCGGCCCGGAAGTGTACACCGTCTCGTCTGCTCCCGACAGCTTATTTTTATCGCTACTGATACCTCGACGAAACGTTTATGATTCCGTAGAGGTAGGGTATGTCATGCGACACACCGTGTTGTGTGTTGACACGCCAGACAGGATCGAGCGTCTCGAAGTAACGGTAGACGAGCGTGAACAGCTACGCACCGTCACCGCGACCACACGCGAAGAGGTCACGGCCGCGCTCGAAGAACGGACCATCGCGTGTGTCGTCACCGGCTACACGCTCGACTCCGGAGAGTTCGGAGGACTGGCGGTCGCCGACGCGATCAGAGAACACAGTCCACAGACGCCGTGCGTACTGTACAGTGAGGTCCCTGTGGGAGAGATCGACACGAGTGAGTTCGAGGAGTTGGTCGTCGAGTTCCTCGACCGAGAACGGTCGAACGCCGACGAGACCCTCCAGTTCGTCGTCGAAGACGTGATCGAACACACGGTCACCGCACAGGTCGGACACCTCACCCCTGCCGACGAGCAACAACGGCTGGCGGCACTCGACCGGTACGACGTCGACGGGCTGCCGGTCGAGGAGAGTTTCGACCGGGTCTCGGGGCTCATCTCGGACCACTTCGACGCGGCGGTCGCGTTCGTCGGGCTGGTCAAACGCGAACAGGAGGAGTTTCTCGGCTGTGCCGGCGGCGACCTACAGTCGGTCACCCGCGAGAACTCGATGTGTACCCACGCGATCTTACAGGAGGACGTGATGACTGTCGAGGACATCGCGGAGGACAAACGGTTCGCCGAGAACGAGGTGCTACACAACTTCGGAATCCGGTCGTACGCCGGTGCGAACCTCACGACGCCCGACGGACACGTGATCGGGTCGGTGTGTGTCCTCGACACGGAGCCACGGACGTTCGACGAGACGGAGCGGGCGACACTCCAGGAGTACGCCGACACGGTGATGGAACTGCTCGAACTCCGGAGGCAGGTCGCCGACGAGACGGTCGACTCCCGCGAGGAGGTGGCAGGATGAGTCTCCGCAACACGACCCCCTTCGACCTCGTCGGGTTCCCGGTGGAGACGCTCGACGCCGGGTCGTCGGTCCTCGTCACCGGTGACGACAGTGACGCGCTCGCAGAGACGTTCGCCGGTCTGGTCGGGCCGAGCCCAGACCACTCCGAGACGGGTGTTGTCGTCGGAACTGACGACATCGACAGCGTCGTCGAACGGGTCGGCCGTCACCGCCGCGGCGCGACGGATCGATTACACGTGCTGACGGAGTCGTCACAGCGTGTCCCGAACGGGCCGGAGACGACGACCGTCGACGACACCGGGGACATGACCGCACTCGGAATGCACCTCTCCGAGGAACTGACCGACGCGCGAGACGACCGGTTCCGGACGGGGATCTTCCTCTGTTCGGACATCTGTCGACAGGTCGACGACATTCGCTCGGTCTACCGGTTCCTCAACACCTCGTTCCTCTCGAACCTCCGTCGAAACGAGGCGATCGGCGTCTGTACCGTCGAGACGGACGCCGACGTACGGACGAACATGGACAGTGTGGTGAAGTCGATGGCGTCCTCGTTCGACGTCCACTTGTCGTTGGCCGACGCCTCCCGAGGCGAGTTCCGGTTCGACGTCGACGGGTGGGACGAGGTCGGCGAGCGACTGACTGTCTCGTGACGGAAGATAACGAACGACACAGCGATGATGATCGACCACAGCCCACTCCCGACTGCGACCGTCGACACAGACGGATCGGTGTCCGCCCGAACACCCGACGGCCCGCCGATCGTCGTCGCGCCGACTGCCGATCCGGACAGCCCGCGGAACGAGCTCGCGACGCTCGCCGACCACGGAGGGTTCGTCGGGCGGATCTGGCGCGTCGTCGAGGCGGTCAGGCGGGGTGAGACGACCGACGGTGTCGTCGCCACATCGCGGCCGACCACACACCCACCCGGGGCGGACCGCGACTGTGGTTGTCGGGCGTTCCTGCTCGACGGTCCCGACCGAGGCTCCACCCCCGACTCGGGACGAACGGACGGTGGGGTCGACAGCCCAGAGCCGAACGAGCCGAGGGTCGCCCGACCCGGTGGCACCGACACGGAGTCCGTCTCCGCAGACGCGTGGCTCGCGACACTCCCGGGGCTGGCGAGCGACGGGCGTGTCACTGTGTTCGTCCGCGATATCGAAGGTTGCGAGCACGCCGACGCGTCGAGTGACACCCAGAACCCCGCGGTCGCGTTCTCGGTCGCGGTCGTCCCCGGAGACGCCATCCACGCAGGAGGGGGTGAAACGGAGTCGGAGGCAGCCACCGGGCCAGAGCCAACTGGTGTCGACACCGAGCGTGTCACGGAGTCGGCAGCCCGACTGGCGACACACGCCGACACTGTCGGTGCCGAAGCCGCGACACTCGCCAGTGACGTCGACGACCAGACGGACCTGCTCGGAGAGACTGTCCAGGATGTCCAGGTACTCACCGGCGAGATCGAACAGATGGCGGGTGCCGTCACGGAGATCGACACGGAGATGGAGCGGATTGCGGCAACCGCTGGTGACGGGGCCGACCGTGGGGCAGCCGTCCGAGAGGACGTCGAACAGGTCGCAGAGACGATCGACAGCCTCACCGAACGTGCAGTCACGGTCGGTGACCAGATGGAGACCATCGAGGGTGTCGCCGACGACATCGGAGATATCGCCGACCAGACGAATCTACTGGCGCTGAACGCCAACATCGAGGCTGCTCGTGCCGACGGTCGCGCCGACACCGGCGGGTTCGAGGTCGTCGCGAACGAGATCAAACAGCTGGCCGACGACACGGGAGCGTACACCGACCAGATCGAGACCGACATCGACACACTGCGAGACGACGTAGACGGACTCGTCGGGGCGACGGAGGCAGCCAACGAACGGTTGGCGAGTGTTCTCTCGGAGGTGTTGGAGCTGATCGGACAGTTCGAGCGGATCGCCGACGGAATCGACGACGGGGCCGAGACGCTCGGTCACCTCGCGACTGCTGCCGACGATCAGGCGACACAGATCGACGCCGTGACCGTGCAGATCGAGGAGGTGCAGGCGCTGTGTGAAACGGCGCGAATGACTGCCGACACACTGAGCGACGAGGCGACAGCACAACGAGAGACACTCTCGGAGCTACAGGCAGCGCTCCCGCCGACAGACAGTCGTTGACCCTCGACCGGGGGAGTGGTGTCCGCGTCACTCCGTCTCGAGAGACGAGGCTGCCGACCCCGAGGACACGCCGGCCGTCGTCGGCAACCCCAAGACTGACCTGCACAGTCGCCACAAGGCCTTCCGGATGCCCTCCACGACACGTCGCAGTGCCCTGTCTGCAGTCGCCGGTGTCCTCGGAACACTCGGCGGCTGTAGTGCGCTGAGTGACGACCCGTTGCCCATCGAGACGGCCTGGCGGACAGGCTTCCACGACCCGTCCTCCGTCGGCGTGACCGCCGACGGCACGTTGGTGGCGGGGTCGCACAGCCCGTTTGCGGACCGCACGGCCGTCGCTCGGCTCGACGAGACGACCGGCGAGACCCAGTGGTCCGTCACCCTCCCGAAGGGGTGGCGGTCGCCAGTCGCTGTCCGCGGGACACGTGCGTACCTCAGTTCGACGGCCGGACTCGTCGCCGCCGTCGACACGACCGCCGGCGAGATCCAGTGGCGGCGCGAACTCGACGATGGCGTTGGGGAGAGAGACAGCGCCGTCGCGTTCGCTCCGTTGCCGTCGGCCGACCGTGTCGTCGTGCCGCTCTCGGCGGACGGCGACCGCGGAGCCGACCGGCTGGTCGGACTGTCTCGCGCCGACGGGAGTCGAGTGTTCGACCACCGGCTCGACGCGACGCTGGCGGCGGCACCGGGAGTCACTGCTGGCGGAGTGGTCGCGGCGACACTCGACGGCCGGCTCCGGCGTGTCGCCCCCGACGGCGAGACGGCTTGGGAGCGGTCGGTGACACCCGGGAGCTCTGCGGTCGCTGTCGCCGACGGGACGGCGTATCTCGTCACCGGGGCCGAACGGCTGTCGGCGGTCGACACCGCGACGGGCGCGAGCCGGTGGACGGCCCGACTCGACAACACGGGGTTCGCTCGACCGCTCGTCGTCGGCGATCGAGTGTACGTCGGCGGTGCGAACTACAGCCTCCGCGCGTTCGGGACGGCCGACGGCCGAGAACTGTGGCGCGACGACCTGGCGAACGCCGTCACACACGGCCCGGTCGCGGTGGGCGATCGACTCGTCACACTCGCCGGCGGCGAGTGTGTCACCCGTGGCCCCAGCGGGACAGTTCCCCACAGTCCGGTCGTGTTGTACGTCCACGACCGGGACGGACGGCGTGTCCGCAGCGTCCGGCTCGGTGACGACCGAGTGGAGTGGTTGGCACGCGCCGGCGAGACCGTCTACCTCGGACAGGCGTTCGGGCTCGCCCGCGTCGCTCGGGAGGCGATCGTCGATGGCTGATCCGTCCCGACGCGGCACTGATACTGACGGCAACGCCGGTGCCGACGGCGACGCAGGTGACGACGTAGTCGGCAGCGACGCAGGTGACGACGACCGGGCGGGTGTCCGTCGGATCTCTCGACGGCAGGGACTCGCCGCGCTCGGGTCGGTCGGTATCGCCGGGCTCGCGGGCTGTAGCCTGCGGTCGGTGACGGATCGGGTGTGGCCACGGTGGGAGGAGTCGCTCTCGGCGACGGCAGCGAGCCCACCGGCGGCGACGGCCGACCACGTCGTCGTCGGGGGACAAGACCGCCAGCTCCACGGGTTCACTGCCGACGGCACACGGACGCTCCGGGTCGAGACCGGTGGCCCGGTGGAGACACGCCCCGCCGTGCCCACGACCGGTGGCCCGGTCCACGCCTACAGCACCGACGGCGACCTCTACACCGTGACCACGGACGGGGAGCGACTGTGGCACGTCGAGGGACGCGGAACCCGGGCCCGACTCGAACGCCACGGCTCGTCGTTCGTCGTCGTCGATTCGACCGACGAGACGGTGACTGGGTACGACGCCGTGACGGGGGCGACACGCTTCCGGGAGACGAGTGGTTTCTACCCGCCGCCAGTCGTCGCGGACGGGCTGTGTCTCCTGCCGGCCGTCGACGGCGCGCCCGGGCCGGTCGCGGTCGATCCGGAGACTGGTGACCGACTCTGGACGGCCGACTACGGAGACGTGTACTCCACCGCGCTCGGCGACGAACACGTCGTCACCCGCCTCGGCGAGACGGTGCGGTGTCACCGGGCCAGAGACGGCCGACTCCGGTGGGAGACGACGGCTGCCGACTCCGTCTACTCGTCGCTGGCCGTCGGTGACGACCGGGTGTACGTCTCTGCGGAACGGTCGGACACGAACGACCAACTGGTCGTGATCGACCGCGAGAGTGGCGAGATCACCGCGCGCCACACGGTCGCGTACAGGGTGGGGGCGCTCGCCGCCGCGGACGGCGGCGTGTTCGTCGGGAGCACGGTCAACGACTCGGACGGTGGCACCCTGATCCGACTGGACGCGTTCGGAGACGACGACAGTCGACTGTGGACACGGACGACAGAGCTCACAACTGGTGGGACCATCGAGACACTCGGCCGTGTCGGTCGCCTCTTGTACGTCGCCAACGACCGCGCCGTCGGTGCGTACGACCCCGCGACCGGCGAACGCCGGTGGCGGTACGACCCCAACGCCCACCGGGTCGGTGTCGCCACTGGTAACGAGACGTTGTTCGTCTCACACCGCAGCACGGGGAAACTCGTCCGGCTCCCCGTCGACTGAGTCGCGGGAGCCGACGTCGGGTGTCAGTCCGTGATCTGTGTCTGGAGTGGTCCGTCTCGACACACTGCACACGGACGCAGTGCCACGACCGCGATCGCTGGTGCCACCGGAGGGACACTCGAGTCGGAAGTACGTCCGAGACGTGCCGGTAGGCCGCCCGCGGGCCGGCGAGACGGTCTCGGCTCGCGTCGAGGGTGCCGAGCAGACGTGCGCACTCGGTGTCGAACCGGTCGGTCGAGGCGACCCACCGGTTCTCGGCCACGTCCGCACGACACGTCCGGCCACGGTGTGTGGTCGACGGTCAGCCCGTCGGCGTCGCTAGCGATCTCGCCCGACCGGTCGAACTGCGCGATGTGGACCGTCGCCAGCGTGCGTCCGAGTCGTTCGGCGAGCGCGACTCTCTCCCGGTCGTCGCCGGCCGGCAGTCACCCCGGCTGTCGATCGCCGCGGCGACTTCGAAGAGACGTGTGGCTGTCTCGCGTCGGCCGGAGAGCCGAGAACGCCGGGAGAACTCGCGCGTGGTCCCGCCTGCGGACCTGGCTGTCGTGGCGAGCAGATCTGTGAGAACCACAGACTCGGCACAGAGACCAGCTACGATCGTATCGACAGAGCTCCACGGTAATGTAGCTCTATCCGCGTCACCTTACTCCGAATCTAGATCAATGCATTCGCTGTGCTGACAATACTTCTTGCACCGGATTTATGATCTGTACTCAGATAGTAGGTGACGAATGCCGTCGTCCGACGAAGCGTCAGCACATCGACTATCAGAGGGGGGACCGAGAGTGACAGACAAGCTGTGGGAGTCGTACGCAACAGAACGGGGTCCTGACGCCGAAACCGACTCGGAAGCCGATCGACTCCGTCGGGAACGCGACTTCTGGCGCACGGCGTTCGACACGCTCGTCGACCAGTTTCCCGAGGGAGTTCTCGTCACCGATACAGACGGAACACTGACCCACTGGAACGACTCGTTGGCAGCAGATCTGAACGTCGAACCAGAAGACGCGATCGGGAACAACGCACACGACGTGATCGGGACAGAAGGAGAAGACGAGACACTGGCAGAGACTGTCGCTCGTACCGGCGAAGTGATTCGGGAAGAACAGCTCCGTGAGGTGCCGAACACAGATGCAATCTTCCAAGTGTACGGTGTCCCGATCCGTGGCCCCGACGGGACGGTCGCTGGAGCGTTCGAGGTTGCTCCCGACGTGTCCGACCACGTCGAGCGCCGTCGTGAACTCGAGTCACTCCAACGCCGGGTCCGGGAGGAGGTGGAGACAGAGTTGGACGACGTCGACGATTCTGTCTCCGAGGTAGTCGAGTTCACCGAGGAGACGGAGTCGTTCACAGAACAACAGAGTGAGCGGATGGACAGTGTCGCAGACGAGGTTGCACAGCAGTCGGCGACGATCGAGGAGATCGCGTCGAGTGCCGAGCAGGTGAGTCGCGCGGCACAGGACGCCCGTGAGCGCGCGAGCGACGGGGAGTCGGCTGCGGAGGCAGCCGTCGATCAGATGGAGACTGCACAAGCGGCGGCCGACGACGTGGGAGACACGATCGACGAGTTGACGACGCAGGCGACCGAGGTACAGGAGATCACCGAAGTGATCGACGACATCGCGGACCAGACGAACATGCTCGCGTTGAACGCCTCGATCGAAGCCGCTCGCGCCGGCGAGGCCGGCGAGGGATTCGCTGTGGTCGCAGACGAGGTCAAATCACTCGCAGAGGAGTCACAGACGCAGGCGAGCGAAATCGAAGACCGTATCGACGAGATGGTGACGGTCACCGACCGCACCGCCGCGGAACTGGACGGCATCACGACGGAGTTGGCCGAGTCGATCCGAGTCGTCCGTGAGACGGCCGAATCACTCCACGAGATTCACCAGACTGTCGTCGAGACGGCCACCGGTGCAGAGGAGGTGGCGAGGGCGACCGACGATCACGCCGCCAGTTCCGAGGAGGTCGCCGCGACAGTCGAAGACGCCTCTCGCGAACTCGACGACCTCGAAGAACGGCTCGGGGAACTGAAGCAGACGACGACCCAGCAACAGGACCAACTCGACGAGATCGAGACAGCCGTCGAAGAGCTGATCGACGAGTCGGGGTCTCCGGACGACTGAGGTTCACCACCTGATCCCCGCTCGTTCGCTCTGCTAGTGTGTCTTCGACACTCGGTCAGTTCTCTCGCGAGAGTCGGTAACCAGGACGACCGAGTGACGGGCGACCTGCCGAGCAGCCGGGGCAGCCGACAGCCCGGCCCGTTCACCCGGAACCGAACTGAGCAAACCGCTCACGGATCGAGTGGTCTACGTCGGTTTCGGGCGCGAGCGTCGACTCACTGTCGCGAGCGCCGACGTTCGTGATCCGGCAGACGACCCGTGCCGTCGGGTCGACACCCTGTCGTTCGAGCACCCACCGGTAGGCAGCCAACTGGTGGCGGTAGCGGTCGTCGGTCTCGTCACTCCCCTCCGCGAAGGTGAGCTTCACGTCCTCGATCAACCACCTGTCGCCGTCGCGAGCGACGAAGTCGGCCTGTCCGCGGAACTCGACTCGGAGGCCGTCGACGCGGAGTCGTGTCTCCAGCGGCTCCTCGACGAACACCGTGTCGGCGCGACACAGCCGCTCGAACGCGTCGGTGTCGACGAACGCCGGAAGCGCGGTCTCGATCAGGTACTCTCTGACTCGGGCTCGTCGCGTGTCGTCGAGTCCGTGTTCGAGCCGGGCGCGGTCGAGTGCCCAGTCGACGTGGTTCACGAGGTCGACGCGGCCGGCCCGAACCCGGTGGCAGTCCGGATTCGACCGGATCAGACTCCCGAACGTGTCGTGGGCGATCTGCCCGAGGACACCGGGACCGACGACACCCAGTCGCGGGGGGAGGCGGCGAGTTCGTCCTCGCCAGTCGACTCCAGCGCCTCGGTGACGACGCCGGTGAGTAGTTCCGGGGAGGTGCCGTCGGCCCCGAGTCGTTCCGCGACTACCTCGAACGGACAGACGCGAACCGGAGTGACTACCACACCGCGGTGGAGACCTCCGTCGACACCCGCCAGCGTTCGACGCCGTGGTCGGACACCAACGCGTCGACCCGGGTTCGCACGACACACCGCCTACGGCAGCGACTTGGACGCCGCACCGCGACGCTCGTCAGTCTCTGGACTGTCGAGTCGACGACCGGACCGCTGTGTTACGGCTGCCGGCAGGTCGTTGTCGGACAGAGCGCCGAATCGGACGTCGGGCTCGTCGGTGTTCGGTTCGACGGCTCGGACGAGAAGTGAGTCGCCGGAAGAACGTCGTCCTGTCGACAAGTCAACTGTCAGGAGCGAAACTGGTCGCGATTTAGCTCCGCTATCGCGTCCGAGTCCGGCAGGCTCTCGATCTCGACTTCGGCGCGTTTTACCGGTCCCTCACCGCCGTCGGTGTCCGAGTAGATGTGGAACGCCCGTCCGTCAGTCAGCAACCCGTACGCCGCCGAGAAGACTCGGACGTAGTTGCACAGTTGATCCTCCGACTCTTCCAGGCGCGATCCGGCGGAGTTGGCCTCCACGACGACATCCGGTGTCGTCGATCCGGCACCGAACAGTGCGTAGTCCGGACGCAGACTGGTCTTCGAGTCCGTGTACTCGAGCCGAACCTCGGAGTTGTCGAACTTGTTCCACCCGAGAGCTTCGATCAGCGGCGTGATTAGCTTCGCCTTCGTCTCTTCTTCGCGAACATCGTCTGGCAGGCCCGTCACTGCGACTGCCGCTGCGTCGACGAACTCGGAGAGAGACCTCGTCGTGGTCGACAGCTCTGGACTATCTGCTGGGGCGGAGTCGAGACTCGTATCGACGGAGACCGCATCGAGATACAGTTCGAACGTCTCCTCGCACCGTCGACGACATAGAACGCCAGTGACTCGAACCGTGCTTCCCCCGGGGAGAGCACCCGTAAGGTCGTCTTCTAGACGAACATTGATCGACTGCGGGAGCTCACCGCTCGGAAGCGCCGCTGGGAGGTCTCGAACTACTGCCGTCTGTGAGTCGACGAAATTCGACTGATCGTGATTGATCTGGAACGGTCCCTGTCGTTCACACCCTGCGCACTCGCGTGGTTCCTCAAGTCCCGAGTCGGACTGTGGGATGTACGACATTGTTTCACATTATTGGCAATCAAAGGCGGCCTCGGTGACCACGCCAGAGACATTCGAGACACTCTCGACGATCCCCTCGACAGTGACAAGGGAGCCGACACAGTCGCTGGCATGACTCGTGCCGCGGATCGTGACTCTGTTCGACGAAGGGAGCCCTCGCAGACGGACGTTGCCTCGGCTCATCGACACCTCTGCCGGGAAGTCGCACGTCCGCAGCGCCTCCTCGGCGATCTCCCGCACGTCATCGGGGACCTCGAGATAGCGTTCGGCCAACTCCGCGTCGAACTGGCGGAGATCACCGTACTCGACGTACAACGACCGCCCCTCGTTCGGGTACTGCCGTGCGAGTGTCTGAATCTCTCCCTCGTAGTGTTCTTTGTAAAAATCCCGAAACAGTTCCAGTTCCTGACGCTCTACGTGAGTCACCTTGGACCGTTGGCGCGCACCCAAGTAAAACGATCCGTCACTGTAGCGCACTCCCGGTCGGAGTCGGCTGGACTTCGATGAAGGGTGGGACCCTTCACCGTCGAAATGCATAACAGAATTTTTTACTCTGGGAGAGAGATGAGGCTAGATACGCCTCGGTTCGAGTCTCTGGAGGGAGTGGTTCAGAACCGTGTGCGGAACTGATCCGTGGTTCCGGGCGGGGACGGTTTACCACTCGGAGGCAGCCGAGTACTACCCGTAACAGGGCTTAGTTAGTCGTGCGAGAGAGGTCACCGCGTGACCGACCAGACGAGACGCCACGACGTGTTCGAGATCCTCGGCCACGAGACCCGGTTCGCCATCCTCGAGGCGCTGGGCGAGGCGGGACCACTGTCGTTCACAGCGCTCCACGACCGCGTCCCGGGGAAGGACTCGGGACGGTTCAACTACCACCTCGGGCGAACCGTCGGGAGTTTCGTCGAGGAACGCGACGACGGCTACGCGCTGACCGCGGCCGGCCGGCGCGTGTACGGGGCTGTGCTGGCCGGGCGCTTCGACAAGCACCACGAGGAGGGGACCGTCGAGACAGACGCGGGCTGCACCGACTGCGGTGGACCCTTAGAGGTCAGATTCGAGCCCGACCGTGTCGGCGTCGTCTGTTCGACGTGCGACGCGGTGATGACTCGGCCGACGGTGCCGCCGGGCGTGTTCGCAGAGTGGCCCCGAGAGGCGGCCGCCGAGGTGATCGCCCGGTGGACGACCGCGCGGGCTCTCACCGAGTCCGTCGGGCTGTGTCCGTCGTGCAGTGGACGAGTGGACCGACGGGCGGTGTTGCCGGACGAGGAACTGGCACCAGAGTGGTTCGACGGAGAGACGTGGGGTGCCGTCGTCGTCGTCGCCGACTGTCGACGCTGTGGCCAGTCCACGCACGCCGTCCCGGAGGTGGCAGTGCTCCACCACCCGAGGGTCGCGTCGTTCCACTACGACCGCGGGGTCGACGTGCGGACGACGCCCTTCTGGGCGATCGAGTGGCTCGACTGGGGCACGAGCGATCTCGTCTCGGTCGACCCGCTCCGGATCGCCGTCCCCGTCTCACTCGACGACGTCCGTCGGATCTTCGTGTTCGGACGGGACCTGACGCTCGTCGGGGAGTACGGAGCGTAGCTTTCCAGTCAAATATCTGTCAGAAGCGGAGTTCTGCGAGCACTTAGGTGGAGTCCACGCCACCGAGACACCGTGTCCCCGAACACAGAGCAGACGAGCGCCGAATTGCCCGAGGTCGACCCTCGCGAGATCGCACGCGACCCGCCAGAGGGCTGGCCGGAGCCCGAACGGCCCGCGGACGAGCGGATCGACGTGGTGTTGCTTGGCACGCACCACATGGACGAACCCGGACTAGACGAGGTCGACCCGGCGGTGCCGGACCCACTGGCACCGGACCAGCAGGCACAACTCTCGGCACTGGCGGACCGACTGGAACGTCTCCGGCCGGACACCGTCGCGGTCGAACGCCCACACTATCGGGAGTCGGAAGTGAACGACCTGTACACCACTTACCGTGACGGACAGGCGTACGACGAGGAGGTGCAGGTGACGCCCCCCGACCCCGGCCGGGACGACCCGGACACGGAGTGCCGGAGCGAGGTGGTGCAGATCGCGTTCCGGCTGACGGATCGACTCGGCCACGACCGCGTCCGGGCGGTCGACGAGTTCCCGGAGGTACCGGAGACGGACCCGTTCGACGACCGGGAGATCGATAGCGCCAGGAAGACGGCCCGGACGTGGCCCGAGCCCGAGGAGATCGAGCAGAAGCAGACGGAGCAACTCGAGGAGAAGACGGTCGTGGAGGCGCTCCGGGACCAGAACGCCGAGGAGCGTCTGTGCCAGAACCACCGTCTGATGTTCGACCGCGGGCTCCGTGCGGCAGACGAGCGGTTCGGGAGCCCGATCGCCCTGACGTTCTGGTACGACAGGAACCTGCGGATGGCACACCACCTCTGGCGGATCGCCGACGGCGCGGGCGATCGGTTGTTGTTCGTCGTCGGGTCGGGCCACGTCCGGGTGCTCAGACACCTCCTGACGGAGTCGCCCGCGCTCCACCCAGTGAGCCCGTCGCCCGCTCTCCGTGTGGAGTGATCGAGAACTGGTGTTTTTCGGGCGTCTCACCGGCCTCGATCTGTCACCTCCGCAAACTGACCCGGAACCTGCCGTACCGCCGTCGGAGACTCCCCGCAGATAGAGACCAGAGCCGACCAGTCGACCGCGTGGGCCGACACCCGTGTTCTGCTACGCCCGCGACGGCCCGTGGACAACGGGGCCCACTACGTCACCCTCGTCCGTGTGTCGGAGACGAGATGAGTGACACACAGGCTGTCGACGCACTGGCGACCACGATCACGGAGCGGCTGACGCCGTACGTCGACGAGGAGTTCCTACTGGTAGATCCCGCACCGCGAACGATCCACGCACTCGCCCGTGCGTTCGACACCACGACGTTCCCACACGTCGACGTGGTCGCCAGCGAGTCGGTGCTCCGGACCGTCCGGCGGAACTTCGTTCTCGCCACTCGCGTCGCGACGGCAGTCGCGGCCGAGCGGTGCCGACTCCAGACGACCGACACCGAGGACCTCTCGACGTTGTTCGTCTCTCCACAGCGAGTGTGTGTCGTCGTCGTGATCGACGACGTGGTGACCGTTCGCGAGCTCCCGTCGGCCGACTGGACGACGGCGTTCCACACGGAGGCGCGAGAGACGTTCGTCGACGCGGAGCCGTACCCGCTCCGCACGCCCACACGGGAGGAACTCCTGTCGGCAGACGACTCTAACCTGCCGGCAGCGTTCCACGAGGACTTCGAGACGGCACTCGCGATCGCAGCGTCGTTCGACGACCCGGAGGCGTTCGATCCCGTTCGGACGGCGCTCGTGCTCGCCGCGCGCCACGCGGCCCTCAACTACGACGTGAGTCGGTGGGGCGAACGACTCGGCGTGGCGAGTGGCGCGACGTTCTCCCGCCGGAAGGGCCAACTCGAAGACGACGACCACCTGACGACCGAGGAGGTGTCGACCGGGCTCGGCCGCCCCAGGCAACGACTCCTGTTGACCGACGCGTCGGGGGCCGTCCTCGACGACGGCGGGCTCGCCGAACTGCTCCGTCGCGTCCACGAGTGACCCGTTGTCCTACGTCGACACCGGGACGTGGACAACGTGGCTCTTCAGGCACCCACCGGACACAGTCAGCCGTGTCGCGACGGCCGAACACCCGACGACAGTGGCGATTACGCCACTCACACTCACAGATCTCACGATGCGCCAGCAGACACCGACACACGTCCGCGATCTCGAACAGTTCGTCACGCAACAGTCGGCCGACGGTCGGAACACACCGTGGTACGCGCTGTGTCCGACGCTGTCGGCCGTCGTCACGGCCACGCGAGCACTCGACACCACTACACGAACACCCGACAGCGATACACAGACACCCGGCAGCGCCACGCGAGCACCCGAGGCCACCCCTGGAGCGTCCGACACCGCCTCCACCCCGACCGTGCGGGTTCTCGGTCCACAGAAGGAGCTCCGGAAGGCCGCCCAGCGGTTCCCCGCAGACGCACGACTCGGAGCGGTGACCGACGACACCGGTCCGCGCGTGGTCGAGGCGCGTTCGTTCCCGCCGACGCTCGTCGGCCCGACGGCGGTCGCGGTGCTCGTGACCGCGAGAGACGCCCAGTGTGTCTCGGTCGCGGACGGCGCACGCCACGACCGGCTCCGCGACGGGGCCGAGCGTGCCTGGGCCGACGCGGACGACGCCGACGTGTCGTTACCGTCACTCGATACGGTGCGCCGGACCGCCGAACACCGACTGGGACCGGGGTTCCGCGAAGATGTCGAGACCGCCGTCGACGTGGCAGACAGTCGGTCGCAGGACGGAGTCGTCGACGCCGTCGGGGCCGTGTTGGTGGCCGCTGCGGCGCACGAACTGTTGTTCCGGGACGTGTCGCGGTGGATCGCCCACCAGAACCTCGCCTCCAAGGCGACGTGTTCGCGACGACGCAACGAGCTGACCGACGCAGATGTCGTCACCACGACCGAGGAGGCGACCAGACCCGGCCGTCCGATACTCCGGTGTCGGCTGACCGACACCGCCCGCCGGCGCTACGAGTCGGAGGGACTCCGGCCGCTGATCGAGGAGCACTGTCTGTGACCCACTCGCGGAGTCGACGCCGGCGTGTCAGGTGAGCGCGGCCAACACCCAGTCGGGTGGCTCTGCCGGCTCGTCGAGATCGACAGCGACGGAGAGCTGCCGGCTCGGCCGGCCGGGTGTGCCGTCGTGGCGTGGGAGTGTCTGGAGGAGGTCCTCCGTCTCCAAGTGGTTCAGCCGCCGTTCGACGGCCTGGTGGCTCACCACGTCCGTCTCCTCCAACAGGTCGATCACGGCGGGTGCGGTCGTCTCCTCGACGGCACCGGCCCACAACAGGAGTGAGGCGAGATCGAGCCCGCGAGTGCCGCGTGTGGTGCGGTCGAGTTCGCGGTCGACGATCTCGGCGGCGGTGTCACCGAGTCGGCGGGCGACCGTCTCGACGAGACTGCTCCGGCGGGGGAACTCGATCGCGGCGGGCTCGGCACCGTCCCACACCTCGCGGTAGCAGTCGTACACGTCGTCGGTGACGACCTGTCCGACCGGCTGTGAGACGGCGGTGTCGATCGTGAGAGTCCACTCCGGCGTGGCGATGACGGGGTTCGAGACACTCGCGGTGCGGACGCCGGTTGTTGCCGCCCGGATCTCGGCGAGGTGGGTCCGTTCCCCGTCGGAGAGGTCGTCGACGAGCCCGCGGGCGACGACGAGCGCCGTCGACACTGGCGGGTCGTCCGCGACGGCGTCGAGGAACGACCGGACGAGCCCGGGAGTCGGGAGTGTCACGACCGGTGTCGACCGTGTGGGGTCGGTGTCGACCGCGAGCCGGTAGCTGTCGAGCGCGTGTGCGAACAGTTCTGTCGGTGAGCCCTGGACTGAACGCACTACTGGCGTGTAGTATCTTCTCGAAATCTAATAAATTGCCGGTTCGGGACGAGTCACTCAGGTTCTCGTCGAGCCAGAACTGTCGGACGTACTCTCGACAGTTCGAGAAAGTGCAAGGATATATGAGACTCGAGCAGACACAGTCGTGATAGAGGTGTCTAGAGTGCCCGAGTCTCCGGAGGGGTGGGACGAGTCGACGAGCGCTCGCGAGCGCGTTCGCGCGGTCGTCGAGACGCTCCGCGAGCCGCGGTCGGTCAACTGGATCAGTGAGCAGGCCGACGCCGCTTGGAGCACGACCGACGAGGAGCTCCGAACGCTCGTCGAGCAGGGTCAGCTACGCCGCGTCGAGAGGGGTGAGTCGACACGGTACCAGCCGGACTACGCGCGGCGTCTCTTCGACGAGATTCAGACGCTCATCGAGGAGAACACACGCGAGGAACTCCGGAGCGAACTGACGACGATCACCGAGGAGATCGAGGAGTGGCGGGCGACCTACGGTGTCGAGACGTGGGAGGAACTCGAACAGTCGCTCGCCGATGGTTCCCTCGGGAGCGACGAACTCCGAGACCGTCGCGACGTGATCGCGTTCTGGCGGGAGAACGAGGCCGACCGCCGATCGATCAAACACGCGTTGGAGCTCTACTCGGACGTCGAGGCTGCTCGACAACGGACGACCGGTGGCACCGAGCGAGTGACGGACGAGCGTGCCCGGGTGTTTCTCCACGATCTTCACCGGACCGTGAACAACTAGCAGTTCTATACTACCCGCGGTCGTCGTCGGAGCCGGGGCGGCGACTCGATCCACACCCCGGCACCCGGGAGCACGCCGCCCCGGTGTCCCCGCCACTCCCGGCGAGACGACCCGTCCGACATGCAGTTCGCTCGTCGCACTACGCCGTGCGACGGGAGACTCGGGGGGAAGTTGGACCGCTGTCGGCTCTGTGGCCACGGCGGTCCACACGCTCCTGTCGCCGACCGAGCTACACCAGCGCCGCCCGGACCCACGTCGGCGGCTGCGTGGGAGTGTCGACGCCGACTCCGTCGGAGACGACCAACTGCCGTTCTGGCCGGCCACGGAGGCCGTCGTGGTACGGCGGTGTCGCGACGAGTTCCTCCGTCTCCAACACTTCGAGCCGGCGTTCCAGCATCTGCCGGCTGCCGAGACGCAGATCCTCGACGACCGTCTTCACCGAGGTGACGCGCGCCTCCTCGGCTGCGCCGGCCCACACCAGCAGCTTCACCGGGTCGACCCCTTCGGGACCGCGCCGCCGCGTCGGTGCGCGTCCGAACTCCGCGCGCACGACTCTGGCAGCGGTCTCACCCACCGCCTCCGCAGTCCGTTCGATCAACTGCGCGCGCGGCGGCGTGTCGAAGAACACCCGCTCCCCCAGCGCCCACCGCTGGCGGTGTGTCGCCTGCGAGTCGAGACTGCTCCCGACCGCAGTCAGCGGGCGGGTGGTGAAGTCCAGCGCGTACGCGCGGTCGGTGCCGACGACGGTCGTGTCGGTCGCGCGGCCCGCGCGCAGCCCCAACCGACCGTCGAACCGGAACTCCGCAGCGAGCGACTGCGTCCGCCAACTGAGGTGTTCCACCTCGCTGGGTGCGATCACCGCCCGCGCCTCCACGTCCTCGACCCGGTCCATCGCGCGACAGAAGCGGTAACAGAGCCCCGCGCTCGGGAGCGTCACGATCGGGTCGGTCACCCCCCGGAGCGCCTCGACGAACAGCTCCTCGGAGTCCCCCCTGATGCAGTCCATGCTCCCGTGAGAAGATGTTCGCGTGCCAGAAGTAATTTTCTAATGTTGAGATCGGAACACGAGCTATCGCACTCGTAGTCATTCGAGACGACGGTGTACTGTAGTCGAGTTGGTGGAACTAGTCGTCGTGTGTCGACCAGCGTGGCACAGCCACCGAGCAGGCGCTCGCGCCGTCTCCGCGTGCTGCCGTCAGAGCTCGGCGATTTCGAGGGTGACACGCCAGTTCGCAGTCCACCGACCACCCGGGAGTGTGTTCAGGATGCGGCCGCCGTCGGACGCGGGTCCCCACGGCACGACTGTTCCGAACTCGAACGAGCCCGACGCCTCGTACCGACCCGGTTGGACGGTCTTCTCGCCAGCCCGGAGCTGGTACCGGTGGGTCGTCGACACGCCCGGGTCGTACCGAGTCCGGCTCCCGGGTGTGATGGTCGAGAGCGAACGAAACGGCGGGAGGTGTCCCAACGGGTCGTCGGGTCGAAACAACGGGACGAACTCGGGGACTGCGCCGTCGACTGGGTCGAGAAAGATCGAGTCGAACGGCGGTCGCGGGCCGCCGAACACCACCGCCGGGTGGTCACTCCGATTCCGCGCGGTCAGCGCGAGCGTGACGGGTTTCCCGACGGTGGTGATCGTCCCCAGCAACGACGCCTCGACGGCGATCGGCGGCGGCCCGTCCACGCCGGTCGGCACGGGTGCGAACGCGCGGATCACGCCGTCGGCGAACCCGTCGACCCAGCCGACGGTCGCGAGTCGGTCGCC
>P_A23_Liq_2_FmtDRAFT_1000093_pt1 | contig 19700 bp, 19 predicted proteins | sample PonA232FremontCA_FD_10599 | JGI IMG/M metagenome (IMG submission 10599) | reverse complement strand
CGAGACACTCCGGCCGGCGGCCGCGGGGCTGTGGCCGACGGAGACGGACCCGGCCACACTCGTCGCGGCCGTCCTCAACGACCGAGCGCTCGCCGGTTACTGCACGGCGTACTACGACGTGGTGATGCCCGGTGAGCGGTCACTCGACGCGTTCGTCGAACGACTCCGTGCCGACGGGGCCGATCCAGCGGCGTTCGCGGCGGCCGTGGCGGCGGTCCAGTCGCAGTTGTTCGCGGCACAGGCTGGGGCGACGGGTGTCGCTGCTCACGCCCGTGTCACCGCACACGACACCGGGGTCGTCCGGGCTGCAGTCGCGGACGTGGACACCGACACCGCGTCGGCCGAGCCGGCGGCCGTAACGACGGGCGCAGAGACTGCGGTGACAGACGGCGGGTTCACCGTCGAGTCGCTCGTCGAGCGGGCGGAGGCGATGCGAGACGACATGGAGGAGATCGAGCGGCTCGCCACCCAGCAGTCGGACAACACGGGGAACCTCAAGGCGGAGATCGGCGAGATCAGCGCCGCCAGCGAGGAGATCGCCAGTTCGACCACGGCGGTGAACGAGCGGAGTGACGAGGCGGCGTCGCTGGCGGTCGACGGCTACGACCGCGGTGCCGACCTGGTCGACCAGATCGAACTGGTCCGCGAGGGGGTCGACGACGTGCGCGAGCAGGTGGCGACGCTCCGCTCGCACACGGAGGCGATCGACGAGGTGGTCGAGATCATCGACGACATCGCCGAGCAGACGAACATGTTGGCGTTGAACGCCTCGATCGAGGCGGCCCGCGCGGACACGGACGGCGCGGGGTTCGCGGTCGTCGCCGACGAGGTGAAGTCGCTCGCCGAGGAGAGCAAGTCGCAGGCGGAACGGATCGAAACACGCGTCGAGAACATCCAGAGTGACGCCCGCGAGACGACCGACACGCTCGACGAACTGGCCGACACGACCGCGGAGAGTCTCGAAGAGAGTACGTCCGCGCTCGACACGTTCGACGAGATTCGCGAGCTTGTCACCGGGATCTCGAGTTCGCTCGAAGAGGTGGAGACGAGCACGGACCAACAGGCCGAGAGCACCGAGGAGCTGACGATGATGATCGAGGAGACGGACCGGAAAGCCGAGCGGATCTCCGAGGAGATCGCGGAGATCGCGGCCGCGAACCAGGCACAGATCCGCGCGCTCGACTCCGGCGACGTACAACTCCAGCGGTAGCTGGCGGAGCGGTCCGGGGTCGAGAGAGACGCGTCAGGCGTACTGCCGTTCGAGGTGCGAGACGATCTCGTCGGTGTCGGTGAGGAACCCGCCGTCGGCGTTGTCGTCGAACAACACCGGGACGCCGGTCTGGCCGGTCAACTCCTCGACCTCGGTGCGGTTCTTGTGGGCGTCCGGGACGAGCGTCTCGTCGTACGCCAGTCCCAGTTCGTCGAGCGTGTCGCGGACGCGCTTCGAGTACGGGCAGTCTTCGCGGTCGTACAGTTCGAGTTCTGGCACACCGCGAGATTCGCCGGGCGCGTTGAAAAACCACACCCGGTTGTGGGCCGTCGAGTGACAGACCGCGACAGCCACGCCCCGACCGGACGGTGCCGGTGGCAGAACTGCTATCCTGTCCGAACCCGTAGAGTAATCGATGCCTGCACCAGAACTGGAGACGCTGACACACGAGACGCGCGGGAGTGTCGCGGTGTTCGAGGTCGACGACTGGGAGCGACACTTCGCCGAGGAGATCGACGAGGGGGAGGCGCTCTTCGCGGAGGAGATGGCGAAGTCGGGCGTGACCGGCGCGGTCGTCGGGTTCGAGGAGATCCAGTCGCTGGGGAGCGAGATGCAGTCGCGCATGTCCGACGCCTGGTCCGACCTGGCGAGTGGGGCACCGGTCGACCGGGTCGCCTACGTCGCCGACGGGATCACGGCGATGGCGGTCCAGGCCAACGTCGACGGCGGGGAGTCGACTGTCGACTCGTTCGAGGATCTCGACGCCGCCGTCACGTGGGCGCAGGGCGACGACTGAGCCGCCGTCCGTCCGCCGGCGGCTACTCGCGAGCGCCGCGGCGCGCGAGGTGGACGGCCGCGTTCTGGCCACGCCCCACCTCGTCGACGGGACACGAGCCGTCGGGACAGGCCAACTGCCCGTCGGCGACAGTCCCCGTCGCGCCACACCGGTGACAGTCGTCCCGGCGGCCGGGGGCGGTGACACGGACGACCGGAACCTCGGCCTCGCAAGCGCGGTCGGTGACGGCCTGTCGCGTGGCGGTCGGGAGCCACGCCCCGTTCCCGTCGTTCGTTCGACTCTCCCACAGCGTCGCCGGCTGCGTGCGTCGCCGGGCGAGCACGAGCCGCGGCGCGTCGAACTGCCGGACGTGATCGAGGAGGGCGTCGGCCTCGTCGTACAACTGCGGCCGGATCTGGTGCCAGACGGCCGCGAACACCTGCGCCTCGCCGCCGCTGCTGTCGAACGGCGTGAACTGGAGTGCGTCGGTCGTCGTCGCGAGGGACGCCGCCCGCTCGCGGACGTGGCCGGCGTCGACTGCGAACCCGGTGCCGAGGGTCGGCCGTGCGGGCGCGGCGGCGAGCAGGGTGTCGGTACCCGTGTAGACGCCGACGTTCGTGTGGTCGCCGGGCGGGTCGTCGCTCGCGGGGTCGTCCGTCGGCTCCGAGACGCCGCTCATCGTCGCGCCCCCGCAGAAATCGGTAGCTGAGTGGCTGTTCGTGCCGTACGCGTGGCGGAACGTTGAATACCGCCGACTGGTTGTGCTAGCATGCTTCGGGGCTCTCCGGAGCACGGTTGGGCGTGTTGCACCACGCCCGGCCACTTTTGCGACCGTCCCGCGCTCCGTGGTTACATCTATTGAGATGGTGTGAGTTGAATGTTTAGACCGACGGTCGGGTTGAGAGGTTGTGGGTGTGAACACACTCGGTGTGGTAGGTAGCCCGACCGCGTTCGAGCGTCGTGGTGAGAACGAGACCGTCCGAACAGATTCCAGACAGAATGTGTTTGACAGTAAGGTTATTACAGTGGAGTGTCCAGTAGTGATAGCATGGACGACAGCGGCGGACGGACGAACAGACGAGAACTGCTCGCGGTCGTCGGGACGGCGGTAGCGACGGCCGGCTGTGGCGGCTCCGGCGACACCGCCGACGGCACGTCCGGCGGGACGGACGGGGGCGACGGTGACACGACGGGGACCCCACCACGGACGACAGCCGAGGGACCGGCGGCGTTCACAGCCAGTGTCGCCGGGCCGTCGGCGGCGACCGTCGGCGAGGACGCGACGTTCACCGTCTCCGTGCGCAACGTCGGTGGGGAGCCGGGGGCGTTCGGCGGATCGGTGGCGGTCCGAGAGGGGGCCGAGGACGTGGAGGCGTCAGTGTCGACGGGGGAGTTGGCTCCGGGCGAGACGGGGGAGACGGCGGCGACAGTGGCGTTCTCGCTGGCCGACGACTACGTCCTCGGCGTCAGTGGAGCGAGCGAGAGTGACACCACCACAGTCGCCGTCGGACCACAGGCTGTCTCCCTCGGTGAGCCGGTGTCGCTGCCGAACGGGCTCCGGGTGACGCTCCGGGGCGTCGACCACGAGACGGGACTGTTCTACACGGGCGAGGACGCGGAACGGCTGTACGCGCCTGCCAGCGAGCAGGTGCTCGGCGTCTGTCGGCTGGAGATCGAGAACACGTCAAGCAGCGGGGCGACCATCGCGGACCTCCGCCCGTCGACCGGGTCGGTCGTCTCGTCGTACCCGAACGGCAGGCTGTCGGAGACGGCGAGTGTCGACGGGGCACCGCTCGGAGGAGGAGTGACTGTCCAAGCGGGCCAACGGCTCCGACGGTGGGTCGCGGTGCAGGTGTCGCGGACGGCGGCGACCGGCGGCTACGGGCTCGTCTGGCAACGGGACGTCGACAACACTCGGCCGGAGGCACGGTGGGAGGTCGACGCCACGGATCTCCCGTCGTTCGAGTTGGCCGAGTGGGATCTGCCGTCGGAGTCGGCTCCGGGAGAACTCTCGTCGGCGGTGACAGTCACGAACGACGGCAACGCAGACGGGACGTTCCGCGGCGTCGTCGAGCGACGGTCCCCGTCGGCGAGCGAGTGGGACTCCGTCGCGCGGCTCGACGCCCCGGTCCCGGCCGGCGAGAGTCGGACGTTGGACCTGACCGACGACTGGCGGTACACGGTCGAACGGCAGTACCGCGTTCGACCGCTCGGGGAGCGGCGGCGCGTCTCGTTCACCGCCCCGACGTTGTCCGTCGGTGAGCCGGCGTTCGTCCCGTTCGGCGAGGTGACCGCGACGGCGGTCGCGTCGGCCGACAGCCTCGTGATCGACACGCGAAACGACCGGACGGTCACGCCGAACGAAGAGCGGTTCCTGTTCGTGGAGATCGAGTACACGAACAGGGTGGGGACCGACGCCTCACTGCCCGGGCCGGGCGTGTTCTCGCTCCGCGCGAACGGGGAGTCGTTCGGCCGTCGCGACCTCGTCGACGGGCTCGGTGGCAGTCCCGGGCGGTTCCTCGAACCCATCGACGGACGCGAGATCGACTACGAGCGGATGGTGTACAACGGGCCCTACGGCACCGGCGAGTCGAAGCGCGGCTGGGCGTTGTTCGACGTGCCCGCCGGTGTCACAGCCGAGAACGCCCGGCTCACCTACCAACAGGAGTTCGGCGCGGCGACGACTGGTGCGGAGTGGACGTTGGAGTGAGTGGTCGCGGTCGAGGCAAGTGGCCGGCGATCAGTGAGTGGGGGCCCCGAGTCGGAGGTGTGTCGGTCACCGACAGACTACTCCGGCTGCGCCCGGAGTTCCGAGTCGATGTACGAGGCGAGCGAGACGCGTGCCGCCGCCGCGGCGTTCTCGCGGTCCGTCGTCGCGCGGCCGTACATCGCGCCGTTGACCGTCGCCAGAACGTGTTCCGCCACCCGGGAAGAGTCGACGTCGCGGAACGTCCCCTCCTCGATCCCGCGGTCGACGATCTCGCGGACGGTGGCCGCGAGTCGTTCGTCGATCTGGGTGAACTGCTCGCGGAACACTTCGCTCGTCACCGCCTGCGACCGGAGGCCGACCAGCACCGACTGGAGCTGTCGTTGTTCTGCGTCCGGTCGGAGCGGGAGGAGCTTCTCGACGATGTGTTCGAGATCCTCCGCCGGGTCACCCCCGGTCTTCGTCTCGATCGTCCGCTCGAACCGGTCGAGAGCGAACGCCAGAAACGCGGCTAGGAGGTCGTCTTTCGTGTCGTAGTGGTAGTAGATGGCGGCTTTCGACTTGTCGAGCTCGTCGGCGATCCGAGAGATCGACAGGTCGGCGTAGCCGTGTTCGAGCAACGCTCGGTACGTCCCCTCCATGATCGACTCTTCGGCGGTACTCGGAGTCCCCCGTGACGCGTCCGAGGTCATCGGCCGTCCGAGTGGGTCTCGTCCGTTCGCTCCAGTTCCGCGACGTCCGCGTCGTCGAGCTCGGACGAACACCAGTGGCAGAACCCGAGTTCGGGGTCCAGCGGTCGCCCACAGGTGGGGCAGGCGGGAGAGTCGTCCGTCTCCGTCGTCTCGGCGGTGCCGGTCGACCGAGAGTCGTCGGCCTGCGATCGCTCCTTCGCGATGCGGTACGCGTCGAGAACGCTGACGGCAGTGACAGCCAGGACCGGGAGAAGCGACAACGCGTCACCGAGGCTCCCCGACTCGAGCGAAGACACCGTCGACTCGGGGACGAACAGTACGGAGGCGGCGAACGCGGCCCCGAGCCACCCAGCGGCTCTGAGCCAACGCCGGAGGTACAGGTGGCCGAGCCCAGTGACCACCGTCCCGAAGAACGCAGCGATCAGTGGGTTGTTCCGGAGTGACATCTGTGGCACGCTACTAACTGAACGTTCGGTAGGTATAATCGCTTCGTCTGCCAGCCGGGAGTCCACACTGGGGAGAAGGCCACTGGCCACTCCTCGAGGCCGGACGACCGCCGGGTTGAGAGCCTGTATCGGGTGTCGAGCCCAGACGGCGCAGGCGACGACCGGGACGAGCGACGCGCCGCTGCAGGGGGAGAGTCCGTTCGAAAGGTTGATACTTACCGAACGTTCAGTAAGCAGTACAGCGCAGACAGAAGCGCCACCAGAGACCATGACCGCCGAACCTCACACCGCCGACGAATCGACAGCACCGTTACAGAGCCGTTACCTCGCTCGCTGGGGCGACGAGACACCGTTGTACGAGGCCGTCACCGACGCCGTGTCGGCCGTCAGCGGTGACGCCCACTCGGCGGTCGCCGCTCAGTACGACAGAGCCCACGCGTTCGCGCTCAGTCAGTTGTTCGGCGACGACGACGATCCGTCTTCGACCGGCGTGGTCAAGTTCGCGATCTCGGAGTGTGTCGTCTCCGTTCACAGCGACGGCCGACTCTCGGTCAGCCCCGCCGACGGGAGACGCGACGCGACGGGCTGACACCACACGTCTGCGAGACCCTGTCGGAGACTCCAGTCGACTGTACTCGTCTCGGTCTCCGACGACTCTGTCCGGGAGGCCACCTCCCGACTGTACTCGGAGCAGTCACGACGGTCGAGCCCTGTCGTCGGTGTCGAACACGACCGAGCCACCGGAGTACCGGACGACACGGTCGAGGATCCACGGCCCGGCACCGCTCCCGTGGACCAGTGGTGTCTCTTCGTGCGACGACCAGAGTCGGAACGCCTAACCCGACACCGCCACCTTCCCGAGACATGACCAAGGCGACCGCACGCGCCCACCCGATCCAGGGGCTCGTGAAGTACCACGGCCTGCGCGACGAGGAAGACCGACACCCGTACCACGACTCGATCAGCGTCTGTACCGCGCCCTCACACACGACCACCACCGTCGAGTGGGAGCCGGACGCGAACGAGGACACGTACGTGATCGGCGGCGAGGCGGTCGAGGGCCGCGGTGCCGAGCGGATCGAGAACGTCGTCGAGACGGTCCGCGACCAGGCGGGTGTCGACCACGCCGTCCGGGTGGAGTCGGAGAACTCCTTCCCGTCGAATGTCGGCTTCGGGTCGTCGGCGTCGGGCTTCGCGGCGTTGGCGTACGCCGCCTGCGAGGCGGCCGGACTCGATCTCACTCGCCCGGAGGTGTCGGCGATCGCACGCCGCGGCTCGTCGTCGGCTGCCCGGGCCGTGACCGGGGGGTACTCGGATCTCCACGTCGGGCTGAACGACGTCGACTGTCGGTCCGAGCGGATCGACACCGGCACCGGGGAGTTGGACGGCGAACCGTTCGATCCGGAGACGGACCTGCGGATCGTCACCGCGCTCGTCCCGTCGTACAAGGAGACGGAGGCGGCCCACCGCGAGGCCGCAGACAGCCACATGTTCGACGCCCGGCGGGCACACGTCCAAGACCAGCTCGCGGAGGCGCGTGACGCCCTCCGGTCGGGGGCGTTCCACCGAATCTTCGAGACTGCAGAACACGACTCGCTGTCGCTGGCGGCGACGACGATGACCGGGCCGGCGGGGTGGGTGTACTGGCAGCCGGAGACGATCGCCGTGTTCAACGCCGTCCGCGAACTCCGCGAGGCGGGCGTTCCGGCGTACTTCTCGACGGACACGGGCGCGAGCGTCTACGTTAACACGACCGCCGACCACGCCGACCGTGTCGCCGACCAGATCGAAGCGGTGGGTGTCGAGTCCAACACCTGGGAGGTCGGCGGCCCGGCACGGACCGTCGACGACGCGTTGTTCTGAGCCGGCGAGACCACTACGCTCTTTCGCGTCCCGCCCCGACGTGAGAGTATGCACGTCGCCGTTCTCGGAGCCGGCTACGCCGGGCTCGGACTCGCGCGTCGGCTGGAAGACAGCCTCCCGACGGACGCGGAACTGACGCTCGTCAACGACGGGCCGGACCACGTCCTCACCCACGAGATCCACCGTGCGATCCGTCGCCCGGCGGTCGAAGACGCCATCCGAGTGCCGCTCGCGGAGCTGCTCGACCGCACCGAACTGGTGACAACCCCCGTCGAGACGGTCGACCCCGAGACGGGTGCCGTCGAGTTGGCCGACGGGGAGACGCTGACCTACGACTACGGCGCGGTGACGTTCGGCTCGGGGACGGCCTACTACGGGATCGACGGGCTGCGCGAACACGCCCACCCGCTGAAGACGTTGGACGACGCCGCCGCAATTCGCGCGGACGCGCTCGACACCATCGACGCCGGGGGGCGCGTCGTCGTCGGCGGCGCTGGCCTCTCCGGGATTCAGGTCGCGGGCGAACTCGCCGCGCTGGCTCGCGAGGAGGGTGCGACGGTGCCCGACGACGTGTCGATCACGCTCGTCGAACAACGAGAGACGGTCGCCCCGAACTTCCCCGCGAACTTCCAGCGAGCGGTGCGCGAGGCACTGATCGATCGCGGGGTCGAGATCCAGACGACGACGACTGTCGAGGCAGTCGACGACGAGACGGTCGTGACGGACGGCCAGACGCTGTCGTACGACACGCTGGTGTGGGCCGGGGGGATCGCCGGCCGGCCGCCGACGGACGGCGAACGTCCGACGGTGAGAGCAGATCTCCAGTTGACCGACCGGACACTCGCGTTCGGTGACGCCGCCCGCGTCGTCGACGCCGACGGCGAACCCGTCCCGGCGAGCGCGTCGGCGGCGATCCGGGAGGCGAAGACTGCAGCGACGAACCTCGGTCGTCTCGTCGACGGCGGTGACGACGGGTTCGCACCGCGACTCGACCGCTACCGGTTCGACGTGCCGGGGTGGCTCGTCTCCGTCGGCGACGGCGCGGTCGCCCAACTGGGGCCGACCGTTCTCACCGGCGCGGCCGCGACGGCCGCCAAGACGAGTGTCGGTGCGGGCTACCTGGGGAGTGTCGGTGCCACACAGCGGGCGGTCGAACTGGCCGAAGAGGAACTCGGCTGACACAGCCGTTCCGTCGCGACCCCCTTCAATGTGTATTATGACCTCGTACACTGACCGACCTGTATAGGGGGAACCCTTAACAAGAGACCGTGCGAACGATTAACTACGATGCCAGTAGTTAACATCGACCCGTACGAGTCGTCCGGCGGACTGTTCGAGTGTGTCGACTGTGGCGGTCGCACGGAGGCCGCCTCCAACCCCGGAAAGTGTGGTGAGTGTGACGGCGACGTGCGGAACCTCTCCGTCCACCAGGAGTAACTCCGACGCGCGTCGAGCAGTTCCCGTCGTGAGAGGAACGGTCCACTCCAACTGGGGTCGTTCCACCGCGACGTCTCGCCGCCGGCTGCGGGTCGGGGCCGTCCACCCCGACCCCCGGACGCGGCCACGAGCGGCACTTCGACCACACCCCTCCTGGTGTGGCACTCGTCAGTTCGGGAGCGACGCGACGAGTGTGGCGAGCACTCGCCGGAGTCGTGCCGGCGAGACCTGGTGGGGAACGCGGTCGTTTTTCACCACAGGGCGCGAAGCCGAGGTATGGACGAAGACCTGATCGACGACGCGACGCTGTCTCTCGACCGGAAGTCCCGGCTGCCGGGCACCGGTTTCTTCTACCCAGACTCGTTGGAGTCGGACAGAGACGACGAACGCACCGCCGCGGCCGTCGAGGGGGCGGAGGTGGTCGTCGTGACAGACTCCGACGCCGACGGGCTGGCGTGTGTCGCGTTGATCCGCGAGGCGTACGGCGAGGCGGTCGATCCGGAGCCGTTCGAACGACTCCGGGAGGCGCGTGCCGACCCGACCCGCGACGACGACGATCTCGACCCGGCGATGTTGGCGGCCGAAGCCGACAACGTCGCCGTCAGTGAGGGGAGCCTGCAGGCGGACTCCCCGGTCGCACTGGTTCCGGCCGGCCCACACAGCCTCGGCGAACAACTCCGGCGGACGGCCGAACACGCCGAGCCGGGGGTCGATCTGTTCGTCTGTGACATCTGTCCGGACACCGTCGAGTCGGTGGAGCCGGCGTTGTCGACGTTGGCCGACCGCGCGTCGTCTGTCGAGTGGTACGACCACCACCAGTGGGAGGAGTCGACCGCGGCTGCCGTCCGAGACCGTGGGGTCGGGCTGGTCGTCGGTGACAGCGACGCGGAGTGTTCTGCGGACGTGACACGCCGGTCGCTCGACTACGACTTCCCCGAGCGGTTCGAGACGCTGGCGGCGGTCACGCGCGACCACGACCTCTGGCTGAAAGAGGACGAACGCAGTGACGATCTGGCGGACTACTCCTTCTGGAGTTCGCCCGCAGAGTACGCTGCCGTCGTCGGCGCACACGGGGTCGACCTCCCGGAGCCCGTCCGGGAGTACGTCGCCACCCGGCGCGAGGAGAAGGAGGCGTTGATCGACAAGGCAGTCGGCCGCGCGGAGCGTCACGAGATCGGTCCCTGGAGCGTCGGTGTCACCTACGGCCGTTGTTCGCAGAACGAGGTCGCCGAACGGCTGCGTGAGGAGGGAGCCGACGCGGCAGTGATCGTGAAACCCTCCGGCAGCGCGTCGATCCGTGGCAGTGACGGGTTCGAGCGTGCCCACGAGGTGGCCGGCCACGTCGGCGGCGGCGGTCACCCACAGGCGGCCGGCTGCAAACCCGACATCTACGACGACATGCTCGACGTGGCACGCCACTGGACGAGCGAGGGCGAGGCCACGAAGCGAGTGATCCTCGCGGCGTTCGAACGGGTCGCCGACGCCGCCGCGAGCGAGACGGCAGCCGCAACAGCGGACGACTGAGGGATGCGGGTCACGCTGCTCGGCACCGGCGACACGACCGGGACGCCCACCGTCGGCTGCGAGTGTGACACCTGCGAGACTGCCCGCGAGCGGGGTGTCGAGCGGTCGCGCTTCTCCGTCCACGTCGCCAACGAACGGACCGGCGAGGCCGTGTTGCTCGACTGTTCGCCGGACTTCCGCCGACAGTTCCTCGACAACGACGTGTCGTTGCCGGACGCGGCAGTCGTCTCACACGTCCACTTCGACCACCTCGACGGCCTGGGGAACGTCTACCGCCTGCTCGACGATCTGCCGGTGTACGCCGCCGACGAGACGGACCCCGTCACCGGGGAGTCGGTCGCCGAGACGGTCGCCTCGAAGTACGACTACCTCGACCGAGTGCGCGTGGCGGCGACGACACCGTTGGAACCGACACGGGTGTGTGGGTTGGACGTGACGTTCGTCCCCGTCGACCACCCTCCGATGATCTGTTACGGGCTGGCCGTCGAGGACCCCGAGACGGGGGCGAAGCTGTCACTGACCGGCGACACGAGCTACGACCTCCCGCCGGAGAGTCGGGACGTGCTCGCCGATCCGGATCTGTTGTTGGCGGACGCAATCGTCCCCGCGGACCTGTGTGAACACCACCCCGCCGGCGGGAGCCACCACGCACCCGACGGGACGCCGCGGACGTTCGGGACGAAACACATGACTCGCGAGGGCGCGTTGGACCTGGCCGACGAACTCGGCGCGAGAGAGACGCGGCTCGTCCACGTCGCACACTACTACCCCGCAGAGGAGGCGTTCGTGGAGCCGTTGGCCGTCGACGGCGAGACGTACGAACTGGGATGAGACTGGTGGGCTGTCGACAGTAGAGAGGGTTCGACAGTAGCCGTCGAGAGTCCCCGAACGGCAGACGTGTTCGACCGATGTCGTACTCCCGACGACTAGGGTCGACAGTACGTGCGTTGCCCTCCGTTCCGATGTGGTCGACAGTAGTAATTTTTAAACTTATAACTATTTACTAGTGAAGCGAAGCTCGGAGGGCCAGCTCAGAACCGACAGGCTGGCTCGTCGTACGGCGGGAGACCGCAGTCGACGGCCGCTGCGGGCTCTGCTGCTAGGGACAGTGCACCGACGACGATCAGTGTCAACAGCACACGCGTCGCCTTCGGGCTCGATACGAGTGTCGCGAGTGTGTCGTTCACACGCATACGCTGTGACGATCTATCGCGACACAACATAAAACCACTGAAACGAGAGTAGATTCCTCTCGCTCTCCAAAAGGGTTACTCGTTCGGAGGAGACACTCGTCGGCCGAGCAGGACGACGACACCGACCAGCGCGAGAACGCCCACAACAGACCCGAGTCCGGGCGTGACGACACCACTGGACGGCTCCGTCGTCGGCACTGGCGTCGCCTCGGTTCCCGGAAGTGGCGTCGCCGTGTCCGGCCGGTCGGTCTGTGTGGTGGGCGGATCGTCACTCGGAGTCGTGTCGTCGCTCGTGGTCGTCCCGCCGGTCGTGGTCCGTGTTACCTCCGTGTCGGTGGCGGCGGGTGTCGCGGTCCCGCCGAAGTCGACGCGCCCGAACCCGCCGGTGTGGTCGTCGAGCGCGTCCGCGCAGGTGGTCAGCTCCGATTCGGATGGGGGTGCGGCACCGGGACCGGAGAGGTCGTACGAGCCGCTCGCCCGCAGGTCGGTCGTCGTCGGGCCGCGCGAGCCGCCCAGATCCGCGTACGCGTCGCTCGCGAACCCACCGACCGGCACGCGCTCCACGTCGTACACTAGCCACGGGGCGTACACCTCCCACACCACCTCGCCGCGGGGTGTCACCTCGACGACTCGGTTGTGCCTGGAGTCGCCGACGAGCGTGTGGCCGTTGCGGAGTCGGTCGGCGTCACGTGGCCAGTCGAAACTGGCTTGCGAGCCGAGCCGCCAGGTGCGCTCCCAGCCGTCGTCGTACTCGTACTCGACGATTCGGTCGTTCTCGGAGTCGGCGACTAAGAACGTCGTCCGCCCGTCGTCGCTGGTCAGCGCGTCCGGGTTGTGTTGCTCGTAGAGCGTGTCGTAGTCCCCGTCGCTGCCGAGCTTCCGCTCGATCTCGCCGGTCTCGCGGTCGACGAGCAGTACCTGGTCGAAGTTCCGCGGCGACAACAGGAAGTCGTCGCCGACACGGTCGACATCGTTGAAGTGGGTCCAGTCGTCCGTGTAGTCGCCACCCACGTCGCGATCGTAGTAGTCGTCGAACGACCACGACCAGTCGACCTCGTCGTCTTCCGTGTCGTAGACCACGATCCGGTCGTCGTTCGTGTCGGTTTCGGGGTCGTAGTTCCGCATGTTGGCGATCACGACGTGTGTCCGGTTCAACGGGTCGGCGTCGTGGGTGTCCGTGTACGGGAGCTGCGTCGTCGAGACCGTCTCGCCGGTCTCGGTGTCGAGTTCGTACAGGAGCGTCGTCCCGCGGCGTGTGGCAGTGACGAACAGGTTCCCGTTCCCGAGCGGGTCGACATCGTACGACCAGACAGTACCGAGTTCGTCGCTGCTGTCGAACGTCCACAGCGTCTCCCCACGTGGACCGAAGGCGACGAGCCGGGCGGACCGTTTGCCGCCGTCGTCACCGAACTGCGCCCCCTGGACACTGACGACCGTGATCCCGTTGGCGGCCGTCGACTGGTGGCCGGCACACACCGGTGTCTCGCTCCCGGCTCCGTCGGTGCCCGTCTGGGCCGCAGCCGTCGGGACGACCGCTGCCGACGCGACGACACAGACCACGACGAGTCCAGCGAGCACGGACCGAGACCACGACCGTCGGCGTGAGCGTGTTCCGCGCACGAACACGACTGTCACCGGGAGTGGCAAGTGTCTTCTTCTCTGTCGTGTGTCGGCCACAGGGGGTGACGGGTGGGTGTGCAGAGCCGTCGTGACAGAGTCGCGGCAACAGAACCAAGTGCTCGACTGCCGGACACAACCCGTGAACTGGAGACGGGTCGCCGCAGTGTTCGAGTTGGTCGCCAGCTTCGTCGGCGTCGTCGGGATGGTCTGGACGTACCGAGAGTCACGCCGCCGCGGCCGGGAGACACCACTCGACTGGCAGCGTGTGGCCGGCGGTGCCGCGTGGTCGATCGTCTACCACCAAGTCGACGACCACGACCTCGCGGGAGTGCAGACGAGTCGGGTGCGGGGGTTGATCTGGGGAGCGTTGTCGTCCCGTGCACTCGACGCGGTTGGCGGCTCGGACATCGGGGTCGACACCGCGCTTGGTGTGTTCGTCGGCACTGTCTTCCACCGACTCTGGCACGGACTACTCGAACCGTTGCCGACGGAGTGAGCGGGTCGACACGAGAACAGCCAGCGGTGACGTGTGAGCGGCCCCGCGGGGTCGTCGGATGGACAAGAATATACGTGCCGCAGTCGAACCGACAGTTCACAATGAGTGGCAAGTCGAAGGCGAAGAAGAAGCGGCTGGCCAAGCTGGAACGACAGAACAGCCGGGTTCCGGCGTGGGTCATGATGAAGACGGACACCGAGACGACGCGCAACCCGAAGCGACGCCACTGGCGGCGCAGCGACACGGACGAGTGAGATGAGCGCGAGTGACTTCGAGGAGCGGGTCGTCACGGTCCCGCTGCGCGACGCGAAGCAGGCACCGAGCAGCCAACAGGCCGACCGCGCGATGACGCTGATCCGACAACACCTCGGCAAACACTTCTCGGTCGACGAGGCGGACGTCCGGCTCGACCCCGCGCTCAACGAGGCAGTGTGGGAGTCCGGGCGGAGCAAGCCGCCGAGCTCGATCCGCGTCCGCGCCGCCCGCTTCGACGAGGACGGTGACGTCGTCGTCGAGGCGGAGCCGGCCTAACGAACGTGCTCACCACATCCTTCACTGGGTCGTCGTACGTCGGCGTGTACGCCCGCACGACCGGCGACGTGTTGTTGATCGACCCGAGTGTCGACGACGACCTGACAGCGACGCTGGCGACCGAGTTGGGCGTGGAGCCGGTCGCGACGACTGTCGGTGGCTCCGGGACGGTCGGGTCGCTCGCGGTCGCCAACGACGCCGGCGTCGTCGTCTCCAACCAGGCGACCGACGAGGAACTCGCCCGAATCGAGGACGCGGTCGACGGCGAGGTGGCACCGATCCCCGGGACGCTGAACGCCGCCGGCAACGTCGTGTTGGCGAACGACACCGGCGCGATCGTCCACCCGGAGCTGTCCGAAGAGGCCGTCGACGTGATCAGGGAGACACTGGCCGTCCCGGTCGAGCGAGGGAGACTCGCCGACGTCCAGACGGTCGGTACCGCGGCGGTCGCGACGAGCGGTGGTGTGATCTGTCACCCACAGTCGACGGAAGACCAGCTCGTCGCCGTCGAGGACCACCTCGACGTGTACGCCGACCTGGGGACGGTCAACTACGGCGCTCCGTTGGTCGGCTCCGGACTGCTGGCCAACGACGCAGACTACGTCGCCGGCGAGGAGACGACCGGCCCGGAGTTGGGTCGAATCGAAGACACGTTGGGCTACATCTGACGGGGTCGATCACCCTCCGGTGGTCGTCGTCGTCTCACTCGGACCGACAGAGCGAAACCGACGAGACGGTGACCCTCGGGTATGCGCGCCGCGCTGATCGTGCTCGACGGGTGGGCGTTGGGGGATCACGACCGACGGGACGCCGTCCGGGGAGCCGAGACGCCGACGTTCGACCGGATTCGCGAGACCGGTGCGTTCGGGACGCTCCGGACGCACGGCCGCGCCGTCGGCCTCCCGGAGGGACAGATGGGCAACAGCGAGGTCGGCCACCAGAACATCGGTGCCGGCCGCGTCGTCCACCAGGCGTACACGCGGATCGACGACACGGTCGCCGAGGGCGGGTTCGACGGGGTCGACGCCGTCGAGCACGCGCTCGATCACGCCGGCGACGACAGCCGACTCCACCTGCTCGGACTCGTCAGTGACGGCGGTGTCCACGCCGCTCAGTCGCACCTCCACGCACTGATCGAGACGGCCGCCGACCGTGGTGTCGAGGCCGTCACCCACGCGTTCACCGACGGCCGTGACACCCCGCCCGACGGCGGTCGAGAGTATCTCGCCGAACTGGAGCGTGTCGCCACCGAGAGTGGCACCGGCAGTGTCGCGACCGTCACCGGGCGGTACTACGCGATGGATCGCGACCAGAACTGGGAACGGACGAGACGCGCGTACGACGCTATCGTCGCCCGAGAAGCCGATCACACTGCCGACTCCGCAGTCGAAGCGGTCGAGCGGTCGTACGAACGCGGCGACACCGACGAGTTCGTCGAGCCGACCGTCGTCGGCGACCACCCGGGGCTCGCGGACGGCGACGCCGTGGTGTTCTGTAACTTCCGTTCCGACCGCGCTCGTCAGCTGACTCGGATGCTCGCAGACGTGCGCCCGGACGACTGGCACGCGGCGGGGGTCGAGACGGCACCGCCGGCGGTCGAACTCGTCACGATGACCGAGTACGACGAGACGTTCGACCTCCCGGTGGCGTTCCCGCCGGAGCAGCCCGAGGCGACCCTGGGTGCGGTGTTGTCGGATCACGGACTCACACAGCTCCGGATCGCCGAGTCGGAGAAGTACGCCCACGTCACGTACTTCCTCAACGGCGGTCGCGAAGTCGAGTTCGACGGAGAGATCCGTCGGATCGTCGAGTCGCCGGACGTGGCCACCTACGACGAGACGCCAGCGATGAGTGCGAGCGAGGTGACCGACACCGCCCGGGACGTGATCGCCGAGCGGGACCCGGACGTGCTCGTGTCGAACTACGCCAACCCCGACATGGTCGGCCACACCGGCGACTACGAGGCCGCCGTCGCGGCCTGCGAGGCGGTCGACAGACAGCTCGATCGACTGTTGACCCTCGTCGGCGACGCCGGCGGTCACGCGCTCGTCACCGCGGACCACGGGAACGCAGACGACATGGGAACCGCGGACGACCCGCACACGGCACACACGTTCGACCCAGTGCCGTTCGTCTCGCTGACACCTGGAGGTGACGACGGGGGAATGGCCGTGCGGGACGGCGGGAGTCTCCCCGACGTGGCACCGACGCTGTTGTCGCTGCTGGGGATCGACCCCCCGACGGAGATGACTGGTTCGTCACTGCTCGTCGACGCCGACTGACCGGTTCGTTCGGCGCGGCCGTCCTGCTCACTGGTCACTGCGGCTGTCCCGTTCACCGACACTGTCGTGTTCCCCCCGTCTGCAGCCGACACACAGGCGACACCGTCCGGACAGGCCCAACCCGGAGAGCGTTCGTCTGCGTTCCCGTCGACGTCGCCGACGCCGCTCTTACCAGCCGGGACGATCGCGACGGCGGCAGTCTCCGTCTGGAAGCTGATCGGGCGGTTGTGGCCGAGTAGTTCGTCGTCGCCGTCTCCGTCTACGTCGATCTGGACAGACGCGTTTCGGCGAGTGTAACGGAGTCGTGTGCGGTTCGAGCCGGGTCGCTGGGCGGTGACGGCGAACGACGGGTGTTCGCCTCTGACCGCGACGTACCAGAGGTTGGCCGTCGCGTACCAGTAACCCGGGACGGGCGCGACCGGCAGTCCGGCCAGGACCGTTCCGAACGCCTCCGGGAGGAGTCGCTTCCGGAGTCGCTGACCAGTTCGTTCTGTCTCCTGGGCAGCGGCCTCGGTGACGACGCGGTCGACCAGTCGCCGCCGGCCGTCGACCGCAGCGGCGACGGGGTCGGCTGGGACCGTCACTCGTTCGTCGACGACCCTACGGAGTTCGACGCGGAGCCGGACGGCCAGTTCGTCGCGAGCCGACACCGAGAGGTCGTGCCGTCGCTCGGCGGCGGCCGCGACTGCCGTCGCGTAACTCCCGTTTGCGGCCACGGCGGCCCGAGTGCCTAGCCCACGGCCGGCGTTCGCTACCCCGACGACCTCGCGGGCGTCCGAGCGTGAGATGTCGAGACGACGCTGCAGGAGACTCCGGACGGCACGCTCGACGCGAGCGACACCGGGGGCGACGGCCCGACGGAGCCTGACACGGTCGGCCCGTAGCTCCGTCCCGTCGGCGTCTCCGGGGAGCGAGGCGGCTCCGAGCGTCCGGTTGGTCGCCGCGAGTGCCCGGCCGGCGGTTCCGAGTGTCGTCGTCTGGGTGTCCGAAGTGAGCCAACCGGCGAGCGTGTCGCCGGCGTCGGCATACGGGACGGTGACCGCGTTCACGTTGCGCGCGGCCAGTGGTGTCACGGTCGTGCCGTTGGAGAGGGTCTCGTCTACCCGGCCGGGGACCGGCCCGAGTGTGAGGTACGAGGGAGTCGCGTCCGGGACGAGCGTGAACGCTCCACCGGGACCGTCGACAACCGCACGACGAGGTGGGGCGGTGTCTGTCGCCGCTGCGCGCGTCGCCGCCCGAAGTTGGTCACCACTCACGGGGACGGCGTCGACCAGTGCTCGGCGGACTGTTCCGGCGGTCGCGGCCGCATCGCGCCGCTCGCGGAGACGGTCGGTGACCGCCCGTAGGTACCGGGCGCGGAGCGCGACCCGGAGTCTGTCCGCGATGCCGTCGTACGGTGGGTCGGCGGCGAGCAGCGCCCCACGCCGGTCGGCGAGTTCAGCCAACAACGTGTCTGTCGGTGTGAGGTGGCCGGCCGCGAGCGCGCCGCCGTCGACGCGGACGCTCAGGTTCCGCACCCGTTCGCGGAGTCTCGCGAGGTCGCGCCGGAGCCAGTTCTCGACGCCCGACACGGTCTGTCTCCGAATGTGACGACTCTGGGTGTTGTCGCCGTCCGCGATGGCTCGCAGTGCGATCCGGTCGACGGCCGGCGGTGACGGCACTGCCCGGGTCGCCGCCGGAGCGAGGTTCCGGCCGTCGTGTGCGCCGCCACGCCGGAACACCGGGTCGGTCCGTCTCGCCGGTCCGGGGAGTGTCGGGTCGTACACTCCCGTGTCCCGAATCCGAACCCGGTAGCGGTCGCTCCAACGTGCCCGTGTCTCGCGGGTTCGGTCGGTGTGCGTTCCGCTCGTGTCTGTCTGGGTGGTGGCCGTCTGTTCGGCCTCGGGGGGGTCGTGTCGCCACCGGCGTACCGTCACGTGCCGCACCTGGAGTGTCCGCTCGGCGACGAGGAGCGTCCGGTCGCGCGCTTTCGCCCGGTCGCGGTCGGTGATCACGGTGCGGTCCGTCGTCGTCTCGTCGACCAGCGTCCAGTTCCGACCCGGAGCGTGTGGCGGCGGTTCACGGCCACGGCGCAGCCGAGTGGTGTCGACCTGTCGCCGAACCCGACCCCGGTACGCCTCGCGAGTCAGTTCGTCGACTCTGGCCACCGCGTCGAGGTACGCCGTGTCGGCGGTGTGGTTGACGCCGACGACCGTCGTCGGCTCGCCCGACTCCGCGAGCTGTGGCTGTGTGCCGTGTGTCGCACGGGCACCGCGGAGGATCTCGCGGCGACGAGAGGCCGCGGGGGCGGACGCCTCGGCGGCTGCCAGTGTGTCGTCGACCCCCGTCCGGGCGACGGCTCTGACGAGTGCACCGCGTCCGGCGGCGTCGGCCCGGCCGAACGTCGCGCGCTGTGTGCGGAGGACCGCTCCGTTCGTCGCGACGGCGACGTGTCTGTTCGCGACGACGTTCTCGATTCCGGCACCGCCGTACTGTGCGAGGCCACGCGCCTCGGCCAGTGCCGTCACTCGGCCACCGAGCCGTCGTCCGAGCCCCGGTCGGAGCGGCCCCCGACTCAGCCGACGCTCGTACCGCCGGACGCGCTCCGCGACGGCGAACAACGGGAGCCGGAGTCGAACCCGGAGTGTGTCCCGTCGTTCTGTGATCACTACTCCGTCGCGTCGGGCGGTGTGGACCACCGGCACCCGGAGTTCGACACCAGCGCCGTCCGCGGTCGGGTCGACACCGATCTGGTCGACCGCACGACTCGTGTTCCACCCGGCCGCCGGCTCCGCGAGCCCGCTCTCGACCGAGACGGCTCCGACTCGTGTCGTCTCGAGCGCGCGACGGACGCCGACGGCCGTCCGAACTGCGACGGTCGCGCGGAGGCGGTCGCCGGCGACGGCCGCGCCGGCCGCCGTGTCGGCTGGAACGACCACTGGCTC
>P_A23_Liq_2_FmtDRAFT_1000092_pt1 | contig 19765 bp, 22 predicted proteins | sample PonA232FremontCA_FD_10599 | JGI IMG/M metagenome (IMG submission 10599) | reverse complement strand
CCGCCTCGGCGAGCCCGGTCGCCTCGCTCGCGACCCCGAGGCCGGTCAGGGTCACGCCGAGCCCGCCGGCGGCGACCGCACCGCGCAGCGCGATCCTCCGCGGGAGGTCGGTCTCGACCAGCGCGCCGCTCCCGCCCGAGAACGGGGTGCGGTCGGTGAGCGCGTCCGTTTCGACGTCGGCGTATTCGTTAGCGTAGTGGACGCTCGCGGCGACCGGTATCAGCGCCGCGAGCCCGAGTCCGAGCCGCGCTGCGCCCCCCGTCTCGCCGTACCCCCGGCCGTACGCCATCACGACGCCGAGCGCGTACACTAAGCCGATCAGCGCGACCTGCGACGGCCGCGAGAGCCGCCAGAAGGCGGCCGGGACGCGCCGGTCCATCGGTCAGTCGTCGCCCAGCCCGCGGACCTCGGCCAGCAGGTCGTCGATCTCGGGGCGGTCGGCGGGCATCCGACCCTCGTACGCGTACGCGACGACCGGTTCGCCGCCGCGAGCGTCGAGAATCATCGCCACCGGCATCCGCCCGACGAGGTCGTGGAGCGAGCCGAGGACCCCGAACCGCACGGGCTGGTCGTACGCGTCGCTCACGTCGGTCTCGGGGTCGGCGAGCAGCGGGAACGGGAGGTCGTACGAGTCCTGCCACGACCGCGCTCGGCCCACCGGCTCGGGGAGCACGGAGACGACCGTCGCGTTCAGTGCCTCGAACTCGTCGTACCGGTCGGCGATCGCTCGGACCTGCTTCCGGCAGTTCCCGCAGTGGTAGTCGCGCTGGAACAGGAGGACGATCGCGTCGGTGTCGGGGTCCGCGGCCGCGGCCGACAGTGAAAATCGGTCGGGACCCGCTCCCGCGTTCGGCAACTCGAAGTCGGGGACCGCCTCGGCGGACGTCCGAGTGTCGCTCATGGCGCTCGCTACGCGCTCCCGCCGCATAAACGGGGAGTCGGTGTGGCGCGCCGCGCGCGGAACCGGGACAAATATAGGTCAATGACACTCGTTCACGCAGTATGACCGAACGGAGCGGGACCGCCGGCTCGCCCGTCGAAGCTGCGAGCGGCGCGGCCGCGGAGCCCGCTCCGGTCGACGCCGCGCGGGAGTTCCTCCGGGCCGTCCGAACGGACGGCGACGTCGACGCGGCCCGACGACGGCTCGACGCGCTGCCGCCGGCCGCGCTGGACGCCCTCGACGCCGCGGAGCAGCTGGCGTTCTGGATCAACGTCTACAACGCCGCCACCGGGGACGCCCTCCTCGACGACCCGACGCGGCTGTCGAACCGGCGCCGCTTCTTCGCCGCGTCCGTCGTCTCCGTCGCCGGCGCCGACCTGAGCCTCGACGAGATCGAACACGGAATCTTACGCCGCTCGAAGTGGAAGTACGGGCTGGGATACCTGCCGGACCCGTTCCCCTCGGCGTTCGTCCGCCGGCACCGCGTCGCCGATCTCGACCCGCGGATCCACTTCGCGGTCAACTGCGGCGCCACCGCCTGTCCGGCCGTCTTCGCCTACGACCCGGCGACCGTCGACGAGGCGCTCGACCACGCCGCCGAGACGTACCTGCGAGGCGAGACGGTCGTCGCGGACGGCACCGCCCGCGTCCCGCGGCTCATGCTGTGGTACCGCGGGGACTTCGGCGGGAGGAGCGGGATCCGAGAGCGGCTCCGGCGGTACGGGGTGATCGACGCGGACGCGACGCCCGAGATCCGCTACCGCGAGTACGACTGGACGCCGTCGCTGGAGCCGTTCCGCGGCGGGGAGTGACTCTCGCTCGCTCGCGGCCGCCGAGGGCCGTTGGGGCGGGCTTTTTGACCTCCCCCGCCGACGACCCGGGTATGACCGATCTCGACATCGACCTCGTCCTCGTGCCCGTCGACGGCAGCGAGGAGTCTCACGAGGCGGTCGATTACGCCATCGCACTCGCGGCGGAGTACGACGCGAGCGTCCACGCGCTGTACGTCCTCGACGAGGAGGTCGTCCGCGCCATCGACCACGGCGTGGTCGACGAGAGCGANGTGGCCGACGACTCCGAGGCGTTCACCGACTCCGTCGCCCGCCGCGCGGAGACGGCCGGGGTCCCCCACAGCAACTCGATCGCCTACGGCTTCTCCACGTCGGTGAAGACCGTCCACCCGGGAAGCGTCGTCCTCGACACCGCGGAGGAGTTGGAGTCGGACTTCATCGTGGTCCCGCGCGAGCCGGTCTCCGGCGACCCCGGCGAGGTGCTGGGGAAGGCGGCGGAATATGTCCTCCTGTACGCGAGCCAGCCCGTGCTGTCCGTCTGATGGTCGGCGGCCTCCTCCCGGCCGGCACGACCCTGCCGCCCCTCCCGCACCTCCTCGCCGTCCTGCTCGCGACCGGCGGGGTCGTCGCCGCGCTTCGCCGCCGCCGCCCCGCCGTCACCGGTCGCCGGGTGCTCGCGCTCGCGCCGTGGATGGCGCTCGGCTCCGCCGCGCACGTCCTCTACGTCGTCGACGCGCTCCCGCCCCTGATCGCGCCGCTTGCGGGCTCGCCGACCGTCTACCTCACCGTCGGGTCGCTGGCGGGCGCGGCGTGGCTCGCCGCCGACGCTGCCCGTCCCGAACGGGTCGGGGGCACGCTCGCGACCACCGGCGTCGCCCTCCTCGTCCCCGTCGTCGCGGCCGCGGTCGGGGCCGGACTCTCCCCCGTCGGCGCGCGCTGGTCGGCCGTCGCGCTCGGGCTCACCGTTCCGATCGCCGGGGGCGCTTGGCTCGGGTTGACCCGCTTCCGGCCGGAGGTCGCGGTCACCGGCGGCGTCGGCGCGCTCGCCGTGTTCGGGCACGCGCTCGACGGCGTCTCGACCGCGGTCGGGACGACGCAGCTCGGCTTCGGCGAGCGCACGCCGGTGTCGCGGATCCTCTTAGAGATCGGCGGACTGCCCTCGCTTCCGGTGATCGGCGACGGGTGGCTGTTCCTCCTCGTGAAGCTCGCGGTCGCGAGCGCCGTGGTCTGGCTGTTCGCCGCATACGTCCGGGAGACTCCGGGAGAGGGCTACCTCCTCCTCGGGTTCGTCGCCGCGATGGGGCTCGGCCCCGCGGCGCACAACCTGCTGTTGTTCTCCGTCGCCGCCTGACCGGGGGCTGCGGGTCGTAACGCCTCACCATACGGCGAGCGCGAACACGACCGCGACGCTCGCCAGCATGACGGCTTGGACGAACGCGCTGGCGAGGACGCCGACGGCCGCGTACGCCGCCTGCCGGGCGGCCGCCTCGGGGTCGTCACCGTTCCCGTAGAGGGCGACGACGAAGACGGTCCCGGCCAGCCCGACGACGAGTCCGATCGGTCCCAGCGGGATCAGCAACGCGATGCCGACCAGCGTCCCGGCAACGACGGTCCGGGTCGACGCGCCGCCGAGCCGCCCGGAGACCATGCCGGACAGCAGGTCGACGGCGGAGGCGAGCAGCGAGACGGCGACGAGCGCGACCAGGACGGCGAGCCCCGGCTCGGCGAAGCCGGTGGTGTACGCGTAAGCGAGGACGGTCAGCGCCGCGAGGACGCCGCTGGGCACGAACGGAGCGAAGGCGCTGGCCGTCCAGACGACGAGCAGCGCGATCGCCAGTCCGGCCGCGGGAGAGACCATACGAGGCAGACGCGTCGCGCGTTCAAAAACGCGTCTACCGTCGCACCGTCTCGGGTCCCGTCACTTCGGGACGTACACGAGGGGTTCGTACCGGTGGGCGGCGTACGGCTCGGCGTCGTCGGCCAGCGAGAACACGCTCTGCGGCCACGTCCCCAACACCTCGTGGATGCGTTCGTACGAAAGCAAGTTCTCGCCCGCGAGAACGAGTCCGAACCGATCGGTGAAGCGCTCGGGGTCCCACACGGCGTCCTCGCCGAGGTGTTCGTGCGGCGCTTCCGCGATCCGGTTGTAATGGGCCCGCGCGAGCCGGTTGTGGTAGTTGAAGACGAGACACCCACCGGGTTCCACCGCGCCGTAGAGGCGTTCTATCGCCCGTGCGATGTCCGCCACGTAACACAGCGTGAACAGACAGGAGACCACGTCGAACCGGCGGTCAGGGTCGAACTCCGGAAGGACCGCCCGCTCGAAGGCGACCTCGCGGTCNGCTTCGCGTGCGCGTTCGCGGTTCGCCGCGAGGACCGCCTCGGCGGCGTCGTACCCGACGACGGTCGTGTCCGGGTAGCGCTCCGCGACCTCGAACGCGAGGTCGCCGGGCCCGCATCCGACATCGGCGTACGCGTCCGGGCCGTCGCGGAAATTGGCGTCCAGAAACTCGACGAACGGCTCCGCGACGAGGTCCGCGCTCGGCCCCGTGTCCTCGCGCACCGCCTCATCGGCTCCGTCCCAGTACTCGCCCCAGTCGATAGTCCCCGCGTATTGGGTCTCGGTCATCGTTTCGTGGAAGTGACATTTTGGCGTTCCCTGACCTTTCTGTCGGTTGTTTCGGCCTCAGTCCGAGAATAGAAAAGGAATCGACGAGCAAAAAACTTACCAAAGATATTTACTTTACCGTTTGCTTACTATTTCGAGACGGAGAGAATTATATTTTGGGGTCCCGTAGCCGCGTTCCGTCGGACTCGTCCGTAGAACCCGTCGAAACCACTGTCCGACCACGCGTCGACGCCCGTTCGAACGAGGGCGACCCTCTCCGAACAGTTACAGCCCGCTCGGGCAGTGTTCTGACCCGATCCGCGTGGCCCGCAGAAGTGTGCGTAAACCCGTCTGACGCCGTCGATGCCGGTCCGGTTCGACGCCGTCAGTCCTCTTCCTCGACGACTTCCGGGTCCTCGATGGCCGACTGGAGGGAGTCGAGCCCGTTGACCCACTCGGAGACGAGGCCGTACTCCAAGTCCTCGACGAGTTCGATGTCGAGCGTCTCGCCGTCGATGACGCGCGTCCCGGCCTGAACGACGTAGCCGAGCGCGGCGTCGAGGTCGTCGCCCTCCTCGGCCTCGGCGGCCGCGCGGACGAACTCACTCACGTCGCCGTCGACGACGCCGCCGACGAGATACTCCTCGGCCGCGTAGAAGACGGGGACGAGCGAGGTCTGGACGCCGTCGATCAGCATCACCTTGTCCTCGTCGTCGAACTCGACGTCAGCGAGGACGATGTCGCGGATGTCGCGGACCTCCTCGACGGCGCGGTCCTCGTCGATGCGGTCCTCGTCGAACGCGGCCAGCACCTTCACCACGGCGATCGCGGCGTCGTCCTGAAGGTTCAGGAGGAGCCGCGCGGAGTCCTCGTTCTCGGGGTCGATCTCCTCTTCGGCCAGCCTGTCGAGCCAGTTCTGCCAGCGTTCGTCGGTATAGAACGTTTCAACGGCGTCGTCGTCGGTCATGTCCCGTACGTCGCCCGGCCAACTCAAATGCCTTTCCTATCGATCGCCGCCCGAGAGACCGTCTCACTCGCGTGAATCCTCGGATTCAGGACTCGCGTTCCAGCGTCGCTTCGGTGTCGATCCCGTACACGGCCCGGGGAGTCTCGACGTGCGCCCGGCGGACCGCCTCGTCGTGTCCCGCCTCCAGCAGCCAGCGCACCCGGCGCGGGACGGTCTTCGGCCCGAGGACCATGCCCGGACGGTCCGGGTCGTCGACGAAGTCGGTCTCCATCAGGAACGGCTCGCCCGCCTCGGCCGCGCGCTCCAGGCGATCCTTGTCGCTCATCACGCTCGGCGTGACGCCGGCGAGTTCGCCCGCTGCGTAGTGTTTGACGACGCGTGACGGGTCCAGCCCCGACTCCTCGGCGACTGCGGCGAGGTCGGTCAGGTCCTCCGTGGCCTCGGTGTGGAGCTGGACCGCGCAGTCGACCTCCGCGCCGAGTTCGAACGCCCGCCGCGTGACCGCGTTCGACGCCTCCCAGACCGCGTCGCTCACGTCGTAGTGTGGGCGGCCGGACTTCAACGCGAGCGCGTCGCCCTCCGCGACGTACTCGCTCGCGACCTCCAGCCCGCCCCGCATGAGGTCGCGGGCCACCTCGGGGGAGAAGTCGCGCTCGTCGACGAGCCGGCTGATCAGCCCGGGGTGGACGCCGAGGACGGGCCACGCGCGCCCTGGTAAGACCTCCGTCGCGGCCGCGACCGTCTCCAGCGTCTCCTCGAAGACGGCCCGGAAGTCGTCCGGCTCGTCCGGCTCGACGCCCAGCAGCCACGAGGGCTTGTTCACCACGAGCAGGTGGGTGCCGCCGAGCCGGACGAACTCCTCGACGGCCTCGATCCCGCGGCCGTGTCGGGGGTCGAGGTGGAGGTGGTCGTCCAACACCGGCGTGCCGAGGTCCTCGCTCATGGGCGACCGTTCGGCCGCGCGCGATTAGAAGGATCGGTCCGCGGCGATCGGGGGCACGGGGACCGAGAGGGCGACGGACTCGCCGCGCCCGCTCAGTCAGCGCGGTTCGCCGCGAACTTCCCGTCGGGCCGGGGGACGGTCACGGCGGGGAGCTCGGCCTCGATGGCCTCGCGCCGCCCCTCGAACTCCCCGGGCAACACCAGCCGCTCGCCGAGCGCGTCGAGCGGCTCGTCGCTCGCGTAGCCGGGGTCGGCGGTGGCGAGCTCGAAGAGGACGCCCGCGAACTCCCGGAAGTAGACCGAGCGGAACCAGTGGCGGTCGATCTGCTGAGTTGGGCGCAGCCCCATCGACGCGACCGCGTCGCGCATCCCGGACTGGTCGGCGTCGGTCGGTGTCTGGAACGCGACGTGGTGGACCGTGCCGCGGCCGGAGCTCCCCTGTCGGTCCGTCTCGACGACGTCGACGTACTTCCCGACCGGGCCGCCAGCCGCGAAGCGAGTCCGCTCGTTCCCGGCCGCGTCGTCCGCCTCCGTCTCGGCCGCCGTCAGCCCCATCGTCCGGAGGAGCCGTTCGGTCCGCTCGGCGTCGCCGAGCCACAGCGTCACGGAGTGGAACCCGCGGATCGCGGCCGACTCGGGGACGAACGCGGTCCACGCCGTCGTCGGATCGTCGTCGGGAACCTCGACCGCGACCAGCTCGACGGGGAGCCCGTCGGGGTCGCGGAAGGGGAGGACCGCCTCGCCGAACCGCTCCTCGCGGGCGTCGTAGTCGACGCCGCGCTCGTCGAACCGGTCCTCCCAGTAGTCGAGGCTCCCCTCGGGCACCCGGAACGCGGTGCGCGAGACCTGACCGGCGCCGACCTCGCCCTCCGGGAGCTCCGTCCACGGGAAGAAGGTCATGCTGGTGCCGGGCGTCCCCTCCGCGTCGCCGTAGAAGAAGTGGTACGTCCCGGGGTCGTCCTGATTGATCGAGCGCTTCACGAGCCGGAGGCCGAGCGTCTCGGCCCAGAAGTCGAGGTTCCGCTGCGGGTCGCCGGCCACGCAGGTCACGTGGTGGATTCCGGGCGTCGGCGCGGGGCCGTCGCCGGTTTCGCCGTCTGTTGAGTCGGGTCCGTCGGTCATGTTACCCCGTAGGTCCCGGACCGACTTGAATCGGCGCGGACACGGATGTTACCGGGTCCCGGCGGCGGTGAGCCGGCGGGGCGACCGGTCACCGAGCCAGCGCCATCGCCCGCTCGATCCGCTCTCTGAGCGCCTCGAGCCGGTCGCCCACGGCGCCGACCGCCGCCAACACCGGATACGTGACGTCGAGGTCCTGGTAGCAGTACCCCGGGAGGTCGAGGTCGCCGTCGAGCGCGAGCCGGCGCGTGTGCTCGGCGAGCACGCGCTGGCGGCGCGCGGCGATCCGGTCGCAGTCGTCGCGGAGCGCCGCGGTCCGGGTCCGGCAGGCGTCGAGCGCGCCGAACCCGGCCGCCGCGTCGTCCCCCTCGTCGCCGAGTTCATCGTCGATCGCCGCGATCTCGGACCGGATCGGGTCGAGGCGGGACGCCGCGCGATCGATCGACTCCAGCTCCGACTCCACGGCGTCGAGGAACGCCTCGCGCTCCTGGACCGCGGTCTCGGCGGCGCTCAGCACCGACCGCTTGTACTCCTCGCGGAAGCAGTCCGTCCGGGTGAGCGCGTACGCCAGCTCGGGGCCGAACTCCTCGGCGACGCTCCGCTCGTAGGTGTCGTCGTACTCCTCGGCGTAGTGCGGGACCGACATCACCGTGGCGCGATACGCGTCCCTGACCGTAACGAGCCGAGAGCCGGGGGCCGCGGCCGCGTCGCCGCGACCGCCCGCCCCGTCGCCGACCGCACTGCGCATCGCGTCGGCGACGCCGGCGAACCCGCCGGGCGCGGAGGCGTCCGCGGGACCGGTGCCCCCGCTCTCGCCCGGAATCGACGACACGCGGCTCCGGAACGCCCGGAACGCCTCGCGCTCGTCGACGACCCGGCGCCGCTCGACGCGGAGCGCGGCCCGCGCCGCCCGGATCGGATCGCTCCCCTCGTCCGCGTGAATCGCTGCCATGTGTCGCGGCACGGCGACACCTCCTGTAAACGCTTATATGAGACGTATCCGCCACACCGGACGGCTCCGGAGGGGTATATAGCTCTCGGGCCGGGGACAGCGACTTTCCCGCTCCGCCGCCGATCGGCGGTATGGAGAAGGTGGCCCTCGCCGAGGCGTTCGGCTCGTTCGAGGAGACGTGGTCCCCGCGGCTCGCGGGCGAACTCAACGGACAGGCGGTCAAGCTCGCGAAGGCGGACGGCGAGTTCGTCTGGCACAGCCACGCGGACGCCGACGAGCTGTTCTTCGTTCACTCCGGGCGGCTCCGGATCGAGTTCCGCGAGGCGGACAATGTCGTGCTGGAGGAAGGCGAGCTCACGGTCGTCCCGCGCGGGACGGACCACCGCCCCGTCGCCGAGCCGGAGGCCGAGATCCTGCTGTTCGAACCCACCGAGACGCGCAACACGGGCGACGTCGAGACCGACGAGACCGTGACCGACGTGGAGCGGCTGGACTGAGTCACGAGACGACGGCGCGCGCGAGCGACCCGAACAGGGGGAGCGCCAGTCCCGCGCCGACCGTGAGGTAGACGACCGGACGCATCCCCGGCACCGCGGCGGCCGCGGAACCGAGACCGACCGCGAACGCCGCGAGCGCGACGATACCCGCACCGAGCGCGTACGCGACGCCCCGCCGGACCGTCGGCGCGACGAGCGACGCGAGCGCGCCGGCGGCGATCAGCCCGAGCCAGTGGACCGTCGCGAGCGCGACGCCGACTCCCAGCGCGGCGACGAGCGCGACCGCGTGAGAGCGCGGCTCCGTCCGGACGCGTCCGAGGAGGGGCAAGGAGTCGTCGGGGGCCGGCGCGTCGTTCGGGGACGGCGCGTCGCTCACTGCGACCCCTCCGTCGGGGGCTCGAACCGAACCGCCGGTTCGCCGCCCGCGCCGAGCGGCATCGGGCGCTGGTCGTTACCCAGCCAGCGCCGGAGCTGGTCGTCGTAGTGTTCCGAGAAGTAGTCCCCGGAGTTCCCGCCCGGGAGGACCGCGGTCGCGTCGGTCCCCGGGCGCACCACCATCCGCCAGCTCGACCCGACCGCGGACTCGACGCGGTAGTTCTTCACCGTCGCGGGCGAGCCGTCAGCGGACAGTTCGTCGTAGTTCAGGAACGCCGCCTCGCCGCCGAGGGGGTGGGTCATCGCCCGCGTGGTGTTGTAGTCGCCGTACGTCTCCCAACCCTCCTCGCCGATCTCGTCGAGCGCGTCGCGGAGGGCCGCGGCCGCGAGGTCGCCGCGCGAGCCCCCCTCGAACAGTGGGTCGTCGTCGGGGAGCCGCGCGAGCGTCCAGTCGCTCGGGTAGTAGGACTCGCCGAGGCCGCCGTCGGAGAAGGCGGGCTCGAAGACGCGCTCGCGGAACTTCGGCAGGTACCGGGCGAACAGCAGCGCGGCCCGGGAGTCCCGTCGCATTCGGTAGTTCCACTCGTCGAGGGCGTCAGCGGCGTCGACGAGCGGCGGATCGGGGTCGTCGCGGTCGCGGACCGCGGCGACCAGTTCGGGGACGAGTTCCGGGCCGCGCCCGTCGCGCACGTCGTTCTGGAGGGCGCGGTGGAAGTCGGGGTCGGTCGACCCCTCCCCCCCGTCGATCGTCCCCTCGAGACGGTCGGCGATCCGGGCGCCGCGGTACGGGGTCGCGTAGTCGACGCCGACGTAGTGGATCGGGTCGTCGATCGGGCGCTGGTTGGCGGTCGACAGCGCGTCGGGGTCGATCGCGTGCGGCTTCTCCGCGAAGGGGACGAACCCCTCCCACGACGACTCACCGAACGGCTCGAACCCCGCCCACTCCCCCTCGCCGGCGGAGCCGTCGAACACCCGGTCGCCGTCGACGACCTCGCCGTCGGTGCGGCGGATCGGGAGTTTCCCGGTCGCGAAGTAGAGCGTGCGGCCGTCGGCGTCGGCGTACACGAGGTTCTGCGTGGGGAGATCGAAGTTGCGCGTCGCGTCGAGCAGGTCGTCGATCCCCTCGCTGCGTCCGTACGCCTCGATGGCGACGGTGGTGCGCGTCGCGGTGTGGCCGGTCCACGCGACGCCGACCGTCTGATCCTCGCGTTCGATCAGGGGGCCGTGGACGGTTCGGCGCACCCGGACCTCCCGGTCCTCGCCCCCGGCGACCGGGATCGTCTCGCGCTCGTCGACTTCGAAGGGGCGCCACTCCCCGTCGTACTCGTAGCGGTCGCCCGCCTCGTCGATATCGTACCGGTAGCAGTCCAGCACGTCGGCGCCGAGGTTGGTGAACGACCACGTGCCGCGGTCGTTCGCGCCCGCGATGACGAACGGGACGCCCGAGAACGTCGCGCCCCGCACCGACCGCTCGGGGGTGTCGACCGACTGCTCGTACCACAGCGGGGGCGCCTGAAGCGAGAGGTGCGGGTCGTACGCGACGATCGGGCTCCCGCTCGCGGCGTGCTCTCCGGAGACGACCCAGCTGTTCGAGCCGACCCCCGTCGGCGACTCGAAGCCGGAGAGCCAGTCGGTCAGTTCGGGGTCGACGGGGTCGGCGCCGCCCCCAACGTTCGAGGTCGCCTCTAGGTTCGGCGCGCGCTCACCCGCCCCGCGAAGGCTCTCGGCGCCCCTCCCCTCGGAGAGCCGCGTCTCGGTCCCGTCGAGGATCGGGTCGTCGTGGTCGTACCGCGTCGGAAACAGCGTCTCGGCGCGCTCGGATCCGAGGCGGTCGGCGACGAGCGCGCGCCGTAGTTCGGCGAAGCTCCCCGTGAGCGTCCACGAGATCTGCTTTTCCATCAGCATCGAGTCGACGGGGGTCCACGGCTCGGGCTCGTAGCCGATCAGCTCGAACTCCAGCGGGAGCGGTAGGTCCTCAATCGCGGCGTTGACGCCGTCTGCGAACGCCTCGACGAGGGGCCCGGCGCGCGTCTCGGCGACCGCGTCCCACGTGGCCGCGGCGGCGTCGGCGAACCCCATCGCGACGTTGAACTCGTCGCTGTCGAGCGTCGCCTCCCCGATCACCTCCGAGAGCCGGCCGCGCATCACCCGCCGCTGGAGATCCATCGCGAACAGCCGGTCGAACGCCTGACAGTAGCCGACCGCGAAGTACGCCGCGGGCTCCTCGTCCGCCTCGATCTGCGGGACGCCGAACTCGTCGCGGGCGACCGTCGCCGCCCCGTGCGGGCTCTCGACGGTCTCCGGGAGGGACCGGTCGGCGGCGTCCCACGCCTCGCCCGACAGCGGGGCGAACGAGTCGAGGAGGTCGGCCGCGTCGCTCGCCGCCAGTCCGGCGCTGCCGGCCGCGAGGACGCTCGCGAGGACCGCGCGGCGCGTGGTGTCGCGTGTCACCTCACGACCGACGACCCGATTCCTCATTATAATTTGGATCGGATCGGGGTGGTTCACGTATCCGAGCGTGAGCAGTGGACGACGGCGAAGCCGTCAGTACGCGCGGACTCCAGTCTGCGCGCTCTCGGACACGCGAAAAAAAGCCGCGGCGGCGCTACTCCTCGGCGGCGGGCTCTTCGACTTCCTGTTCTTCGGCTTCCTCTTCCTCTTCGGAGCGGGCGGCCACGAGGGCCCCGCTGGCGACGCTGTACATCGGCTCGTCCGGCGAGTGGACGCCGCTGATGGAGAACGGGATGTTCGCGTCTTCGAGGTGGTCGGCGAACAGATCTTCGAAGCCGTTGGGGCTCGAGGTCCCGCCCGTGACGACGACCGGAACGTCGAGGCCCTCCTCGATGTCCTCCTCGTCGACCTCGCTGGTGATGTTCTCTATCACGTAGTCGAGCAGGTTCTCGTAGTAGATGGCGAGCGCCCCCTCGACGCCCCCCACGTCTGTCCGGAAGTCCAGCTCGAAGTCGTCCTCTTTGATGGAGGTCACCTTGTCGACCGGCGTCCCGGTCGCCTGCGCGGTCTGCTCGTCCACCCAGTCGCCGCCGCGGGCGATAGAGAACTTCATGACCGGAACCGCGTAGTACGCCAGACAGACGTTGGTCATCCCCGCGCCGAAGCTGATCCCCAGCCCGGTGAAGTTGTTGTCGGCCAGCTCGGAGTAGATGACCGCCATGCCCTCGTTGATCGGCTCCGGGTCGTACCCCATGTCGCCGAGCATCGACTCCAGCGTTTTCTCGTGATACAGCGTCGAGAGGTCCGAGTCGATGGGGTCGGCCGGACTGGAGTAGTAGAGCCGCTCGTTGTGCCGCGACGGCTCGCCGACGACCTGCTCCGTGATGAGCTTGATCATCGGGATCGCCGAGGACTCGTCGCTCGAGAGGATCCCGTGTTGCATCGGGCGACGGGTCTCTTGGTTGAAGATGTTCGCGAAGTTGAGCGCGTCGTCCCCGACGACGTACACCTGATCGTCTTTTCGGATGTGGAGGACTTCGCTCCGGGAGAGCATCTGCTCGGCCATGTCGCTGTACTCGATCTCGACGAACGAGTTCCGCTGTTGTACGAAGACGGTTTCTGCGCCTTCCTGACGCGCGGAGAGAATATTCATCGTGCCAACGTCAAGTCCCTTGGCCATACGCTAACCTCAAAGCGAATCCACATAAGTTTTCGTAGGAAGACAGGATGCTTAGAACAGCCCGCGGATCCGGTCGATGAGCCCCTCGCCGGTCGCATCGGTCTCCTCCTCCTCGCGCTGCTGTTCGCGGAGCTCCCGGAGCGCGGCCGCCTGGTCGTCGGTCCCCTCGCCGCTCGCGGTCTCGACCTCCCCGCCCTGGAGGCCCTGTAGCTGTGAGACCGCGTCGGAGACGTTGCCGTCGCTGGTCCGGGTCTCGATCCCGGAGTCCGGCAGATTCTCGCTGTCGATGTCGTCGATGGCGCTCGTGTCGAGGTTCAGCCGTCGCGTCTCCGTGCGGCTGACGCCGCCCCAGGAGAGCTCCGCGTCGTCGAGCGCGCTGTCGATGTCGGACCGTACCTGCTCGTCGCTGACGGTCTCCGTCTCCTCCGCGTCCGCCTCGGTCGCCTCGGCCTCGCCCGTCTCGTCGACCGCGCGCTCGACCCGGTGGGCGACGAGGGCCGCGCCGGTCGCGGCGACCACGAGCGCGATACCGACGCTGTAGAGGGCGATGACCTGCGCGCTGTAGTCCGGCGGCACGGTCACGTTCCAGTCCTGCGGGTAGGCCCACACGAAGAGGCCGACCGCGACGAGGTCGATCACCGAGCCCGCGGCGGCGACGTACAGCATCCGCTTGTCGACCGGCAGCAGGACAACGATTCCGAGCAGCAGCGCCGGGAATCCGACCGCGCTGGCGACGCCGGCGACCTCGCGGATCGCGTACGAGGACGACGAGGCCGCCGGCAACGTCGCGCTGTAGAGGAACACCACGACGCTGACGGCACCCGCGACCAGTCCGACGAAGAAGAGGCCGAACCCGGCGTACACGTCGACGGTCCGGTCGGGGTCGCCGATGTATCGTCGGTAGTACCGGAGGAGTTGGTTCGAGTCGGTCGCCTCGCTCATACGGGAGCGTTCCGCCCCGACTGTAATCATTGTTCCCCCCGACCCTAGTCCTTAACAACTCCGCGACTGAGGTTCAACTGATCAACAGTGGAGCCGGACTGTCCACGGTGTGGCGACAGCCTGACCGCGTTCACGCTGGCGGGCGTCGAGGCGCTCGCGTGCGAGGCGTGCGGCTACGTCGGCGTCGAGGCCGATCACTCCGGCGATCGGACGGTCGTCGAGAGCTGGGACGACGCGCTCCGGCGGTTCCACGAGGAGTCCTGACCCATGCCATCGATCGACATCACCGACGACCAACGCGACCGCATCGCCGCGCTGCGCGAAGAGCTCACCGACGCGCACGCCGACAGATACACCTCGGTCACACTGCGCGACACCGTGGCCTACCTCCTCGACCTCGCCGACGCCGTCGACGACCCCGACCGCCGGGCGGCGGTCGATACCAACCGATCGGAGGCCGACGACGACGACGGCGGGTTTCCGCGGGAGCGGCTCGAAGCGCGGCTTCGCGAGCGTAATCGCCGCCACAGCGACGCAAACCCGGACGACCCGATGGACCTGTACAGCATCGCTGCGGAGTACGACGTCTCGGGCCGCAGCAGCATGACTAAGGGAGAGCTCGTGACGGCGATCCTCGACGTCGCCGAACGGCGCTACACGGCCCCGTTCGCGCCGGTCGACGTCGAGTTACCCGACGCCGACCACGACGGTGGCTCCGGAGCAGACACCGACTCCGCCGAGGGCGGTTCCGAAGCGGACCACGACGACGACGACGGTAGTTCCGAAGCGGACCACGACAACGCCGAGGACGGCGGCGACGAGAGCGATACCGCCGCCGAGTCCGACGCCGGCGACCAAGCCGGAGACGACGGTCAGCTCAACGCGATGTTGAGCCTGCTCGAAACGCACAGCGACAAGTGGGACTCGGCCGACGGCGACGCCCGCTACGAGGTCGAACTGCCGGACGGGAGCGTCGAGACCGCGCGCACCAAAGACGACGTTCGCGCGGCCCTGTTTAAACACTACTAACGATGGGGCTTCTTGACACACTCAGATCGTGGCTCGGCCTCGGCGGCGACGGCGACGGAGACGGGGACCCACACGCGAACGCCGAGGTCGATACCCCGGCCGCCGACGAGACCGACGGCTCGGCCGCCGACGAAACTGGCACCGAGGCCGCAGCGNAGCCGAAACTCGATCCGAGCGGCGTGACCGAAACCCGGGTCGAATCGACGGACAGCGCCGTCGACGCACTCAAGCAGGCTCGTAACGAAGGCGGCGACGACGACACCGGGGCGACTCCTGCCGACGGTCCGAGCGTCGGTGCCGATCCGTCGACCGAACGGCGTGACTCCGACGCGTCCGCGGACGACGACTCGTGACGCCACTCCCGCCTGTGAACACCGCGGCTTCCTGTACCGGGGAAGCAGTCGCTCACGCTACGCTGAGGCGGCTTCTAACCTTTATTAGTCCGACCCGCGTAGATACATGCGGTGTGTTCACGTGAAACTCGCATTGATCGGGGTCGGACAGGCAGGTGGGAAGGTAGTCGACGAGTTCCTGGCCTACGACGCACAGACGGGCGCAGACATCGTCCGGGGAGCGATCGCCGTCAACACGGCGAAGGCGGACCTCAACGGGATCGACCGCCTTCCGGAGGACCGCCGGATCCTGATCGGGCAATCGCGGGTCAAGGGCCACGGGGTGGGCGCGGACAACGAGCTGGGCGCGGAAGTGGCCGAGGAGGACATCGACGAGATCCAGGGGGCGCTCGACTCGGTGCCGGTCCACGAGATCGACGCGTTCCTCGTCGTTGCGGGGCTGGGCGGCGGGACGGGATCGGGTGGCGCACCCGTGATCGCGAAGAACCTCAAACGGATCTACACCGAACCCGTCTACGGGCTCGGCATCCTCCCCGGCAGCGACGAGGGCGGGATCTACACGCTGAACGCCGCCCGCTCGCTCAAGACGTTCGTCGACGAGGTGGACAACCTCATGCTGTTCGACAACGACGCGTGGCGCAGTTCGGGCGAGTCCGTCGGAGAAGGGTTCGACGCGATCAACAGGGAGTTGGTCCAGCGGTTCGGCGTGCTCTTCAGCGCCGGCGAAATCACCGAGGGGAGCGACGTCGCCGAGAGCGTGGTCGACTCCTCCGAGATCATCAACACGCTCAAGGGCGGCGGCATCTCGTCGCTGGGGTACGCCGACGTCGAGGTCGACGAACCGAAGCGGTCGGGGTTGCTCTCGCGGTTCGGCAACGATTCGAACGAGGGGATCGACAGCACGGAGGCCACCAATCGGATCACGAGCCTCGTCCGGAAGGCGACGCTCGGTCGGCTCACTCTGCCGTGTGAGGTGAGCGGGACGGAGCGGGCGCTGCTCGTCGTCGCCGGGCCGCCGGAGTATCTCAACCGGAAGGGCATCGAGCACGGTCGCAAGTGGCTCGAGGAACAGACCGGGTCGATGGAGGTCCGCGGCGGCGACTACCCGCGACGCGGCGAGGGAACCGTCGCGGGGCTCGTCCTGCTCGGCGGCGTGACGAACGTCCCGCGAGTGAAGGAGCTTCAGCAGGTCGCGGTCGAGGCGCAACAGAATCTGGGCGAGATCACCGACGAGAGCGAGGACCGCTTCACCGAGCTGATGGATAGCGACGGGGAGCTGGAGTCGCTGTTCTGACCGTCATCGCCTACTCGGAGCCGTCCTCCGAGGCGCCTCGGGCGGGGCCCGCTCCGGCACCGACGGCCCGAGAGCGTGAGACGCACGCGCGGCGGCGATCACGCGGACGCAGTCGGCGGAGTGCTCGATCCGTTCCACCGACCCGGGGCTCTCGCATGCGAGCGGCCCCGAAACGGAGTCGCTCGACGCTCGGTGCCGGGGGAGCGACCTCGTCACCGATCCTCGGTCGACGGCCGCCCGTCGGCGAGGATGTCGAACGACTCCTCGATGTCGCCGAGCACGAGCAGCGCGTAGTACCGGAGGTACGTCACGACGGGGACCTGTGAGAGCGTCCCGACGACGAGCAACGCGACGCCGAACAGCACCGCGAGCGGGACGAGGAGGGCGAGTCCGAGCGGCGACGTCACCGAGACGGTCGCGTGTACGATCGCGACCGCGACGAGGACGGGGACCAGGAGCGCGAACGCGACGAGCGCGACCGCGATCGAGACGACGACCCCGGTGGCGACCGTCAACAGGAACGCGACCGCGACGTACGCCAGGTACTGTTTCCACGCCGCCCTGACCGACGGCCAGAGGCGACGCCACGCCGCGACGACGCCCGAGTCCGACTGAATCATGAGCGGCACGACGAACGCGGTCGTGAACCCCGAGACCAACGCGTACCCGGCGCTGATGAGAGCCAGCACCGGGATCCCGACGAGGAACGCCGTGGCGGAGCGCGCGGGGTCGCGCCCGGTCAGGACGGGAACGGCGAGCAGTGCGACCCAGCCGCCGAACAGCGCGAGCATCGGGAGTCCGATCGCGACTCGGAACCCGAACAGGCGGATCCCCTGCCGCCAGCGTCGGCGCCAGTGGCGTCGGAGCGACACCTCGCCGGTGCGGAGCGACTCGATCAGCACGAACTCCATGACCGCTCCGACCAGGCCGAACAGCCCGAGGAGCAGGAGGCCGACGGCGACGACCGCGGCTGCGAGCGTCAGCAGCTCGACCGGGAGCCCGGAGGGAATTTCGCCGGGAGAAACCTCTCCCGTCGGAGCCGACGTGCTGAACTGTGTCGTCGGGAAGCTCACGCCACCGCCGACGAAGAACACGACGACCGCGAGCTTCAGCCAGCGGCGCACGGTGACGGGCGTCAGAAACGCTCGAGTGACACCGAGCGCTTCCTCGACGTTTTCGACTGCGTGGAGGGCCATGCGTCGAGGTACACGGATCGCGTAGTTAGCCCTTCTGGTGGCTTCCGTCGGGACTTACCTCGGCGCCTTCAGGTGCGGGAAACGTACATCCGTCGCCCGACCGTAGGAGATGCTGATGGAGGTCGCGCTGATCACGGTGGGTGACGAACTGCTCTCGGGCGACACGGTGAACACGAACGCCAACTGGCTCGCCGCCGAACTGAGCGAGCGCGGCGTCGCCGTGGCACGGATCCTCTCGATCCCCGACGACAGGGGAGAGATCGCCGACCGAGTCCGGGAGTACGCCGCGGACTTCGACGCCGTAATCGTCACCGGCGGCATCGGCAGCACCCCCGACGACGTGACGGTGGAGGCGGTCGCGGACGCGTTCGACCGCGAAATGGCCGTCACCGACCTCACGCGCGAGTCCGTCGAGCGCCGGCTTGCGGCGATCCGCGAGCGGGTCCCCGACCGCGAGTTCGACGTCGACGTCGAGGCCGAAGCGGCGGTCCCCGAGGGGAGCCGCCCGCTGGTGACCGACGCGGGGCTCGCGCCCGGCTGCGTGGTCGAGAACGTCTACGTCCTGCCCGGCATCCCGGACGAGCTGAAGGCGACCTTCGAGACGGTCGCCGACGAGTTCGCCGGGGACCGCCGCTCCCGGTTCCTGTACACCGTCGAACCGGAGTCGAACATCGTGCCCGCGCTGCGGGAGGCGATGGACCGGTTCGATGTCGCCGTCGGCTGTTACCCCGACCGCGAGGCGGACCACAACCGGCTGAAGGTGACCGCCACCGACGACGACGCGCTCTCGGCGGCCGCGGCGTGGCTGCTGTCGAACGTCGACGCGAGCGAGACGCCGGTGTCTCGCGACTGGTGACGCGGGCGACGCGGGCAACGCGGGCGAGACGACTCAGTCCGCGGGCTGTCCGCCGTCGACGGAGTCGGTCAGGCCTCTCGGTCGCCGCGATGTCCGCCACCATGACGCTCGCCGCCTCCTCGGCGAAGCGCAGCGCCGAGGCGCGGCCGATGCCCGAGCCCGCACCGGTGACCGGCGCCGTCTTCCCGCCGACTCCGCTCACGATTCGATGTCTCGGTCCCGCCGGCGCCTCAAATCCCTTCAGGAACAGGGACCGACAGCGTCGAGCGGTAACGGCCGACCATCGCCTCCGGTCGCCCGTCCGGACCGGTGGGTGACCAGCGAAAAGAGCGTATTGGCGCGAGCGACTCGGTGCCACGGCTGCTCCGCGACGTCTCAGCCGTCCGCGGCGGGCGTCTCGTCGGCGGGGCTGGCCGAGATCCGTCCGCTGCTGTGGACCGAGACGACACACTCCGAGAGAACGAACTTGACCACCCCGGTCGAGGGCGTCGCCTCCCCGTCGCCCTCGCCGAACAGTCGGCTGAGGGCCGCCGCGTGCGCGCGGTCGTACCGGGACGCGACCGTCGAGCGGGCCGTCCCGGTGGCGTTCGAGACGGCCTCGGTGACGGCCTCGTAGAGGGCCGACTCGTCCCAGTGAGCGAGCTGGCGGTCGTGCCACAGTTTCGTCGATTCGTCGGCGGATCGGGGGTTGCGGGTCATTGGTCGAACGCGGGCGTCGGTTCGCCCGTAACTTCTACTGAACGTTCGGTAAGTATCAACCTTTCGTCCGCGTTTGGCGTCGAAGGGGACGACTCCCCGTCGGTGTTCGGAAGCCGCCTCTAGCGCCGTATGACGGGATTTCTGGCAGGTAGACGACTTCGAGACCGCGGAAAGCGCTCTCGGCACACACCCAGAGACGCGGACGAAGCACTTTTACCTACCGAACGTTCAGTATTTGGTATGGCACGCGTTTCGCTCCGAAAGAATCCGCTGCTCGCCGCCCTGTTGGGGACGTTGGCCACCGGGCTCGGCCACCTGTACCTCCGGCGTTGGGTCCGCGCCCTCGGGTGGCTCTCGGCCAGCTTCGCCGCGACGGTCCTGTTCGTCCCCGAATCGACACTGTCCGCCGTGAGTTCGGGGACGCTCGTGGACCCGTTCTCGCTGCTCCCGCTCGTCCTCGTCACCGGTATCAGCGTCCTCGACGCGTACCTCGTCGCGAACGCCGAGCGTCGGTCCGACGACGCTCGGGCGAGCGATGCGGCGGGAGCGACGGAGGCGGACGAATCGCCGACCT
>P_A23_Liq_2_FmtDRAFT_1000090_pt1 | contig 19797 bp, 15 predicted proteins | sample PonA232FremontCA_FD_10599 | JGI IMG/M metagenome (IMG submission 10599) | reverse complement strand
CCCCCGCCACTACGGGACTCGTAGAAACCGTTGTGGCTCGCAGTCGCTCCGACGGGCGTCGCTCGGGTGGTGGTCCCGTCGCCGCCGGGTCTCGCCGACAGTCCGTCGGACGAGCAGTCGAGCGCGGCGAAAGGGTGAAGACACGACCGACCGACTGTGGAGACGTGAACGCGAGTGAGATCGTGGAGTACGGCGGGCTCGCGGCGTTGTTGTTGGCGGCGCTGGCTGTCGCGGTCGCCGTCGGGCTCCGGTTCGTCTGAGTCGTCGTGGGGGAAGCTTCATGCCGGTCGGGTGGCTGCGTACGGGTGACTAGCCGTGGTCCGTCCAGACGACGCCGACGATCCGGCAGTGTTCACCCCCGAGGAGCCGCTGGCGTTGCTCCACGTCGAGGACGACGACCAGTTCGCGGAGACGATGGCGGCGTACCTGGAAGACGCGGTCGGCGACTTCGTCGTGACACGCGTCGCCAGCGCGGAGGCGGCACTCGACCGGCTGTCGACGACGACTGTCGACTGCGTGGTCAGCGACTACCAGATGCCCGGGATGGACGGGATCGAACTCTCGCGTGCGGTCGCCGAGCGCGCGCCACACCTCCCGTTCGTGTTGTTGACCGGCCGCGGCTCGGAGGCGGTCGCCAGGGAGGCCGTCGACGCGGCCGTCACCAGCTACCTCCCGAAGCGCGCCGATCGAGAGGGGTTCGAACGACTCGCCGAGCGGGTCAGAGACGCCGTCGCCCGGGCGCACACGGCGGTGAGCTACCGCGAGGTGTTCGACAAGGCCGGCGTCGGGCTCACCGTTCGCGACCCGGAGACGGGACAGTTACTCGCGGTGAACGACACCTACTGCGAGACGCTCGGCCGCGACCGGGCGGCCGTGTTGGCGGACGACGACACGACGCTGGGGTCCAGGGTCGGGCCCTCCGAGAGTGAGACGCGAGGAGACACGGACCGAGACCGAGAGGATACACGAGGGGGAGACACGGACCGAGACCGAGGAGACGACAGACCGACCACGGCGGGGGCGTGGGGGACGGACGACGACCGTGCGTCGGCGTTTCGAGACGCAGTCGAGACCGGCGTCGGGACGGCGACGTGGGCCGTCTGCGGCGCAGACGGGGAGACGGTGTGGTTGGACGTTCGCTACGAGCTCGCGACTATCGGCGGGACGGAGCGTGTACTCGGGAGTCTCCGGGACGCGACCGCCCGGCGAGAACTGTCCGACCGGACGACGCAGGTGGCGGCGCTCCACGACGCCGCCACCCGCATCCAACGGTGTGAGACGAGTGACTCCGTCTACGAGGAGGTGGTCGCGGCCGCCGAGACGATTCTGGAGTTCGACATCTCCGTCGCGGACGAGGTCGAAGGAGACACCCTCTACCCCCGTGCGGTGTCGGCAGCGCTCTCGGAAGACGAGTACTACGAGACGACACCGTTGGACGCGGAGGACAACCTCGCGGCCCGAGTCTGCCGGACGGGCGAGCCGTCGATCGTCGCCGACCTCACCCAGCGAGACGCCACGCCCGCGGACACGGAGTTCCGGGCGGCGCTGACGGTGCCGATCGGAAAACACGGTGTGTTCCAGGCGGTGTCGCGGACGGTGGGTGCGTTCGACGAGTCGGATCTGGAGCTGACGGAGCTGTTGGCCGCACACGCCCGCGAAGCGCTCTCGCGGCTGGCGCGCGAACGCAAACTGCGGGATCGGACCCGCGAACTCCGGCGCGAGAAGGAACGCTCGGAGGTGTTCGCCAGCGCGGTGAGTCACGACCTCCGGAACCCGTTGAACGTCGCGACCGGTCACCTCGGGATGGCGCGTCGGGACCGCGAGGACGACGGCCACCTCGCGACGGTCGCAGACGCGCTCGACCGGATGGAGGCGATCACGGAGGACGTGCTCACCATCGCTCGCGAGGGGGCGACCGTCGAGTCGCCGGAGCCGGTCGCGCTGGCGTCACTCGCCGACGACTGTTGGCGCAACGTCGACACGACGGACGCGACACTGCAGATCGAGCTCCCGGACGGGTTCACCGTCGGGGCCGACCCTCGTCGACTACGCCATGTCGTCGAGAACCTGTTCCGGAACGCGATCGAACACGCGGGTCCGGAGCCGACGATCACGGTCGGCCCACTGGCGGACGGCGCGGGGTTCTACCTCGCCGACGACGGCCCGGGGATCGACCCCGGGAACCGGGAGGAGGTGTTCCAGCCGGGCTACTCGACGGCCGCCGACGGCACCGGGTTCGGACTGGCGATCGTCGGCGAGATGGCCGGTGCCCACGGCTGGGACGTAGCCGCGACGGAGTCGGCCGACGGCGGTGCGCGCTTCGAGTTCACCGGGGTCGACACGGAACCGACGAGTTGAGAAACACGCAGCGACAACGACGGACGTGACCGACGGTAACGACGCGACGGCAGACGGCCTCTCGGGCCAGAGTGGACTGAAGTTGGTGTTGTTACTCGCCGTCGGCGTCGCCGGCACCGGAATCGTCCGTAGACAGTTGGGGGTGTGGGGGTACGACACGATCGGCCCGATCGTCTACGTGATCGGCTACGGTGGGACTATCCTCGTCGCGTGGTACATCTGGCTGCGACCGCTCGATCTGTCCGGACCGAGCGGAGAAGTGACCTACGGCGACGACGACGCCGACACCACCGAGGAGTGACCGAGCGACGGCTCCGGCGACCGACGCCGGCCTCGTCCGAACAGTGCCCGGACTGTCCGACCAGCGTCAGAACTGCCGACCAGAAGCTACAGTACGCGGCCGTCACACCTGTCGGTGTGACAGACAGTCCACCGTCGGCTGGGGTCGCAGACGAGAGGAGTTTCTACGCCACACGGGGTGTCTTCGAGGCGTTGCCGGGGCGTGTCGCGGACGGCTACGTCTGGCCGGAGTACGAACGGTGCTCGCTCGACCGGGTTCCGGGGACGGCCGCCCGGGCGCTGGGTGTCGATCTCGACCGGTCGTTGCCGACCGAGACCGTTCCGGACGGCGACTACCAGAACGTGGTCGTCCTGCTGATCGACGGCTACGGGTGGGACCGGTTCCGGGCGGGCGAGCGACCCGCGTTGCTCGATCGACTGGCGGCTGCAGGCGAGACGACACCGATCACCTCGGTGTACCCGACAGAGACGGCTGCGGCAATCACCTCGCTCAACACCGGGCGGACGCCGGCCGAGCACGGCCTGCTGGGGTGGAATCTCCGGCTGCCGTCCGTCGACCGCACAGTCCAGACACTGCCGTTCCTCACTCGACCGGCAGACGACGCGCGGGCCGCGGCTGCGGCCGACGAGACGGGTTCGGTCGCTCCGACCGCCCCGAGCCTCCCGCCGGAGACGGCCTCGGGGGATCTGGTCGACGCCACCGACGGCGCAGTCGACGGCACCGACCTCTTCGACGGGCGCTCGGTGTACGAGCGACTGGGCGAGGCGGGCGTCGAGAGCCACGCGATCCAGCCCTCGCGGATCGTCGGCGGCCCCTACGGCGAAGTCGCCACCGCCGGCGCACAGCGTCACGGCGTCGACAGCGTCGCCGGGTTCGCGTTGTCGATCAGGCGGCAACTCGCGGCGGCGACAGCGCCAACCTACGTCTACGCCTACTGGCCGAACGTGGACAGCGCAGCCCACGACGCCGGCACCCAGAGCGACGACTACGCCGCCGAACTGGTAGCCGTCTGTGCGGCCGTCGAGCGGGAACTCGACCGACTCGACGACACGACGGCCGCAGAGACACTCCTCCTGACGACGGCAGATCACGGCCACCGCCAGTCGGAGCCGTCGGCCGCCGTCGACCTCTCGGAGATCCCGGCCGTGTGGGAGCACCTGGCGCGACACGACGACGGCCGGCCGGTGTTGCCGACCGGCGGGCCGCGGAACCTCCACCTCCACGTCCAGCCGGGTGAAGTCGAGACAATGCGAGCGGCGCTCGCGGCGGCTCCCTTCGAGGCGCGGATTCTCGACGGCGAGACTGCAGTCGACGACGGGTTGTTCGGGACGGGTCCGGTGTCGTCGAAACTCCGCGCCCGGGTCGGGGACCTGGTCGTCGTGCCGGAGTCGGTCGGGGTGTGGTTCGGCGACGAGGAACGGAAACTCGAGTTCGTCGGCCAACACGGCGGCCAACACCCCGAGGAGGCGTTCGTCCCGTTCGTGGCGACGCCGTTGGCCGAGTGGTGAGGAACGGAACGTTCATACTGGACGGGTAGAGAGATTCGAGAGAGAATGCTCCCGTTACAGCTCGTCGACAGCCTCCTGCTGGAGTACAACGTCGGGCAGGCGTTGCTGTTGGGGTTCGTCCTCTCGGTCGCCGGGACGCTCCCACTCAGGTCGCGACGGGTGGTGTCGTTGGTCACACTGTCGTTCGGCGTGATCTTCATGCTGACTCCGCAGTCGCTGGTGCCGATCCACTACCTCTTCCTCGGGTTGGGGTTGTTGGTCGTCGCACCGTTGTTGTACGTCACGGCCGACCGCTGACCGCGACTGCGGCCTGTGTCCCGTCGGGAGCCGACACGGCAGACACGCTTATCATTCTCCGCGGAGTCACGCGAGACGTGATCACGGCCCGTGCACCGGCGACGACGGCGAACCTGGGGAGTGGCTACGACACGTTCGGTGCCGCACTCCAACGACCCGCCGACGAGGTGACCGTCCGACGAGCCGAGCAGACGACGATCAGCGTCTCGGGTGTCGGGAGCGCTGGTATCCCGACCGCGCCGGCGGAGAACACCGCCGGCGTCGTCGCGGAGACGCTGGACGCGCCCGCCACCATCGAGATCGAGAAAGGTGTGCGACCCGCGTCCGGGATGGGGTCGTCCGCGGCGTCGGCCGCGGCGGCAGCAGTCGCGTTGAACGAACTGTACGACAGGGGGCTCTCTCGGACAGAACTCGTCGCGGTCGCGGCGGAAGGGGAGGTGGCTGCCTCCGGCGAGGTTCACGCGGACAACGTCGCGCCGGCGTTGCTCGGTGGGTTCACCGTCACCCGCCCGGACGGGACGACCGTCGTCGAACCCGACCTCTCGTTGGTGGTGTGTCTCCCCGGAGAGTCCGTCCCCACTCGGGCGGCACGCGAGGCGGTGCCGGAGTCGTTGTCGGTGCCGGACCACGTCGAGACGGTCCGCAACGCGGCGACCCTGACCGTCGGGATGTGTCGGTCGGACCCGGTGTCGGTCGGCCGTGGGATGGACGACCCGGTGGTGACACCCGCCCGTGCGGCACTCGTGACGGGCTACGAGACGGTCCGGGAGCGTGCGCTCGCGGCCGGCGCGACCGGCGTGACGGTGAGCGGCTCCGGCCCGGGTGTGCTCGCGGTCGCGCGACCCGGAACGCAGACCGCCGTCGCGGAGGCGATGGTCGACGGGTTCGCGTCTGCGGGTGTCGACGCGGAGGCGGTCCAGACGAGTGTCGGTCGCGGTGCGCGGGTAGTCGACGACGTGTGACCGGTGCCCTCGGGGCGTGAGACAGAAGTGGGGGCCGCCACGACAGTCGGCCGATGTTGACGCTGGCCTCCGACTTCGGGACGCCGTACCCCGCCGCGATGCGCGGGGTGATCCACCGTCGGAGCGACGCGACCGTGACGGACGTGGCCCACGACTTCCCGCGACAGGACCCTCGCGCCGCGGCGTTCTGGCTCCGGTTCGTCCTCCCGGAGTTCCCGCCGGCGGTCCACTGTGTCGTGATCGACCCCGGGGTCGGCACCGACCGGGCCGCGCTGGTCGTCCGGGCGGGTGACCACGCACTCGTCGGCCCGGACAACGGGGTGTTGCTCCCACCCGCGCGGGCGCTGGTCGACGCGAGCGGAGAGTCGGGTGACATCGAACTGTTCGAGATCGCGGTCGACGACCCCGCGAGCGCGACGTTCCACGGCCGAGACGTGTTCGCGCCGACGGCCGCGGACGTTCACGAGGTCGGGGTCGAACAGTTGGAGACGCTAGACGCGCTCGCGCCGACCGAGGAGTTCGTCGACTGCCGGCTTCCGGAGCCGACGCTCACCCGCGTGGACGGCACCGACGGCGCGAACGACACGGTCGAGACCGCGACCGGCGAGGTGTTAGTCGTCGACGACTTCGGCAACGCGATCACGAACCTCCCGGGGGCGGTGGTGGGCGACCGACTGGGTGAGCCCGTGCGTGTCGAGGGGCCAGAACAGACGACGACTGCGCCCGCAGTAGAGACGTTCGCGGCCGTCGAGTCGGCCGAGCCGCTGGTGACGGTCGGGAGCCACGGCTACGTCGAGTGTGACGTGAACCGAGGCCGTGGCGACGAACGGTTCGGGTTGGAGGCCGGTGACGAGGTGGCGTTGAGATTCGATATCCAGCAGATCGACTAGCTCACTCGATGCGACGAGTGATCTCCCGTCGCTCTTCCTCGGTGAGTGTGTACGCCTCGATTCGCTCTTTTTTACTCAGCGACTCTGCGAACATCCCCGGTTTAATTTCTTCCCACTTCATACTAACACCCCTACGTAGTTCGCGTAGTTTCTTATTTCTTCTGCTGCATCCGCAAGCGTCTCCTGTTCAATGTCCTCCTCGGTGTCAATGTTGAGAACTCCGATTACTTTTGATTTGTTTTCATCTTCGTCGGCGTATATCGGGACACTGATCAGAGCACCGAGGTGTCTTGTGGCGTTGTACTGTTCCGTTGTCATTCCCCACTCTCCGCGCCGTGTCACTTCCAACGGTGTGGCAATCATTTGACCTTTGGATACCACGTGGCCACAGACTCCTTCGTTAGCGAACCACTCTAGCTGGTCTTCGTAGTGATTGTCGTACTCCCCGTCTGAGAAATCAATCTGAAGCGACCGTTTCAGTGGATTCCATGACCGTCCACGGAACGGGAGATACGAACGACGACGGTGCATCATCACGTTCACCCTGACCGAGGGCTTCCCGTCGACTTCTGAGTGGAAATCCTCTTTAATCATAGAAAAGAGAAAGTCAGAACAGATTGTATTGACTTTGTCGTCAGTCAGTCTCCGGAGACGCCGGTCTGTAGCAGCGTACTCAATCGCCCCTAGCGTGGTTGCAATGGTACCTAGTACGACGACCCTTGTGGACAGACTGGCCGAATCTGGTACGAACAGACTGATACCGACGCTGCTCACAACAAGAATTACACCAGAAACCTTGACTAACCAATCTAGTAACTTCTGTTTGAGTGGCATTCAGACCGAACCAGCTAGGAGGAGGCTTGTTATCTTATTTCACCCTTTTGATAGACAGCAGTAGTTGAATATATGTGGACGTGTGGTTCCCCCACGACACTACTTCTCGATGATCGACTCCTCGACCGCCTCCCCGAAGTGGCGGGCCGTGTCCTCGCAGTAGACCAGCAGTTCGTCCCCCTCCGAGAGGTCGGTCACGGCCACACGGCCGTCGGGGGTGCCGACTTTGATCGTCTCGGCGTTCTGGAGCAGCGTCTCCACGCGGTCGGTACCGTCGGCGGTCTCCACCTCGGCGCTCACTCGGAACATCGGCCGGCGTTCGATCTTCGCGCGGCCGACGACCGCCTCGCGGGTGGTGCCGTCCGTGGAGACGACCTGGACCTCGTCGCCGCTGGACAGCTCCGAGAGGTAGCTCGTCCCGCCGTCGGGGGTCCGGGCGTACGCGTGGACCGCGCCGGCGTTCACCCGGAACGGGCGGGAGGCGACGTACGGGGAGTCGGCGGTCTCGGCGTGGACGAAGAACAACCCCCGAGACATCGAGCCGACGAGCATCCCCTCGTCGTGGTCCATGATGCTCCCGGTGTCGACACACACCCGGTCGGCGGAGCCGACGCGTTCGATCTCCGTGACGGTCGCGGACTGCAGTTCCAACTCCTCCCGAGTGGCCTCGTCGCGCGCCGCGCAGGTCTGCCGGATCTCGTCGGGGTCGTCCGTGTCGAGCAACACGCCGTCGGCACCGATCTCCAGCGTCTCGAAGGCAGTCTTCGCCTCTGCGGCGGTGGTCACGCCGGCGACGAGGGTGGTGTCTTCGCCGGCGCGGGCGATCAGGTTCTCCAACGGGATGATCGTCCAGTCGTCGGCGGCGACGAGCAGGAACTCACCCTCCGTGGCCGCCTCGCCGGCGAACGACTCGTAGGACTCGTCGAAGATCCGGACGAACGCGCCGTCGGCTCGGCCGTCGCGCCGGAGTGTCGACAGATCCGCCGAGCCGGCGAAGTCGCTCGGGAGGTCGACTGTCCCGTCGCCCTCGCTGTCTTTGCCGACGACGACGGTGTCCGGTGTCGCCTCCTCGGCTGTCTCGGCGTCGACGATCTCTCCGTCGGCACCGACCACGTCGACGTCGACATCTACGTCGGTGCTCGACCGGAAGGCGGCGACGCGGATGTCGCCCAGTTCCCGGACCTTCGACACGTCCCGTTCGTCGACGACGACCCAGTCGACGCCGGCCTCCAATCCGGCGGTGATCCGCCGTCGCCGGCTGTCCCAGTCCCCCACCGCGTCGTCGGCCCGCAGCCAGACAGTCCGCTCGCGTGTCATTGTCGACGCAGTCGGTGTCGCTCCGCTTGAAGCTGGCGAACCCCCGACAACCACTGTTTACAACGAACCGAGTCCACTCCGAAAGAGTGACACCGCCGGCACTCCTTCCTCCGTGTGTCGAGACGACACCTCGTCTCTCTCCGCCGATGTACTCTCGAACCGACTCCCCACAGTTCGACACCGCCAGCCCGGTCGTCGTCAGTGTCGCTGCCGATACTACGACGCGGGCACTCGACCGCGTCGCAGCGTTCGAGCACCACCCGACGACCGACCCGGCGGCGGCGTTGTCGTTGGTCGGACAGATCGACTGCGTGGTCGTCGACGCCGCGGGCGTCGACACTCTCCCCGCGAACGTCGACACCACGGACACCGCCCTGTCTGCAGACGCCACTCCCACAGTCGCCACGCGGGAGACAGACAGCCCCGCGCTCGCGGTAGTCGAGGCCGTCCGGCGTCGGTCGGCACACGTCCCGATCGTGCTCGTCACCGACGGCGAGCCAGCGGTCGTGCGTGACGCCCTCGCCCGCGGTGTGACTGCACACGTCCGACGTGGCGACGGGACGGCGTTCGCGGACGCGCTGGCGACGCGGGTCGATGTCGCCGTCGAGCACGCCGAGACGGAACGAGACCAGTTGCGGACCCGGACGGCCGTCGAGACCCGCGGGACTGCCGTCGCGGCCGTCGACGCTGCCGGGCGGTTCGAGGCAGTCGACGCTGCCTACCGAGCGTTGGTCGCCCGCGAGGAGTCGACGCTCGTCGGTGCGCCGTTGTCGGCCGCCCACCCGGAGGGTGACGCAGAGCGACTGCGGGTCGCAGCCCACGAGACCGACCCGACCGAGGAGTGGGCCGGGACTGTCCTCGCCGTCCGCGGAGAGACACCGGTACGACTCCGGGTCGTGCTCACGCCTCGACCCGACAACGGCGGGTTCACGCTGCTCGCGACGCGAGCGGCCGATCCCCCAGTGTTGGGTAACGCCGACAGTAGACGGTAAGTTCTTCCGTCTCACCGGACAGTGTTACCCGTGCAGCGGCTCGTACTCGGCTCCGGCGAGGCAGCGACCGACGTTGCCGAGGCGACACGCGACAGCCCGGGCGAGACACGGGTCCGCTCGGCGGACGCGGGGCACGTCGAGACACTCCGCGAGGGGGGTGTGAACGCGACACTGGCGGCACCGACGGACCCGGACGCGTACCCCGACCACGCCGATCTGGTGGTGGTGGCCGATTCGGACGGCGAGACGGCCGTCGCCGCCGCGACCACGGCACGACGGGCGTTTCCAGACGCGGCGCTCGTCGCCGTCCCACCGGCCGCGGCGTCGGCGGCGGTCTGCGAGCAACTCGCCGCGACGGCCGACCGAGTCGCGGACTGTTGGACGGCCGTCGCCGACCGGATTCGCGAGGTGACCCAGACCGACCGAGGCCGCCGACTCCGACGCCTGTTGGCGACGCTCCGCTCGGTGTCGGGGCCGTTGGCGGTCGTCACCCACGACAACCCGGACCCGGACGCCATCGCCGCCGCGCTCGCGCTCGTCACGCTCGCCGAGCGAGTCGGTGTCGAGGCAGAGGCGTGTTACGCCGGGCGGATCGCCCACCAGGAGAACCGCGCACTCGTCAACCTCCTGGAGCTGGACCTGCGGGAGGTGGCCGAGATCGACGTGGCCGCGGAGTACGGTGCCGTCGCGTTGGTCGATCACGCCGTCCCCGGCGTCAACGACAGCCTGACGCCGTCGGTCGAGCCGGTGGTCGTGATCGACCACCACCCGCCGGGTGACGGGGTAGACGCGGCGTTCGCGGATGTCCGCCCGGAGATCGGCGCGACCGCGACGATGCTGACGGAGTACGTCGAGACGATGGGTGTCGACATCGACACGAACGTCGCAACCGCACTCCTGTACGGGATCCGCGTCGACACCCAGGACTTCGTCCGTGGCGCGACGGGCGCGGACTTCGACGCGACCGCGACCCTCCTGCAGTGGGCGGATCCCTCGTTGCTCGACCGGGTCGAGTCGCCCAGTGTCGCCGGCAGCGTGTTCGGGGTGTTGGCGGCCGCGATCCGCAACCGCGTCGTCGTCGACGACACCGCAACGTCCTGTGTCGGCGAACTGCCGGATCGGGACGCGCTCCCGCAGGCGGCGGAGAAACTCCTCTCGTTGTCGGGTATCTGTGTCGCGGTCGTCTACGGCTACACGGACGGGACGGTGTACGTCTCCGCCCGGGCCCGAGGGACCGATGTCGACCTCGGGGAGACGCTGCGGGACGCGCTCGGCTCCGTCGGCTCTGCGGGCGGCCACGCGGACATGGCCGGCGCACAGCTCGATCTGGGGATTCTCCAGCAGCCGGACGACCCGGACCAACTCCAGACGGTGTTGGAGGAGGTGGTCTCCGACCGGGTGTTCGAGACCCTGTCACAGAACAGCCGGCCGCAGCCGTTCGGCGACAACTGGTCGCCACACACGGCCGACGGCAGGTGACGCGCGCCGCCGACGGCACACTGATTACCGCGGCGGTGTTGCGTGTGGATGTGAGCCGGGATCGCTCGCTCGACGAGTTTCTCGACGGGACGCCGGACGACGAGACGAGCGACACGGACTCCGCGGGCGGTGTCGACACGGACAACACGGGCTCGGAGGAGGACCAGAGCGAGGCGGGCGATCTGGAAGACACGAGCGAGACGAACGACCTGGAAGACACGAACGAGGCCAACGACACGGGGGCGACAGACGGTGCAGGCAGTCCAGACGACACGAGAGGTTCGGGCGACACCACGTCGGTGTCGGACGTAACACTCCCCGACCCCGACGGTCTCGCGCCGTTGCGGCCGACGTTCAGTGCCGACGCGGGCGGAACGTGTTCCCGCTGTGGGGCGACAGTCACGACCCGCTGGTGGGACGACACGGCCGACGGAGGCGGCGCAGCCGACACAGACGTCGCAGCCGACGCGGGTGCCGGCTACGTCTGTGCCGACTGCAAGGAGTGGTGAGGGCCCACCCGGCGCGGGCGAGCTACTCGAGCCGTCGACGCGACCGGTCGAACCCGTCGGCGAGGGTGCCGGCGTCGACGGACAACACGGTCGGGCGGCCGTGTGGACAGGCGAACGGGCTGTCACACTCCGCGAGTCGGTTGAGCAGCGCCCGCGCCTCGTCGTCGTCGAGCGTGTCGCCGGCCTTCAGTGACGGGTGACACGCCAGATCTGCCAACAGGTCCTCCCGTGGTGCGGGCGTCTCGCCGCGCGCGAGGGCGGCGGCGGTCTCCTCGAGCGCGCCGGGGTCGGCGACCCGCCCCAGCGGTGCCGGGACGGCACGCACCCGGACGGTCCCGCCGCCCAGACTCGTCGCGTCGAACCCCAGCGCCGACAGCCGGTCGTCGTGTGCCGCGACCGCCGCGGCCGTCTCCGGCTCGACCGACAGCGTCGCCGGGGGGGCGAGCGCTCGCGACGGCACCGACTCCCCTTCGACTGCCGCCTGCAGTCGCTCGAAGTTCACCCGTTCGTGGGCGGCGTGTTGGTCGACGACCAACAGCTCCTCGCCGACGGCACACAACAGGTAGAGTTCCCGGAACTGCCCGAGGTACGTCGCCTCCCCGAACAGGTCCGTCCCGGTCTCGGGCGCGAGTCGGCTCTCGAGATCCGTCGCCGCCTCGGCGGCCCGTGCCCCGTCCGTCGTCTGGAGCGCGTCCCCGACGGCCGTCTCGACGGCGTCCGCGACGGTGTCGGCCGCCGCGAGCCCGACCCGCCGTTTCGCGGGGTGGACGTTCGGGTCGACCGCCCGTGCCGGGACGGACACCCGAACAACCGCGACCGGTGCCGTGCCGTCGGACAACAACCGCCCGTAGCCGTTGACGACGGCCCGACGCAGTCGGTCGTTCGTCACCGGTCGCCCGCGGACGGCGACGTGGACCGCCCGGCGGTCCGAGCGTGTCACCGAGGGGCCGCAGACGACACCGTCGACACGGACTGGGTCGCGTTCCCCACCCCGGTCCAGTGTCGTCTCGTGGCCGACCGCGATCGCGGTGCGTGCGGTCTCGCGGTCGTAGACGGCCAGCAGGGCGTCTCGGAGTCCGGTGCCGGGCGTCGCGAGCGTCTCGGTCCCGTCGTGGACGAGCCGGACGGCAGTCTCGGGCGCGAGCAGCGCGTACCGGGTCACCGTCCGAGCGATCTGTCGGAACTCCTGTCGCGAGCCGGCGAGACTCTCGCGTCGCGCCGGCCGGTCGGCGAACAGATCCCGGACGGTGACGGTCGTCCCGCGTGCCCGACTCGCGGGCTCCGTCTCCACGCTGAAGTCTCCGGCCGTCCCCGTCACCGTCACCAGCGTGGTCTCGTGGCCGTCGTTCGTGCGGAGGCGGAACCCACCGGCGGCGTCGGCGACGCTCGCCAACGCCTCCCCGCGGAAGCCGAGCGTGTCGACCGTCCGGAGGTCGTCGACGGCCGCGAGTTTGCTCGTCGTGTGCGGCCGGACTGCTAGCCGGGCGTCGTCTGCAGTGAGCCCGTGGCCGTCGTCACGCACTTCGATCCGGTCGGTGCCGTCGCCGTCGACGGCCACCTCGATCCGGCCGGCACCCGCGTCGAGTGCGTTGTCGAGCAGTTCGGCGACGACCCGCGCGGGCCGGGTCACCACCTCGCCGGCGGCGATCCGGTCGACCGTCTCGGCCGGCAACTCCGCGATACGCCCGTCTCCGTCGGAACACTCGTCTCCGCTCACGACTCACGCCTCCGCGAGTCCCGCCCGTCGGCCCCCCCGCCGGAACCGTCGGCCTCTCCCCCGGTGTCCAGCAACTCGTCTGCCCGCCCGGAGAGGTCGTGGAGCGTCTGGAGCGCCTCCAACGGTGTCGTCTCCGCGACCGGCACGTCGGCCAACTCGGCGAGCAGCCCCGCCTCCGGTGGGTCGTCCGTCCGTTCGCTGTCGGCCGTCTCGGAGCGTGTCCCGGCCGTCTCCGACTCGGTGTCGCTGGCTCCCGGTCCAGTGCTGTCACCGTTCCGAGCCGTCGCGGGTCGCTGGTGTCCGTTCTCCGTCTCGGTGGCAGTCTCGACGCCGATCTCCGCGAGCGTCCGTTGTGCGGGGTCGTCGGCGACGAGTTCCCGCGCGCGGTCGACGACCGCGGCGGGGAGCCCGGCCATCTCGGCGACTCGAACGCCGTACGAGGAGGAGGCAGCACCTTCGCGGACGCGGTGGCGGAACGTCACGTCGCCGTCGGTCCGTGTCGCGTCGAGGTGGCGGTTCCGAACGCGCGGGAGTCGGTCGGCCAGATCCGTCAGGTCGTGGTAGTGGGTGGCGAAGACGGTCGTCGCCCCCAGTTCGTCGTGGAGGAACTCGACGGCCGCACGCGCGATTGCGCGGCCGTCGGCCGTCGACGTGCCACGCCCGACCTCGTCGAGGAAGACGAGCGAGCGCCGCGTCGCGTCGTGGAGAATCGCCCGGAGTTCCGTCATCTCGCGCATGAACGTCGACTCCCCGCCCGCGATGTCGTCGCTCGCGCCGACCCGTGTGAACACCCTGTCGACGACCGGGAGCCGGGCGGTCTCTGCGGGGACGAAGCTCCCGGCCTGTGCCAACACGACCGCCAACGCGACCTGGCGCATGTAGGTGGACTTCCCGCTCATGTTCGGTCCCGTGAGAAGCGTGACACTCCCCCGCGGGAGCCGGGCGTCGTTCGGGACGAACTCCGACCCCGTCCGTTCGACCACCGGGTGGCGACCGCGTTCGAGGACGAGACCGTCGTCTATCGACTCACCCGCCCCGTCGGTCGTGGGCTCGAACACGGTCGGCCGCGTGTAGTCGCGGTCGACGGCGACGGTCGCCAGCCCCGCGAGCGCGTCCAGTCGGGCGACGGCGTCCGCCAACGCCTGGATTCGGTCGCTCGCGTCGGCGACCCGTTCCCGGACCCGGGTGAACACCTCGTACTCCAGGCTGTCGGCGCGTTCCTCCGCGCCGAGGATCTCGTCTTCCCGCCGCTTCAACGCGGGTGTGTAGAACCGTTCGCTGTTCTTCAGCGTCTGCCGGCGGGTGTACTCCTCGGGCACGGCGTCGAGGTTGCTGTTCGTCACCTCGATGTAGTAGCCGTGGACCTGTGTGTGCCCCACCTCCAAGTTCTCGATCCCGGTGCGGTCCCGTTCGCGCGCCTCCAGATCGGCCACCCACTCTCGTCCCTCGCGAGCGGTCGCCCGCAACTCGTCTAACTCCTCGTCGAACCCGTCGCGGATCACACCCCCCTCGGTGATCTCTCGTGGTGGGTCCGCGACGATAGCCTCGTCGAGGTACGCACACAGCTCCGTCAGCGGGTCTAGCGCCGTCCGGAGCGACGCCAGCGCGTCGATCCCGTCGAGTGCCGCCCGCAGCTCCGGGACGACCCCGAGCGTCTCGACCAACGACCGGAGGTCGCGCGCGTCGGCCCGTTCCCGGGCGGCGCGGCTCACCAGCCGTTCGAGATCGTACACCGCGTCGAGGTGGTCGCGTACCGCCGTTCGCGCCAGACTCGCGTCCGCGAGCGCGGCGACGGCGTCGTGCCGCGCCGCGATCTGCTCGGGGTCGACCGACGGGCGGCGCAGCCACGACTCCAGCCGCCGTCGTCCCAACGCCGACCGTGTCTCGTCGACGGTCTCCAGCAGTGTCCGTCCAGACGGGGTGTGTGCCTCGAACACCTCCAGCCCGCGGAGCGCGGTCGCGTCCAACTGGAGGCTCCGCTGGGGGTCGTACCGCCGGACGCGGGCGACGTACGACAACGGTCCGTCGTCACCTTGGGTGTACTCCGCGTACGCCAACACCCCGCCGGCGGCGACCCGTTCACTCGGCCCGAACCGGTCGGTCGTCGTGTACTGGCCGACCCGGTCCCTCGCCGCCTCGGGGGCGAACACGTCCGGTTCGTGGCTGGTGATCGTCGCCTCCGTGTCCAACGCCGCGAGCGTCTCCTCGCTCACCGCGGGGGCGACGACCAACTCCGCCGGGTCGACGCGGGCGAGTTCCGCACGGATCGCCGCCCGCGACCCGCTCGTGACCGCACACTCCCCGGTCGACACGTCGACGTGGGCGAACCCCAGTGTGTCGTCGGCTCCGTCGCCTCCCGACGCACCGTCACCCGAAACGCGCGCGACACAGCCGAGGTAGTTCGCGCCCGCGGTCTCAAGTAGCTCGCCGTCCACCACCGTCCCGGGGGTGACGATCCGTGTCACCGCCCGGTCGACCAGTCCGGTCGTCTCCGCGGGGTCCTCGACTTGGTCGGCGACGGCCAGCCGGTGGCCCGCTGCGAGGAGGCGGTCGAGGTAGCTGGCGGCCGTCTCGACGGGAATCCCGCAGGCGGTGTAGGTGCCCGTCGAGTCTTCCCGTTCGATCCGCGTCAGTTCACAGATTCGGGCGACCTCGTCGGCCGCCTCACAGAACGCCTTGTAGAAGTCGCCGACCCGGAAGAGGAGGATCGCGTCGTCGTACGTCTCCGCCAACTCGACGTACTGCGACAGCATCGGCGTCAGCTGCTCGCGTCTCCCGAGCATCGTCGCCGGTGCGCCCGTGACCATGTGGGTCGGGGGTCGGCGACGGGCGAAAGTGTTGTGTTCCGGCCGGTCCCACCGCCGCGAGTAGCCGTCTCCGAGAGAGAAACCGACGAGAACGGGCCGTACGTTCCCGAGCACGCGGAGGGAAACGTTGAATCCCTCGGGTCGCGACGGGTCGGGCATGGACGCGACAGATGTCGAGACGGTGGCAGTCCTGGGCGCGGGCAGCATGGGACACGGGATCGCCGAGGTCGCCGCGCTGGCAGGGTACGACGTGCAACTGCGCGACATCGAGGAGGAACTGGTTCAGGAGGGGTACGACAGCATCGAGTGGTCGCTGAACAAGCTCGCCGAGAGAGACCGGATCGGTGACGACGAGGCGACGGCGGCACTCGACCGTGTCACGCCGGTCGTCCCAGTCGCGGACGCAGTCGGCGACGCCGACCTGATCGTGGAGGCGGTGCCGGAACAGATGGAGATCAAAGCCGACGTGTGGGGTGAAGTGACCGAACACGCGCCCGACGACGCCATCTTCGCGTCGAACACCTCCAGCATCTCGATCACGGACCTGTCCGAGCGGACCGACCGCCCCGAACAGTTCTGCGGGATGCACTTCTTCAACCCGCCGGTGCGGATGGATCTCGTCGAGGTGATCTCCGGGGGCCACACCGACGACGCGACCCTCGACGCGGTCGAAGGGGTCGCCGAGGAGCTGGGGAAGACACCCGTGCGGGTGCGGAAGGACTCCCCGGGGTTCGTCGTCAACAGGGTGCTCGTCCCGTTGATGAACGAGGCGGCGTGGCTCGTCCACGACGACGAGGCGACGATCGCCGAGGTGGACGCGACGACGAAGTTCGATCTGGGCCTGCCGATGGGGAGCTTCGAGTTGGCCGACCAGGTCGGTGTCGACGTCGGCTACCACGTGTTGGAGTACATGGCCGCGGAGTTGGGTGACGCCTACGAGCCGTCCCCGTTGCTGGCCGAGAAGGTCGAGGCCGAGGAGTTGGGAAAGAAGACCGGCGTCGGCTTCTACGACTACGCGGACGGCGACGGCGCGGAGATTCCCGCCGACGCGGGTCGGGACGACGTACGCGACCGGTTGCTCGCGGTGATGGCCAACGAGGTCGCGGGGCTGATCGGGAACGACGTGGCCGACGCGGCCGACATCGACCGCGCGGTCCAACTCGGTGCCGGCTTCCCCGACGGCCCGGCGAAGCTGGCCGACGACCGCGGGATCGCGGCGTTGGTCGAGACACTCGAAGCCGCACACGAGGCGACCGGCGCGGCGCGGTACGAACCGGTCGCACACCTCGAACAACTGGCGGAGGCAGACGCGGGGTTCCACGGCGAGGAGACGGACGAGTCGGCGGCGGCGGGCTACGAGTTCGACACGCTCTCGGTGACCGTCGACGGCCGAGTGGGGCACGTCGAGCTCGACCGGCCACACCGGATGAACACGATCAGCGACGACCTCCTCGCGGATCTCGACGCGGCGATCGACGCGTTGGAGACAGACGACGACGTGCGCGCACTCCTGCTCACCGGCGCGGGTGACCGCGCGTTCTCGGCGGGCGCGGACGTCCAGAGCATGGCCGCCGGCGGCGGCGACCCGTTGGCGGGGACGGAACTCTCCAAGACGGGACAGGAGACGTTCGGAAAGCTGGAGGCCGCCGACGTGCCCGTTCTCGCGGCGATCGACGGCTACTGTCTCGGCGGCGGGATGGAACTGGCGACCTGTGCAGACATGCGGATCGGCTCCACACGGTCGGAGCTGGGACAGCCGGAACACGATCTGGGGCTGCTCCCGGGGTGGGGTGGCACCCAACGGCTGAAACATATCGTCGGCGAGGGCCGGGCCAAGGAGATCATCTTCACCGCCGAACAGTACGACGCCGAGACGATGGCCGACTACGGCTTCCTCAACGAGGTCCACGAGCCCGACGCGCTCGAGGAGCGGGCGTGGGAACTCGCCCGCGACCTCGCGGCCGGCCCGCCGGTCGCACAACGGTACACGAAACGGGCGATGTTGGCCGGACGCGACGACACGGACGCCGGACTGGCAGTGGAGGCGCAGGCGTTCGGGCAGCTGATGAACACCGACGATCTGATGGAGGGTGTGATGGCGTTCATGGGTGACGACGACCCCGAGTTCGAGGGGAAGTAACCCGCCCGCGTGCGGGTGGTTCGCGGAGGTTCGACGGGATTAAGTACGCGGCTGCCACAGCAGTTGGTACGCTCGATTGGTGTAGTCCGGCCAATCATGTTGGCCTTTCGAGCCGACGACCAGGGTTCAAATCCCTGATCGAGCACTACAGCGAGCGACCGTCGGGAGCGAGCGAAGCGCGCAGTGACGGGGTTCGAACCAGGGAGCGAACGCAGTGAGCGACCGTGGTTCAAATCCCTGATCGAGCACTTCTCTGGAGTACGAGAGCCGAACAGCACCAGCGCCGTTCTACTCCGTCTTCCCGCCGTCGGGAGCGTGTACGTCCGCTCTGGTGTCCGAGATGTCGGCCCCGGTAGCCGCGTCGCCGTCGACACCGACCTCGAACTGCCCGACAGTCTCCGAGAGGTCGGCAGCGGCGTCGGCAACGTCGTCGGCCGTCTGTGAGACGTCGTGTGTGGCGGTCGTCTGCTCGTCGGTCGCGGCCGCGACCGTCTCGGCGAGTCCGGCGGTACGCTCCGCGATGTCGGTCACCTCGTCGACCGTCGCGGCGACCTCCTCGGTCGAGGCCGCCTGTTCGTCGGTGGCACGCGAGACGTCTTCGATCCCGTCGTTCACCTCGGCGACGACCTCGTCGATCTCGTAGAACGACTCGATGGCGTGCTCGATCGTCTCGTTGCTGTCTGCGAGCCGGTCGCCGGCGGCGCGCATCCGGTCGGCAGTCGTCTCGCTCTGTGTCTCGACCTCGTCGATCAGGCGCTCGATGTCGTCGGCACGGTCGCCGGCTTCCTCGGCCAACGACTTGATCTCGTCGGCGACGACCGCGAACCCGTCGTTGTCGGTGTCGGTTCGGGCAGCTTCGACGTTGGCGTTCAACGCGAGCATGTCCGTCTGGTCGGCCACGTCCGCGATCACGTCAGCGAAGGCACCGATCTCGCCGACCCGGTCGACGAGCGCCTCGACGGCCTCGACCGCCGCCGCCGTCTCCGTCTGGATCTCGTCGAGTGCCGTCGCGGCCTCCTCGGCGGCCTCGCGTCCCTCCCGGCGGATCTCCCCGGCTCGTCGGGCGTTGTCCGCGACGCCGTCCATCGTGGCGGCGACCTCCTCGACAGTCGCGGAGAGGTCGTCCATCTCCGTTCCGACGGAGCGGAGCCGGTCGCGTTGTTCGTCGGCGTCGTCGGAGATCTCTCTGACTCGCCCGTCCACGTCGCCGGCGACGGTCTCGATCTGGTCGGCGTTGGCCGACAGCCGATCCATCGAGTCGGCCACGTCGTCGGCGAACGACTGGACGGTCGCGACGGTCGTCTCCAACTGCCCGAGCGTCTCGTTGAGTGTCTCCCCCACCGTCGTCATCGCCTCGTGGTCGCTCGTTGCGTCGACCCGGACGGTGAAGTCACCCTCGGCGACCGCCGACAACGAGTCGGCGTAGTCGTCGGCCTTCGCGACGAGTTCCGCCGAGAGCGCCTCGGCGTCCGCGCGAGCGGTCTCGGCGTCGTCGCGAGCCGTCTGTGCCCGGTCGATCTCGCTCGCGAGGGTCTGGCGCATCACGTCCAACCCCGCCGCGAGGTCACCCAGTTCGTCTCCCCGTGTGCGTTCGAGCTCGGTGTCCAACTCCCCGTCTCGGAGCCGTCCGACGGCCGTCCCGAGCGCCTGCATCCGGCGGGCGGCGGGTCGCTCGACTGTGAACGC
>P_A23_Liq_2_FmtDRAFT_1000089_pt1 | contig 19987 bp, 17 predicted proteins | sample PonA232FremontCA_FD_10599 | JGI IMG/M metagenome (IMG submission 10599) | reverse complement strand
TAACCGCCCGCCGGCGGCCGTGAGTGTGTGGTCCACCGTGTCGAACAGCGAGCCGTCGGCGTCGCCCCGCATCGTCTCCGTGATCTCGAGGTTGCGCTGCGTGGTCGCGTCCACGTCGACGCGGTCGTCCGCGCCGTACGCCGTCAGGCGGGTCATCGAGGCCAACACGCCCGCCCCCGTCTCCTCGACGTACGAGAGGACCGCGCCCGCGGCGCGGACGGCGAGCGTCGAGTCGAGCCCGACGCTGTCGGTCGTCTCGCGGCCGAACTGCTCCCGTACCGCGTGCTCTGCGCGCCCGGTCGCGAACGCCTCCGCGTCGAAGGCGGTGACGCGTCCCGAGAGGTCCTCGCGGACCGCCCCGAGCAGGCCGTCGTCGTTCCGGACCTGCGGACCGGGCAGCACCTCGGCCGGGTCGAACCGGTACAGCTCCGCGCGCAGGTCGCCCCCGTCGTCGACGGTCGTGGCGAGGAACCGCCCCGTGGTCACGTCGGCGAACGCGAGCCCGTAGGGGCCGTCGGCATCGGCGTCCGCGGTCGCGCCGCGCCCGTCCTCCTCGCGGACGACCGCCGCGAGGTAGCGCGCGTCGTCGTCGCTCGTCTCCAACACCGTGCCCGGCGTGACGACGCGGACGATCTCGCGGGCGTGGTCGCCGCCCTCGGTCTCGTACTGGTCCGCGACCGCGACCCGGTAGCCGCGCTCGACCAAGGCGTTCACGTACGGCGTCAGCTCCGAGAGGGGCACGCCCGCCATCGGGTACGACGAGCCGTGGGAGGACTTCTGCGAGATCGACAGATCGAGCTCGTCGGCGACCAACTCCGCGTCGTCCGCAAAGAACTCGTAGAAGTCGCCGCACTGCATCGCGAGGACGTCCGCGTCCGTCTCCGCCTTGAGATCGAGGAACTCCCCGACGATCCCCGTTGCCATATGTCTCTACTCCCGCCGTGCGCGGCTAAAACCCTGCGGGTGTCCGTCCGGTCGGCCCGAGCCCCGCCGCGCGCCGGCGCGCCGTCATCCCAGCCGGTTCCGCTTCGTCGACGCCCGGTGAGCGATCCCGGACGCCCCGAACACGAGCGTGAAGAGCGCCGCGTACGCGTACCCGGAGACCGCGCCGAACGGGGCGGTCCCGGTCCACCCCGCCGTCGCCAGCAGTCCGCAGACGACCGCGAGCCCCGCGTAGTACTCGGCCCAGAGGATCTCGTTCTCCGAGACGATCTCCAGGTACACCTCCAGCTGTCGGCTCTCCTCGGTAAGCGACACCAGCCCCCGGTCCGACTCGTAGTCGATGAACCCGCTCGCCGCCAGCTTCGGCAGGTGCGACTGGTGGAGCGCGGTGTACACGCGCTTGCGCTGCTTGTACGTCACCGCCGGAATCTCGACGTCGTTCTCCCACGCGGCCAGCTGCTCGGCGATATCCCTGACGCGCGCCTCGGTGCCGTTGGTCTTCAGGTACTTGATCACGTTGCGACGCCGCCGATTGCTCAGCGCGGTGAACACCTCGTCGCGCGAGGGGCCCTCACCGTCGGTGTCCGACGACGCCGCTTGCTTGGCGAGTTGTGGTGTCATAGCTCATACATGCCGAATGAGAGTACGGTTATCATGGGAGGATATATCACTTCGCATTGTACCCACTAGAGCCGGTCCCCGGAAGATTCGCCCGAACAGAAGCGTACACACTCGCCGTACTTCGGGCGTTCTTGACGTCTCCGACACAGTTCATCACATCGATACAAGTGGATTTGTCCGGGCGCTGTAACGATGTTGTGGGCCGGAGAGCCCGCGTCGGACGCGGTAGGCGGCGCATACATAGGTCGGTGCGTCGCGTTCGGACCAGCATGAACGTGTCACGAGACTCGGTCGTCGGTCGCCTCCGGCAGCCCGCGCGCGCCGTCGTCGGTCGCCTCCGGCAGCCGGAGTACACCGGTGCGAACCGGTGTCTCCCCTGTACGGCCGTCAACGTCGGCATCGCGGCGGCCGGGGCGGGAGCGGTGGCCGCGGTGGGCGCGCCGCTACTCGGGGCGGTCGGGTTCGGCGGCGCGCTCGGAGCCATCTGGCTCCGCGGGTACCTCGTTCCCGGGACGCCGGAACTCACGAAGCGCTACCTCCCGGAGCGGGCGCTCGCGCTGTTCGGCAAGGCGCCCGGCAACGCCGAGCCCCGCGGGCTGGGCGTCGGTGAGGTAGACCCCGAAACGTACCTCCTCGACGCGGGCGTCCTCGTCGAGACGCCCGCAGGCGACGACTTCGCGTTCGCCCCCGACTTCGCCGCGTCGTGGCGGGCGGCGGCCGAGGACGGGGCGGGAGCGACGCCCGACGAGGGGAGACGGACCGACCGCGACGACCTCGCGGCGCTCGCGGCGCTCACCGGACTCGACCGGCACGAACTCTCAATCGACTGGCGGGGCGGCGCGGGGTTCGCGTACGCCGGCGAGGAGCGGATCGGTCACTGGGAGTCGCGGCCGGCGTTCCGGGCCGACGTCGCGGCCGACCGCGTGCTGACGGGGCTCGACGGCGACTGGGCGGATCGCCCGCTCGCCGAGCGGAGCGCGGTCCTCGGCGCCCTCCGGCTGTTCGTCGCGGAGTGTCCGTCGTGCGCCGGGGACGTGGCGCTCGAAGAGCGCGTCGTCGAGTCCTGCTGTTCCAGCTACGACGTGGTCGCCGGTCGCTGTGCGGGCTGTGACGCGCGGCTGTTCGAACTGCGACTGCCGGCGTCGCTCGCGGCCGCGAGCGAGTAGGAAGCCGAGGGAGGTCGGACGAGTCGAGAGGAATGGACGGTCAGTTTTCGGGGAGTGGGTTTCCGGGAAGTCGCGTCGGAGAGGCCTCAGCGTAGCCGTAGCTGTCGCAATACCGAGAAGCGGTTGACCCACAGCTGGGCGGCGCTGGCGGCGGCGAAGGCGCCGAGCGCGAGGCTGGTCCACAGCATGGGGTCGACCGCCGACACGAGCGGGACGTCGAGGAGCGCGGCGAGCACGACGAGCAGCGATCCCACCGCCAGCGCGCGGTACAGCTCCGACCACGTCGCGCCGCCGGGCGCGAGAATCTCCGTGTACAGGCGCACGTCGCGTGCGCGTCGAGAGAGTTCGAGCGTCTGCGACTCGCGGTCGTACGTTATCACGCCCGCCTCGGCCAGCTTCGGGAGGTGCGTCTGGACCAGCGACGTGTACACGCTCTCGCGACAGCGCTTCGGGGGCGGGGTCTCCCCCGTCTCGCGGCGCGCGACGAGCGTCGACAGCTCGTTGACCGAGACCGTCCCGCCGACGGAGCTGAGCTGTTCGATCGCGCGCCGTCGGCGCTCGTTCGCGAGGATGGCGTACACCTGTTCGGCCGGAAGCACGTCGTTTCGGAGTTTCATGGAGATGGGGGCCGGGCGGCCGCGCCCGGCGGCGCCCGAGTTCTGCTACTTCCTGCGTCTGACGGGGGTATATGTATGGGCTGGCTACCCGGGGGGACCGCCGATCGGGTGCGGGAGGTACGGGCCGCCTGCCGGGTTCGACCCGCCGAGTACGGTGTCCGTGCGGCGATCTGGGGTGTGGGTATGAATCGCATGCGGTCGCGATCCGCCACGGTAGGGGCGCCGGACCGCCCGTCGAACGCGACGTTTGACCGGTGGCGTGGAGGCTTCTACCGGCTGGAATCGGTCGTTCGACGGTGACGTGGGAGCGCGTAACTAGGTGGGTGTCCCTCGGAGGGGAAAGTAACCGATTCGGTCAGCCCAGTGCGGACGGGGGGCGAGTCGGAGGAGACACCATGAGCAAAGACACAAACGACAAAATCGGACTCTCGCGGCGCAAGGTGCTCGCGGGCCTCGGCGCGGTCGGCGTCGCGTCCGCGGGCGCGGGACTCGGTACCACGGCGTACTTCAACGACACCGAGTCGTTCGACGGGAACACCCTCACCGCGGGCGAGCTGGACCTGAAGCTGGACTACAAGTCGACGTACCTCGGCGGCCCCGGGCGCCTAGACGACATCGAGGCGATGGGGTACCCTGACGTCGAGGACCTCGGCGACGGGCGCTACCTGCTCGACCAGACGCCCGCGCCCGGAGAGGGGCAGAGCTGGGAGGACTACGTGACCGGCGAGATCGACTTCTGTTCACCGGCGATGGACGAGTTCCTCGTCAACGGCGACGGGATCCCGGTGTTCACGCTCGACGACGTGAAGCCCGGCGACTCCGGCGAGGTGACGATCAGCCTCCACATCTGTGACAACCCCGCGTACGTCTACCTCGCGGGCGAGCTAACCCAGGCGGAGAACGGGCAGTCCGAGCCCGAGGCGGACGCGGACGACACGCCCGACCAGGGCGACCTCGCCGACGCCATCGAGGTCTGCGTCTGGTACGACGAGGACTGCGACAACGTGTACGAGCCCACGGGCACGGGCGAGCGGCAGGAGCTTGAGGTCGCCTTGGTCAGCGACACCTCCGGCTCGATGAGCGGCGCGAACCTTTCGGCGCTACAGGCGGCCGCAACGAGCTTCGTCGGTAACCTCTCGTCGCCGGACGAGGCCGCCGCGATCTCGTTCGCGAGCGGCGCGTCGCTGGACCAGAAGCTGACGACCACCTACCAAGACGTCATCAACGCGATCAACAACTACACCGCGTCCGGCAGCACGAACGTCGCGGGCGGGATCAACGTCGCACAGACCGAGCTCACGAGCGGCACGAACGCGACGCCCGGCGCCTCGAAGGTCATGATCGTCTTGACCGACGGCTTCGAGAACGTCGGCGACGCTCGGACGGCCGCCACCGCGGCCAAGAACGCCGGCACGCGTATCTTCGGGATCGGGCTCGGCAACAACGTCGACGCCAGCCTCGTCCAGGACATCTCGTCGTCGCCCGGCGACGCGTTCCTCGCGCCCGACCCGGCCGACCTCGACACGGTCTACGCCGAGATCGCGCAGATCGTCTTAGCGGGCGAACAGAAGATCCTCTCCGGCACGATGAGCGAGGTCTTCGCGGAGCTGGCCGACGGCGAGGCGCTCGACGGCAACCGGCAGGAGGAGGGTCGGCAGCCGTACCCCGGCGCGACCACCCAGTGCATCGGCTTCGAGTGGACGCTCCCGGCGGAGGTCGGCAACGAGATCCAGACCGACTCCGTGAGCTTCGATCTCGCCGTCTACGCCGAGCAGTCGCGGCACAACGACGACCCGCAGGTGGCGTTCAACGGGACCGACGTGAACAGCACCAGCCCCGGTCCCGCCCCCAACGGCACCGGCAATGTGAGCAATCCGAACTAGCTCCTCGGAGCAACGCGGCCCCGGACGACGAGACACGTCCGGTTCCCGGCTCGGCGCCTTCGGGCGGCCGACGCGGCGGTTCGCGACCGCCACCGGGAGTCCCCCACTGGGGACAACATATCATGAACGACGACAAAATCGGACTATCGCGGCGCAAGATGCTGGTCGGACTCGGTGCGGTCGGCGTGGCCTCCGCGGGCGCGGGCCTCGGCACCACGGCGTACTTCAACGACACGGAGACGTTCGCGAACAACGAGCTGACGGCCGGTTCGCTCGACCTGTTCGTCCACGTCGACTACTCTGAGGACCAGGGCAGCTACGCGCAGTACTCCACGGAGCCGGGAACGTACGTCGACGGGAACGTGGTCGGGATCGAGGGCCAAGGCTCGACGGGCGACCCCCTCAGCATCCGGGTCTCCGACCTGAAACCCGGCGACTCCGGCGAGGGCGAGTTCTGCTTCTCGATCGTCGACAACCCCGCGTACATGTGGATGTGCGGCGAGCTGACCGCGAACGCGGAGAACGGGCAGTCCGAGCCCGAGATGGACGACGACGACACCGGCGGCGACCCCGGAGACGGCACGGGCGAACTCGCGGACGCGATGCAGGTAACCGTCTCGTACTGTACCGACGACGGCGACGGCGGCAACGACATCGGCGACGAAATCGTCTCCGGCTCGCTGCGGGACGTGATGCTCGCGCTCCGGGCCGGCGTCCCGCTGTCCAGCGACGGCGATGCGAACGCGCCCCTCGCGGATCGTCCCACCTTCGATGGCGTCACGGAGGCGTTCACCGACGGCGAACCGAACGTCGACGAGCAGTGCGTCTGCTTCACTTGGGAGGTGCCGACGAGCGTCGAAAACGAGATCCAGACGGACTCGGTCATGTTCGACTTCGAGTTCTACGCGGTTCAGGCTCGCCACAACGACGGGGCGCACAACCCCTGCGTCGACGAGACCGTCGTCACGGCGTACGACAACGACTGGAAGGGCCAGACGCTCGGCAACCCCACCGAGGGCAACGTCTACACCAGCGTCTCGTTCGGCCAGAACCAGACTGTTCTGAGCTTCGCGTTCGCCGACGACGGCGACGGGGTCGACTTCCTCGACACCGCGGACTACTCCAGCACGAATCTCCCGGTCGCGGTCGACGCGGACGATGACGGCACCCACGACTGGCAGCTCATCTGGCAGCCCAACGCCGGGTTCCCGGACGCGCCGTTCGGCTACCAGCCGAACAACGGCGGGAGCTACGGCGCCGCCGAACCGCTTCCGGCCGGCTTCTCGGCAGTGAAGGTCGGGAACACGATCGTGTTCGGAATCCCGAACAGCGACATCAACTCGACGTTCCGGCTGCTCGGGTACGGCAGCACCGGCGGCGAGGGACCCATCGCGGAGGTCAACGTCGACCCCTCGTTGGGCCCGGACTTCTACAACAGCGCGAACGCGATCGAGTTCAGCGACTGACGTGCTGACGACGTCGCTCGAAGCGGCGTGATCGCCTCCCACCCCGGACCCGCGCGGGCGGCCGGGACGACGGTTCGACTCCGTCGGTGGGACTCCCTTCGGGGATTCACAATCATGGCAGACAACGACAACATCGACTCCATCGGACTGTCGCGGCGGACCGTGCTGGCCGGCCTCGGCGCGGTCGGCGTGGCCTCGGCTGGCGCGGGTCTCGGTACCACGGCGTACTTCAACGACACCGAGTCGTTCGACGGGAACACCCTCACCGCGGGCCAGCTGGACCTGCTCGTCGACTGGCAACAGACCTACGACTTCGGCGAGGGCAACCAGTTCGTCAGCGCGCACCCGGACCACGACGGCGACGGCGAGCAGTCGATCGAGATCGACGGCGAGGTGTTCACGTACAGCGACTTCCCGGACGAGGACGACGAGGACAGCAACGGCGCGAACCTCCCGATCCTGGACTGCGAGACCATCCCGCCGCTGTCGGAGGCGGACTTCGGCACGGACCCCGTCACGGGCGAGGTGATGAAGACGCTGGTCCGGCTCACCGACGTGAAGCCCGGCGACTCCGGCGAGATCACCTTCTCGCTCCACCTCTGTGACAACCCCGGCTACATCTGGATGCAGGCGGCCAACGTCGACGACGACGGCGGCACCGAAACCGAACCGGAACTGACCGTCGACCCGGATAACCTCGGCGACCTCGGCGACGCCATTGAGGCGAAGCTCTGGTACGACGAGGACTGCGACAACGTGTACGACGGCGCGGAGCCGGTCGACATCATGCTCACGCTGGACTTCTCGGGGTCGATGCTGTACGATCAGTTCGACGGCGTGGTGAGCGAGGACAACATCACGGTGGGCGGGACCACCTACGACGAGACCACGAAGATCGACCTCGTCGAGCTCGGCACCCGCCAGTTCGTCGACTACCTCGAGTCGCAGGGGTCGGACGTCCAGGTCGGCGTCACGTACTTCGACGGCGAGGGGAGCGGCGACACCGAGCCTAGGACCGGGCTCCTCCAGCCGCTGACGGCCGACCTCGACGATGTCGACGACGCGCTCGACGGGCTCCGGAAGAAGCTCGCGAACGTCGTCAGCGGGACGAACAACGACCCCGACATCGACGACAGCGACGCGGACCCGTTCTCGAACGCGAGCGGCATCGCGACGGGGACGTACATCGGCGAGGGCGTCAACGACGCGCAGGCCGAACTCGACGCGAACGGCCGCGGCGGCGTCGAGTTCCGGAACATCGTCCTCTCCGACGGGGAGTCGTTCAACGGGACCGGCAGCACCCAGTTCGCCGACCCCGTGGACGCAGCCGACGACGCCCGCGCGGCGTCGCCGAACCCCGCGACGAACGTGTACACCATCTCCGTCGGCAGCGCGAACGACGCGGTGCTGTCGTCGATGGCCGGCCCCGCGGGGGGGCCGGGCGGCGATCCGTCATTCTTCAACGACGTCGACGACCCGCTCGTCATTCCCTCGGTGTTCGGGAACCTCGCGGCACAGACTGGACAGGAGAAGATCATCATCGAGGGCTCGCTCGCGGACGTGCTCGACGAGCTCGAGAGCGGCGACGGAATCCCGCTCGATGGGAACCGCGCGACGCCGTACGGCGAGCTGGCCGACCCGGCCGACGACGAGAACCGCGACCCGTTCGCGGGCGACGGCGTGATGCACTGCGTCGCGCTCGAATGGGAGCTGCCGATCGGCGTGGGCAACGAGGTTCAGGGCGACGCGCTCGGCTTCGACCTCGGCTTCTACACCGAGCAGGCGCGCCACAACGACGGCGCGGGGGTTCAGTCGGCCTGAGAGCGCGTCTCGGACCGCGTCGCGGCGTCGGCGGGCGGGAACGAAGGTCTGTTGCCGATCGGCCGACCGCGGGCGGGTACGGCGTCCGTACCGCCCGGAACGGTCACCGGTCCGGGCGGGTAGGGCGCGCATACATACGAGCGTCGTGAGAGTAGGAAGGGTATCGACGATACGGCCGTTCGGAGCCGCGACGACACACAATGACACAGAAAGAATCGGGACTCACGCGGCGGGAGGCACTCGCGGGCGCCGGAGCCGTCGGCTTCGCGGCCCTCGGGGCCGCCTCCGGACGACCGACGGGAACGGACAACTGGGACGAGTACACGAACTACACGTACGCTCAGACGGACACGCCGTTCAATCTGCTCGTCGGGTGGCGGCGCACGGAGAACGGGACGCTCGTTGATTCGAGCGCGGTCGGCGCGGTCGACGACGTCGGAGCGGTCGGCGTCCGGCTCGTCGACGTGGGCAACGCGCTGCCGCACGATTACGGCACCGCGAGCGTCGGGCTCCGGCTCGAAGATCCGGAGGACACCGCCCGCGTGTGGCTGCGGATCGACCCGCACCTCGACGGCGCCGACGCCGCGAGCGCCGCGCTCGCGGAGCGCGTCACGCTCACGGTCCGGCAGGACACCGGGATATTCGGCATCGGTAGCTGCGGCGGCGCCGAAGGCGAGTTCGCGAGCGCCGGGGAGCTGATCGCCGACGAGACGTTCGCGGACATCGACGGCTCCGCGCTCGCGGACGGGATCGAACTGCGCCCCGGGCTCCTCGGCGACGGCTGCCTCGCCCCGGGCGAACAGCGCTGCCTGACCTTCGCGTGGGAGTTCGACAGCGAGGGCGGCAACGCCGGACAGGGCGGCGCGGTCGACTTCCTCGTGGAGTTCGCCGCCGACGAGTGCGGCGCCGAGGGGAACCCCTTCGACGGGAACGTAGCGGCCGGAGGCGGCGGCGGCGCCGGAGGCGACGCATGAGCCCCGACGACGGCGGGCGGCGCCCGAGCGGGCTGAGCCGACGACGGCTGCTCGCCGGGATCGGCGGCGTCGGCGCGGTCGGCATGGCGAGCGGCATGGGCACGGGCGCGTACCTCGCCGATCGGGAGACGTTCCCGGGCAATGTCTTCGGCGCCGGCGAGGTCGGACTGACGGTCGATGGGGACCCCACCGACGGGACCGTCTCGCTCGGCCCGCTGACCGTCGATCGGACGACGTTCGACGAGCGTCCCGGACCCGAGACGTTTGACGTGGGGGCGTCGGCGAACCCGGTACGGGTGTGGCTCGCGACCCCCTGTCCGGACGGCGATCGCCTCGGGAACGCCCTAGAGGTCGATGTCGTCGTCGACGGCGAATCCGTGACCGGCGGGTACCGCCCCCTCGCCGAGGTCGAGCGCGACCTCGCGACCGGGGTGCGGATCGACGCCCGGTGTCTCGGGCCCGACGACGACCCGGTCGCCGTCGAGGTGTTCCCGTACCTCCCGGCGGACTCGCCCGACGTGGGCGGCGCGGCGACCGACCTGACGTTCCGGGTGTACGCGGAGCAGTGCCGCCACGTCGCCGAGGCGGACGCGGCGAGGTCGAACCCCTTCGTAGAGACCGAGTGCGCGTCCGCGTGCGTCCCCTGCGAGGACGAGAACGGCGTCGCGGTCGGCTCGCTCACGCTCCGGTACCTCGGCGACGACCCGGCGACCGTGGTCGTCGTCGCCACCGGCGGCGGCGCGGGCGGTCGAGGCACCGCCGGGACGACCGTGTTCGACGGTGAGGTGACTCCGGACGGGACCTTCGTGGTCGACGGGACCGCCGCGCCGACCAACGGCGACCCGGGCTGGATCGGCCCCAACATCTACCTCGACGACGGCGGGATGGGCACCGACCCCGAGACCGACGCCGACGGTACTGGCGGAAACGGCGGCGGCAGCAGAGGAAACGGAAATGGCGGCAACGGCGGCGGCCACGCGGGCGTCAACATCCACACGAGCTGTTCGGTTCCGCTCCGGGTCGGCGACGTCTACGGCGGGCTGTACGAGATCGCCGCGGCCGCGACCACGGGCGGTGAGCCGCTGTGCGGCACGGAGGAGAACTGATGACCAAACTACTCACATCACCACGGACGAAGCGCGCGGCGAACGTACTCGGGATCGTCCTGCTGATCGCCCTCGTCGCACCGTTCGCGGTGTACGCGGCGCCGGAGGTCGTCGGCGCGGACGAGAGCTTCGTCGTGCTCACGGCGAGCATGACGCCCGCCATCGCGCCGGGCGACGTGGTGATCGTCGCCGAGCGCGACCCGACTGCGATCGCCGAGGGCGACGTGATCACGTTCGTCCGCGGCACGAGCGACGTGCCGGTGACGCACCGCGTGATCGACGTGGTCGACGAGGCCGGCACGCTCGCGTTCGAGACGATGGGCGACGCCAACGAGGGGCCGGATCCGGGGCTCGTCCCCGCCGGGAGCCTCGTCGGCGCCGTGACGCTGACGATCCCGTACATCGGGTACGTGATCCAGTTCGCGGGGACGCGAGTGGGGTTCGTCGCGCTGGTCCTGTTCCCGTTCGGGCTGCTCGCCGCGACGGAGATCTGGTCTATCGTCCGGGGCCGCGACGGATCTGAATCGCAACCCTCGATGACCGTCGATCCGGTCGACCCCGTCGACGAACCGGTCGACGGAGACGGGGCGACGGCCGGACTCGATCCGGTAGTCGGGCCCGACCCGGCGGCTGGACCCGGTCCCGCGGCCGAAATCGTGACGGCGCAGGCGACGGAGGAGGCGAGCGGTTCCGGGGGCGTCTCGGTCGACGCCGTCGGCGGCGCGGCGGCGGTGCTCGCCGCGTTCGCCCCGTACGCGGTGTACGTCGCGTTCGAGCTCCGGACCGCCGTCGCGATATCGGTCGCGATCGGCGTGTCGACGCTGCTGCTCGGGGCGCTCGCCGTGTGGGTGCCCGCCAGCGGTGTCTTGGACCGCAGCGGTGGAACGCCGGATCCGGCTGTCGAGACGGACGCAAGCGGACCGACGACAGACGCGATGCGTAACGGAGACTCCCCCGAGTCCGACGGGGGCGCGTCCGAGCCGAACGACACCGTCGACTCGGCGGCGGTCGCCGCCGGGGCGGAGACGACGGCGGCCGAGGACGGGGCCGAGCCGGCGTCGACGCCCGGGTCGACACCGGTCTCACGTCCCGAGGCCGCCGGGGAGGGCGACTGATGGCCGCGAACCGTGGGCTCGTCGCGCTCGTCGCGCTGGTGGTCCTCGTGTGGGGCGTCGCGTTCGCCGGAGGGGCCACGGTCGCCGTCCTCTCGGCGAGCGTCGACGTGACCGCGACGTTCGAAACCCCGGACGAACTGAACCAGATCAACGAGACCTCGACCAACGGCAACCAGACCAACGAGACCGCCGATGTCGATCTCACCGCGGTGGCCGTCGAGAACGGGACGAGCGACCCTGACGGAGACGGCGCCGGACTGGATCAGAATGTCTCGGCGCCCGTTGGGAGCAACGTCTCGGCGCCCGTTGGGAGTAACGTCTCGGCGCCCGTTGGGAGCAACGTCTCGGCGCCTACTGGCGGCAACGTCTCGGCGCCCGCTGGGAGTAACATCTCGGCGCCCACTGGCGGCAACGTCTCGGCGCCTACCGAAGAGAACGTCTCGGAACCCACCGCGGACACCAACGCCTCGGTCCCGGTAACCGACTCGGCGACAGCCGAAGCGGATCAGTCGGGGAACGAAACGGCAACCGTGGAAAACGAGGATAGTCCGTCTGAAACGCCGGACACCACGGATTCCGATACGTCTGACGCTGCGAACGAGAGCGCGTCGAGCCCGGCCGTGACATCATCAGACACGGACAGCAACGAGTCCGACCCGCCCGTGACATCCGCAGACACGGACAGCAACGAGTCTGACCCGGCCGTGACATCCGCAGACACGGACAGCAACGAGTCCGACCCGGCCGTGACATCCTCGGGCACCGACGACACGTCGAACACCGACGACAGCACGTCTGACGCACAGAGTTCGGAGACCAACGCGAAGACTCTGACAGACGATGACGACACGTCGAACACCGACGACACGTCGAACACCGACGACAGCACGTCTGACGCGCAGAGGTCGGAGACCGACGCGACGAGCCAGACGGACGATGACGACGCGTCGGAGCCGTCCGAACCGTCGCCGGAGCCGCCGGAGAACACGACCGAGCCGACGGCGAACGGATCGGCCAGCGCGGGGGACGCGACCGGCGCCGCCGCTTCGCCGAGCACGGTCGATGCCGTCGCGGCGGAGACCGACCGGTGACTTCGATTCGACCGCGGGGCGGATCGTGAACGTGGACGTACCGATTCGACCGCGACGGAGCGGAGTTCGAGGCGGCGGTCCGTCTTGTGCGCTCGGCACCAAGCTCGCAGTACTCCTGCTCCTCGTCGCGCTGTTTCTGTTGGTGCTTATTTCCGGTCTCGCTCACGGCCTGGGGTGAACTCGGCTTCGCCTCGGAGGGGTAGGTAGTTCCCAGCGCGTGGGGGCGTCCCTCGGAGTTATGACCCGGAGCGGCGTACCGTCGCGTACGAATGGTCGCACTCGACGCCTACGCGTTCGTGTTCGTCGCCGGGTTGATCACGGCGCTGGCGACCGGGATCGGCGCGCTGCCGTTCTTCTTCTTCGAGACGATCAGCGACCGCGGGAACGTGGCGCTGTGGGGGTTCGCGTCGGGGATCATGCTCTCCGCGTCGCTGTTCGGACTGATCCAAGAGGGGCTCGCGGAGGGGACAGCGGTTGAGATCGGCGTCGGGATGCTCGCGGGNGTCGTCCTCGTCGTCATCGCGCACGAGGTCCTGGCGGACGCCGAGATTGATCCGCGGGAGTACGAGGAGGCCGACTTCAAGAAGCTGATCCTGATCCTCGGCGTGCTGACGGTCCACAGCTTTCCGGAGGGGATCGCGGTCGGCGTCTCCTTCGCCGACCTCGGGCTGGAGGGCGGGACCGCGCTGTTCGGCTTCACCGTCCCGCTGCTCGCCGTGTTCATGACCGTCGCCATCTCGATCCACAACGTCCCCGAGGGGACCGCCATCTCGATCCCGCTGCGGGCGATGGGCGTCTCGAAGTGGAAGATGGTGTGGTGGTCAGTGTTCTCAAGTCTCCCGCAGCCGATCGGCGCCGTGATCGCGTTCGCGTTCGTCCGGTACGCCCGCGAGTTTCTCCCGTACGGCTTCGGCTTCGCGGCGGGCGCGATGATCTACCTCGTCCTCTCGGAGTTCGTCCCCGAGGCGCTCGAAACGGGCGCCGACCTCCCGCGCGGCGGCAAACCGGTCCTCGTCGGCGGCGTCGCGCTCGGCGTCGCGCTTATGATCCCGCTCGCGTACCTGTGAGTTCCGGCGGCGGGGTCCGTCACTCCTCGCCCAACGCCGTGGGATTGACCGCGCCCGGGCCCTCTCCCACGTCGTAACCGCGTCGGACCGCTTCGGTCATCCCGGCGACCGCGGCGTCGACCGCGTCGCGGAGCGGCTCCCCTCTCGCCAGTCGCGCGGCGATCGCGCTCGACAGCGCGCAGCCGGAACCGTGCGTCGCCTCGGTGTCGATCCGCGGCGTCTCGAAGCGGTCGACGGTCGGCGCGACGCGTTCCGGGGCACTACCACCCGCGTCGTCGGCCCGGACGAGGGTGTCGACGACAGCGTCCCTCTCGGCGGATTCGCCGTCGAGGTGCCCGCCCTTCACCAGCGCCGCGTCGGCGCCGAGCGCGACGAGCTCGCGGCCCGCGCGCTCGGCATCGGCGGGGGTGTCGACCGGCGCGTCGGTCAGCACCGCGGCCTCGTCGGCGTTCGGCGTGACGAGCGTCGCGTCCGCGATCAGCCCCTCGTAGGCGTCCTCCGCGGCGGGCGAGAGCAGGCGATCCCCGGTCGCCGCGACCATCACGGGGTCGACGACGAGCGGGGCGTCCGTCTCCGCGACCAGTTCAGTCACTTGCTCGACGGTCTCGGCGGTCGCCAGCATTCCCGTCTTGATCGCCCCGACGGCGAAGTCGTCGGCGACCGCCGCGTACTGGCTCGCGACGTGATCGGCGGGGAGGGGGTGAACGTCCTCGACGCCGCGGGTGTTCTGCGCGGTCGTCGCCGTCACGACTGATGTGCCGAGGACGCCGTGCGCGCGCATCGCGGTCAGGTCCGCTTGGATCCCCGCCCCGCCGCCGCTGTCGCTGCCGGCGATCGTCAGCGCGACCGGCGGCTCGACCGGCTCGTACTCGGGCATAGTCGTGATACAACCTAGTGGTATTAATTAGTGGTGTTCTTCCCGCTCGGCCGAGCTACCGGGTTCCTCGGACGGCGAACGGTCGGTGCCTCACCGCGACGACGAACGGATTCAGGTCCCCTCGACGAGGCGTTCGAGCTGCTCGGGCGGGACGGCGCCGCGCGCCGCGTACCCGTCGTATGCGAAGGTCGGCACGCCGGTAATCCCCTCCCGCTGCGCCTCGGTGAACCGCTCGCGGACGGTCTCGCGGAGCGTCTCGTCGTCGAGGGCCGACCGCACCTCGTCGGCCTCGGCGCCCGCGTCGACGGCGAGTTCGGCTAGGAGGTCGGCGTCGCCGATGTCCTCACCGTCCTCCCAGAGCGCGGCGAAGACCGCCTCGTCGAAGGCGAGCCACGTCTCGTAGTCGTGGTGTTCACGGAGGTAGTACGAGACGATCTGGGCGGGGAGCGAGTCGACATCCTCGGCGATGTCGAGGTCCATCTCCACGCCGTAGTCGTCGGCGAGCCGGCGGACGTTCTGTTTCGCCTGTTCGAAGTACTCGTCGTCTTTCCCGTCGTCGACGGAGTGGTCGATCGTCCCGTCCGGGCGGCGCTTCTGGCTCCGCAGGTCGAACGGGCGCCAGTCGATCGCGAGCTCCTCGTCGCGGTTCTCTTGATACTGTGAGAGGGACTGACGACCCAGATAACAGAACGGGCAGACGTAGTCCGAGTACACCGTGATGGTCTGTCGGTCGGCGCTCATGGGCGGGCGTAACGCCCGGCGATACAAAACGGTGTGTTCGGCGGCGGTCGAGGGGGTCAGTCGCTCGCGTTCGGCTCCGACGGCGGCTGGTCGTCCTCCGGGCCGTCGCGCGGGACTCCGGGGTCGGACCGCGGTTCGACCAGCCGGTACGCGAGCGCCACCGAGCCGAACGCGAGCGCGAACCCGGCGACGACGTCGGTGAGCCAGTGGATGCCGAGGTACATCGTCGCGACCACGACCGACAGCGAGAGCGGGACCGCGACCGGCGTCCACCGGGGGTACTCCTCGTGGGTCAGCACCGCGAACGTCCCGACGGTGACCGACAGCGAGGTGTGAAGCGACGGGAAGACGTTCGAGTTCACGTTCACCTCGCTCGTCAGCGCCATCACGTCGGGCTGCGTGGTGAACAGCAGCGGCGTCACCATGTCGGGCATCACGTTCCGCGGGCCGTGGGCGAACACCGCCGTGTACAGCACCAGCCCGATCCCGTAGTTGAGCGCGTACGCGACGAGGACGCGGCTGAACGTCGTTGTCCGGGGGAGCGCGAGGTACGCGACCGGCGGGAACGCGAGCAGGAACGCGTAGCCGTACACGTACACCCACGAGAAGTAGGCGGTCAGCGCGGGGGTCGCGAACGTCGCCTGAACCCACGCGACGAAGCCGCCCTCCAGCCCGTAAATGAACGCCGTCGCCTGAAGGCCGAACAGCCTGGAGACGTCCAGTAGCGGGGGGCGCCCGACGGCGCTGGCGATCAGCACCGCGCAGACGACAGCGACGGCCCGACGCGCGTCCCAGAGCCGGTCGCGGAGCCCGCTCCACGTCTCGCGGAGCCGGGCGGGGCCGATCACCGCGACGCTCGCGACGACCAGCATCGCCACGACCCACGCCACGACCGACGTGAGGACCGAGAGGAACGGCGTCATCGCCCCCGCGAGAGCAGCCGCCCCTCGCCGTCGAACCGGTACCCGATTTCCCGGAGCGCCTCGCGGGCGGCCGCGACATCCAGCGACCCACCGTCGTCGAAGAACGGGTGGACTGGGTCGCTCCCGTCGGCCCACGCCACCGACTCCGGAACATCAGCCGAGGACGCCGCGAGCGGCGAGGTCGCCGCCCGCGCGTAGCCGTCGAAGGCGCCGTCGACGATCGCGGTCTTATCGATCAGCCGAGCGATCACCGCCCGGAACCGGGGGTTCGACAGCGGGCTCCGGCGCACGTTGTACCCGACGTGGTAGAACGCCGCCGACCGCCCGCTCACGAGCCGGGCGTCAGCCGAGCGACCGATCCGCGGGACCGACTCGGGCCCGAGGTTCGAGACGGTGGCGTCCGCGAGTCCCTCGGCGACCGACTCCACGGCCGAGATGTCCGACGGCAGGACCTCGATGCGGAGCCGGTCGAAGGCGGGCTTCCCGTGGTATCGGGACGGGACCCCCGCTCGCGGGTCAGCGGTCTCCCCGGACGCGTCCGCGTCGTCCTCGGGCGTCGACCGGACGAGGAAGTGGTCGGGGTTCCGCTCGAAGGCGACCGACTCCCCGGCGGTCGCCTCGACGAACCGGAGCGGCCCGCTCCCGACGGGGTCGGGGTTGTTCGAGACGATCGCCTCCGTGGTCTCGAAGTCGAACTCGAAGCCGGCGATCGTCGCCGCGCCGGTCCGCTCTGACCAAACGTGTTCCGGGAGGATCGGCACCCGGAGCGCCCTGGCGGCGACCGTCTCGTTCACGTCGGCCACGGTGAGTCGGACTGTCGACTCGTCGCGGGCGCGCGCCCCCTCGACGACGGAACTTCGGCCGCGGAACCGGGGGGTCGGAACCGGGGTCTCGACGTTCCCGAGGGAGGTGTCGCGGAGGAACGCGTAGGTGAACGCCACGTCGCTCGCCGTCACGGGCTCGCCGTCGTGCCACCGGGCCTCTCGGAGCGTGACGTCGAGCGTGGTCTCGTCGACCCGTTCCCAGCCGGTCGCCAGCCACGGGAAGAACTCGTCGCCGTCCGCGCGGACGAGGGGGTCGTACAACAGACCCGTGAACGTGCCGTGGTTCCGGTATTCGGCGGCGATCGGGTTCCAGTTCTCCGTGATCCGGTCGTCGGTCGTCACGAGCCGGAGGGCGTCCCCCGTCGCGTCGGCGGCGGCCGCGTCGGTCGTCGTCTCGACGCCGCCCGCCGACGCGTTCGTCGCGGAACCGCCGCCTCCCGAGCCGTCGGCGGCGACGTCGTCGAGTTCGAGGAGCCCGGTGACGGAGAGCGGCTGTCGGTCCTCCGTCCAGCCGTCGAACCGGCTCTCTTGGACGGCGGTGAGCGCATCGGGGAACGCGACGACGGAGAAGGGCTGAAGCTCACACACCGTCTCTTGGAGGGCGTCGACGGCGTCGTCGCGGTCGCGGCCGGCCGCCCGGCGCTGCCGTTCGAGCAGGTCGTCGACGGCCATCTCCGTGAGGCCGAAGGGGTTCTGCCACCCCGACTCCGCGACGAACCGCGAATGGGTCAGCCCGTACAGCGCGTCGGGGTCGAACGGCTCCGTCTCCACGAACTGCCCGACGTAGAGGTCGAAGTTCTGGTTGATGAGCACCTTCCGCCAGAGGTCGGTCTGTCCGACGGTGTTGAGCCGGACATCGATGCCGACGGCGGTCAGGTGCTCTTCGAGCTGTCTGGCGATGCGGATCCCGTTGGGGTCGGCGTCCGCCGGCGTGGCGTTGATCTCGAGGGTTAGCTGCTCGGGGGGATCGCGGCCGGCGATGTTCTCCGTGCGACCGAGACAGCCGGCGCTGGCGGCCGCGAGGCCGAGCCCTGCGAGCGCCGCTCGTCGACTGATCGATCGCGTCATTCGGACGTTTCCACCTGTTTTCAGCCGCTCGGTATATCTCTTCTGTGCCGTCGTCGCGCCGAGAGCGGTCGCACCGACGCCGTCGGGCCGCCCGAGCGCCGAGGCGAGTCGCCTCAGATGGCGTTCGGCAGCGGGAGCGCCAGATCGGCGAGGAGCCCCGCGCGTGGGGGATAAGGGCGGGCGGAACCGCAACCCGAGCGCCGTGAAGTCAACGAGGAATCCGGTACCAAATCCGGCAACTGCGGCGAGGAGTCCGGCGACGGCGGCGGTCCGGTTCATGCGCCGCACCTGTACGTCTGAAAACAAACCGGGGCGTGTCGGACCGCGGCGCTATCGGTGGGAGCCTAGCGCCGGTCCCCCGTCACCACGTCTCGACGACGCCGTCGCGGACGTCCTCGGCGCACCCCTCGCAGTCGGGGTGACCCGACTCGAAGCAGGCCGGACGGCCCTCGGCGTCGACCGGGACGGTCCGTCGCTCCGCGTGGCGGCGGCAGACGATGCGCGCCGCGCCGGACTCGTCGGTCGGGAGGTCGAACCGCGCCGCGGCCGCCGCGTCGCCCTCGGGGTCGTCGCGCCCCTCGGCGTAGGCGCGTTTGGCCTCCTCGAACTGTTTGCCCGCCTTGCGGAGCTGCTGGCGGATCACGCGTTCGAGCCGGTCGTCCATACCCGCCGTTTCGGCGCGGCGGATATAGGTCCGTTGGCGGCGCGGGACGCGGGCGCCGCGACGGCGCAAATCTTGAGGGACAGCCGCCCCGGGAAACCTTGATGAGACGGCCGAGCGATCGCTCGGGTATGTCCGACGACTGTATCTTCTGTTCGATCGTCGCCGGCGACATCCCGGCGCGCACCGTCTACGAGACCGATTCCGTGCTGGCGTTCCTCGACGCGAACCCGCTCGCGCGCGGACATACGCTCGTGATCCCCAAGTCGCACGCGCACCACGTCGGCGACCTCGACGCCGACCTCGCGAGCGACCTGTTCGGCGCGGCCGCGTCGCTCACGCCGGAGATTCAAGCGGCCGTCGGCGCCGACGGGGCCAACGTCGGCGTCAACGACGGCGAGGCGGCCGGGCAGGAGGTCCCGCACGTCCACGTTCACGTCGTCCCGCGCTTCGAGGGCGACGGCGGCGCGGCGATCCACGCGGTCGCCGGCGGGCGGCCGGACCTCTCCGACGACGAACTCGACGCGGTCGCCGACGAGGTCGCGGCCGCGATAGACGGGTAACGACGGCGAGGGAAGTAGCGCCGGCGCGACCCGCCGCCCGAGTTCGCGATTCTTAAGAACACCCTCCGGCGAGGCCGGCGTATGAACGCGACGACGCTCGCGCTGGTCGGGGCGACCGGCGGCGCGGGGACAACGCGGACCGCTGTCGAGCTGGCGGCGATGGGTGCGCGCGACGGCGCCGACGTGGCCATCGTCGACGCCGCGTTCACGACGCAGGGACTCTCCGAGTACGTGAGCGGGCGCATCGACCCCGACCTCACGGCGCTCCTCACGGACGACTCGGACGCGGCGCTGTCGGCGGCGGCGTATCCGGTCATCGGGACCGGCGGGGACAGCGGGCGGACCGCGGACGGCGAGCGGGACGCGCCGGACCTCCCGGGACGGGTCGACGCGATACCCGCGCGAGCGCCGTTCGAGCGCGTCGCGCGTGCGAAGACGGCGGAGGCCGCCCGGAAGTTGGA
>P_A23_Liq_2_FmtDRAFT_1000088_pt1 | contig 20108 bp, 26 predicted proteins | sample PonA232FremontCA_FD_10599 | JGI IMG/M metagenome (IMG submission 10599) | reverse complement strand
CGTTCGCTTCGCTCACTCGCGTGACTCCCGCCGAGTCCGGTCGTGAGTTGTGGTTTTTGCTCGGGGGTGTCGTGTGACTCTGTCGGGTCCGGTCGTGAGTTGTGGTTTTTGCTCGGGGGTGTCGTGTGACTCCCGCCGAGTCTGGCCGTGAGTTGCGGCGGCTCTGTTCGGGGTGTCACGTGGTTCCCGCCGAGTCTGGTCGTGTGTCGTCTGACCGTTCTGTCGTGTCCGTGCGACCCCGACCGTCTGGGGATCCGGTGCCACGTGGAGGCTGCTCGCCGGCACGGTGGTGCCGATCCGGTTGCCGTCGGCACTCCCGCGAGCTACCTGTTGCGCTCGTTGAGGAGCTGTGGGACGAGAACGCCGACGATCAACACGACTGCGATACTGACCCACGTCGGGAGGTCGGTGAAGTTCGCGATGCCGACGAGGAGGGCGATCGCGACCGCGCCGAATCCGAGGGTGACTCGACTCTCGTTGGAGACCATACCGACGGCGTGCGGCTCCGACAGTATAGTTCCAACTGCTCTCTCCGCCAACAGTTCGAGACGACCGAGATCGAGACGTCGACTCGACACCACACCACGGCCCGTCCAGGCTGGCGTGAACCGTCACACCTGCCAGCTACCGGCGGAGACTCTCCACGATCACGGCGACCACTGCGCGCCGTATCGGACGCGGAACGGAGTCGGTTGCCGAACGGACATCGACCCGGCCGGGACGGACGCCCTCAGTCGAGCAGTCGCTCCAGATTCTCCTTCCCCAACGCGATGGTCGGGTAGTCCTCGGTGCCGATCTCCAGTGTCGCGGTGCCGGTCCACCCACGTTCTGCCAACGGCGCGAGAACGGTTCCGAAGTCGATCTGGCCCATCCCGACGGGGAGGTGTTCGTCGCTCCCGCCGCGGGTGTCGACGAGGTGGAGGTGTTCGACGCGGTCGGCGTGGTCCGCGAGGAAAGTGGCCATCTCGGATTCGGACTGACCGACCAACAGTGCGTGGCTGGTGTCGAATGTCATCTGCGCGTCCGGATAGCGTTCGAGCAGTTCCTCGAACGTCGTCGCGTCGTAGTAGCTGGAGATCACGTTCTCCAGACACGGCACGAGTCCACGGTCGCGTGCGGCGGGCACGAGCGTGTCGAGGCTGTCGTGGACGAACGAGCGTTGTGCGGCCGTCGACCACCCCTTCTCCCACGCGTCCGAGGAGGGGTGGAAGACGACCCGCTGGGCACCCAGTTCGGCGGCGAGATCCATCCCGCGGGTCAGCTCCGTCACCGCGCCCTCGCGGACGGGGCCGAACGGGGAGCCGGGGTCGACCGCGAACGGGAGGTGGACGACCACGTCGCGATCGAACGCCGCGAGCGTCTCCCGGAACTCGTCGGCGCGGTCGGCGATCCGTTCGCGAGCGTAGGCGGCGTCCAACAGGAGTTCGACGAAGTCGAATCCCTCGCGGGCGGCGAACGCGACCGACTCCTCGAACGGCAAGTCGAGTCCGAGTGTGAACCCCACGTCGAGTGAGAGCCCAGACGACGTATCGGTGGACACGGGAACTGATTCTGACGGAGCGACAGTTTGTAGCTTTCGCTGTGTGTCGTCGGGCCGTCGGCTCGTTGGCCGCCCACAGTTATATAACAGTGGCGGCCGTTCGACTACTCAGATGAGCGAAGCAGAACCCCCCGAAGAGCGAGTCGACGAGACGACGACCTGGCCGGACCTGGCGATCGGTCTGTACGACCGCCTCACTGGCCGCGGCGCAGAGATCGAGTACGACATGGACGACGTCGAGGTCGCCGTTCCGAGCGGGACTGGCGAAGACGTAGAGCACGCCCACTGGGAGGTCGACGGGACGATCACGATCACCACACGGGAGCGTGACTGATCGGGCCGGCGCGGCACCGCTGTCGGTGGAGACGGACCTCACGATCACCGTCGACGGGACGCCCGTCGAACTCCAGTCGACCGGCGAGCGGCTGTTTCTGGAGGTACCGACCCTCCAGACGGCGTTGGAACTCGCCCGCGACGGAGAGGGACTGCGCGACCGCGTGTCACAGCTGTTGACCGTCACCGACCTCACCGTCGAAGTGCGCGTCAGAGAGGCGACGGTCGCCGTCGTCGGTCGCGAGGCGACACCCGGTCTGCTCTCGCGAGAGTTCGGCGTCGACCCCGTCGAGATCCGGATCGGTGGCGGCGTGGCCGCGGTCGGCCGAGAGCTCCTCGCCGGCGGTCGGTGGGCGGCCCGTCTGTTGGAGTGAGGAGAGACGGACGCGAGAGACGCCACGCCGGCCGACTTCGGTAGCACTAAGAGGCAGACGCGGGTACGCATCGACGATGTCTGATCTGATCGTCAAATCCGCGGTCAAGGAGTACCTCGAAGACGAGAACGTCGCGTCCGACTTCTACGAGGCACTCGACGAGGAGGTTGCCGAACTGTTGGACGACGCCAGCCGTCGCGCCGAGGAGAACGACCGGAAGACGGTCCAGCCGCGCGACCTGTAAGGCCGGGCTGCGGTACAGTTGTCCGGTATCCGTTTCTCTCGACTCGTTCGTCAGCGACTGCCGTCGGTGTCGTCCCGACCGTCCACGTCGGAGCCACCCGAGCCGTCTGGGTCGGTACTGCTGTCTGTGTCGTCGGCGGGTGGATCACTGGCGGTGTCGCCGTCGAGCGGAGCGCCGCCTCCGCCGTCACGCGGGTAGTCCACGACGTCGAAACGGACGAGTCCACCGGCGACGGCACAGACACCGCCACCGACGACGAGCACGAGTGACTGTGTCGAGAGAGTGCCGAAAGTGCCCGCTCCGAGCTCGACGATCACCCCGAGTAGGTTCGCTCCAACTTCCGGGAGCGCCGCACGGAGTTGTTCGGCGAGTGCGCTCTCGGCGGTCGTCGCGAGGAGGTAGCTGGGCCCCCCGGCGAGCACGCCCGTGACGCCGGCCCACATCACGGGCGTCCCGGCGTCGTCAGAGAGCACCCACAGTTGGGTGGCGACGGCGATCGACAACAACGGCAGGAGCCAGCCGAGCACGTCGAGAAACACGACTGCGGCGCGGAGTTGGAGGAACGGCCGGCGTGTCTCCGCGGGCAGGTAGTCCGTCGGCGCGACCTCGTCGGCCAGCCGGCGGTCGAGTCGGTTCGTGACGGTCTCCCCCAGCGCCGTTCCGAGAGCGGTCTTCGCGGTCGTCAACTCCGTCCGGAACTCGTCGTAGGTGGTGTCCGGCGACAACAGCCCGTCGACGTAGACACCGACCAACTCGCCTGCGCTGCTGTCGACCGACTCGCCGAGACCGGTGTCGATGTCCGCGAACCGTTCGCGGACGGTCGGCCGAAGTTCGCGGAGCGTCTGGTTCACCTCGCGGTCGGCCTCGGCGCTCTCTTCGCCGTCTGCGACCCGTTCGCGGACCTGCCCTCGGACCTGTCCACGGGCCTGCCGGAACGTCTCGCGGTCTTCGCCGATCCCGAGCAGTAGCTCCGAGTCGACATCGACCCCACCGATCGACTGGGGTTCGACGCCAGCGAAGCTCGCGAGTTCCCGCGCGGAGGTGTTCGCGACGCGGTCGGCGACAACCCCGCCGATCCGGTCTTTCACCGGCGCGGTGTCGACGACGACCCGGAGTTCACGCTCGTTCCCGTGGAGGTACGCGTAGAGGTTCTGGACGTTCGTCTCGGTCTGTGACTGGAGGTACTCCGGTGGAGCGATCTCGCCGAGGATCTCCGCACCGGAGCCGTCCAGCGGTCCGAGTGTCTCGACCGGGAGCACACCGTCACCGATCAGTTCGGCGTGGATCGCCGCGTAGCCGTCTTCCTCCGCGACTGTCTCCGTGACGTAGTCTGGATCGAGTACGGTCTGGTGGCCGGCGACCACGACGTTGCCTGCGACCAACGTCAGTGTCAGGACGACGACGACGGCCGCGACTCCCAGCCGACGAGCGACTGCCATGTCTGCACTGTCGACGCGGTGACTCATAACTCTCCGGGACGCCCGGAGCCGTGGCCGGCCGGCGAGCGAGCGGAGTCAGTCGGCGACCACGACCGGCTCGATTCCGGCGGCGTCTCGGAGCTCTCGCAGCGCGTCTGCCCGGGGGTCGATCTCCGCGGGGTCGTGGCTGTCCGTCCCGAGTGTGAAGGAGACCCCCGCGTCTCGGAGGGCGTCACGGAACCCGGCCGTCGGGTGGAGCGTGCCGTACTCGCGGGTGACACGCCCGGCGTTGATCTCGGGGACGGTCCGGGAGTCGGCGAACGCGGCCGCGGCACGCTCGTACTGCTCGGCGGTCGCGTAGCCACGCAGTTGGTCGTTCCGTTCGACCAGATCCGGGTGGGCGGCGATCTCGAACAGCTCCGAGTCGGCGAGCGCGACCAACTTCTCGAAGTACCGGTCGACGAGCCGTTCACACTCCGCGTCTGTCTTCGTGGCGAAGTGTGCGGTGTCGTGGACGTTGACGCCGTCGAGTTCGTGGACACTCCCGATCGCGTAGTCGAAGCCGGCCGAAGAGAGGAACGTCCGGATGGCGGACTCGTGGCCAGGGTGGTAGTCGAGCTCCACCGCGTCGAACACGTCGATCTCGTGGTCGGCGTCGAGTCCGCGGATCGCCTCCCGTCGCCGTTCGTACGTCTGGTCGAGATTGAATCCCATCGCGCGGCGGTGCGCGCGGGCAGACTCCGTGGGCGTGACCACACAGTGGTCGGCGACGCCGACGCCGTCGAGTCCGGCGTCGCTCGCGGCACCGACCATCCATTCGAGGAAGCTCCCGTCCGAGTACGTCGAGTGGACGTGGTAGTCGTACACGCCCGGAGTCGACCCGCGGCCGACTCGTAGCTTGTGGTCGCGGCCGGCAGTGAGGGCTACTCCCGTTCGCGTTCGCGACTCCGTCCGTCGGTCTGCCCGCGACGCTGGCGTTCTCGGTCGAGTTCGCGGTCGATCTCGTCGCGTTCCGCGTCGATCGTCTCGACGGTGACGACGTTCCCACCGCCCGGATCCACCACCATCACGCGGCTCCCCTCGCTGATCTCGCCGTCCATCGACCGCGCGGAGTAGTGGGGACTGAACCCACCGTCGTCGACCTTCACCTCCCCCTCGGTCGGGGTGACACGCTCCGTCACGCGGCCCATCGACCCCTTGAGGTCACTGGAGTCGCTCGTCTGTGACCCCTCCTCGGTGTCGTACAGTCCGAGATCGCGGTAGGCGTACAACGCGATCGCGCCGAAGACGATCACCATCGCGCCGAGCGCGAACGGGGTCGCGAGCACGGGGAGAAACAGGCCGGCGAGACCGGCACCCAGCAGCGCGACCCCGACGACGACGAAGTTGGCACCGGGTGCCAACGCCTCCATGATCGACAAGACGAGCCCCGCCAGTGTCAACAACAACGGGAGCGTCTCCGGGCCGACGAGTTGCTGGAGTAGCATCTGTCGGATCAGAGAGTGCCGAGTAGGAACACGAGGACGGTGCCGACGACGCCGACGACGACGAACAGCGCGTTCTCGAGGTCGACCGACTCCGGTTCGATCGGCTCCCGAGCGGGCCGTGCCGGCGCTGTCTCCTCGCCGACCTCGTCGACATCGTACTGCCAGTCTTTGCTTTCCTCGGCCATGCCTCACCTTGGAGACGCCCGGGTAAATCGGTGACGGGTGCGGGGACACACTGCGTGTCGGCTCCTCGATACCGGCGTCAGCCCAGTTCCTCGCGACGACCCTTCGGGACGCGCGACCGGAGTTCTCCGTAGACGTACAACGCGACGCCGATCGGCTCGAGCCCGCCCGCGATCTGGTGGGCCGCGATCAGGTACCCCCAGTCGCCGTCCCACCGCGGGAGGTCCTGGTCGTGTCCGGCCGCGAACGCCGCCGCCTCCCCGTCGGAGAGTTCGATCACGTTCTGGTCCGCGGATCGGCCGAACCGTTGGACGGCGTCGGTCGTCGGCTTCCAGTGTTCCTGGCGTGCGTGCAGGAAGGTGATCCCGACGGCCTCGCAGTCGACCCCGTCCGGAACGTCGCCCGCGAACGCCCAGATCTTCCCGTTCCCCTTCTCCCAGAAGCTGTGGCCGTCGAAGGTCGCCGGCGGGACGCCGAACCGCTCGTCCCACCAGTCGAGGACCTCGGCGCGGGTCGGCCGCCCCGGCACGACCCGGTCGTCGGCCGTCGCGGGGAGCCGGTCGAACACCTGGCCGTAGTTCTCCCCGTCGGGACGGTCGTCGCTCACGCCCCCACCTCCAAGACGGCGAGAAAGAAGCCGCCGGTGTCGTTCAGGTGTGGGTAGACGCGGTGGGCCCGCTCCAACGTCGAGTCGAACGTCTCACCTTGCCACTCGGTCACGCCGGGACGGCTCTCCAGGGGTGCGTCCCACTCGACGAGCTCGCAGTCTTCGGTGTCGAGTGCGTGATCCACCACCGCCTCGTTCTCCTCGGGCGCGAACGTACACGTCGCGTAGACGACGCGCCCGCCGGGCCGGGTCGCCTGCACCGCTCGCCGCAACACGTCTCGTTGGACCCCGGCGATGTCGTGGACGTGGTCCAGACTCCACGTCTCGTGGGCGTCCGGGTTCTTCCGGATCGTCCCCTCGCACGAGCAGGGCGCGTCGACGAGCACGCGGTCGAACGTGTCGAACTCGAACTCGCGCAGCGAGTAGTTGCGCGCGTCGCGGTTGGTGACGACGAGGTTCGTCAACCCCAACCGCTCGGCGTTGTGCCGCAGTGCCGACAGCCGGCCCAGATTCGAGTCATTAGCGACGAGCGTCCCGCGGTCGTCCATCCGCGCGGCGACGTGTGAGGTCTTGCTCCCCGGCGCGGCGCAGGCGTCCCAGACGATCTCCCCCGGTTCGGGATCGAGTGCGAGTGCCGGCAGTGCCGACACCTCCTCTTGACCGTGGACCCAGCCGTGGACGTACGGCCACGTCGTCCCCGGCGACCCCCCCGGCATCCGGAACAACCCGTCGTGCCACGCGACCTGTTCGTACGCCACGCCCGCCTCGTCGAACGCCGCGACGACCTGGTCGGCGTCGGCCGCAAGCGTGTTGACCCGCACCACCTGTGGTAACGGCCGGTCACAGGCCGCCCGGAACGCCGCCTCGTCGTCCACGAGGTCCCCGTAACGGTCGAGTGGGTTCACGACCGGGGTTCGCGGCCGGGTCGTTTGTGGATTTCGGACGGACGAGTATGACGGGACAACGTCCTCCCACTGATACTCAGTTCGTATCAATAATACATCTATACCCAAAGCCGGCAACAATATCCGGTAAACAAGGAGCCAATACTCACAACTCTCTACACTGCTATGAGGCCATATCATGAGTCAAGTCATGCGATTCGGGACAGAGGAACAATACATCCGATTCGTTGCCAAGAAACAAGAACGTGATATTGACTCAGTTCGTCAGGAGTACTACAACTAAGTAAATGAACTATATCTGAAATGCCATGCCCCAGATGTAACTCGCCCCCGTATCTCGACGATTACGAACTTAACTTTTGTCTCACAAAATATCATGTTGACCTCGGCAGAAGGTCAAAAATTGAGGTAAAAGACAAACCTGAAACAGTTGTTAAAATAGATGAAGAAATAAACCGGATCAAACCCATAACAGACAAAGATCCAGAGAAGGTCAAATCTACCATTGAAAAACTTTCAGATAACGAAAAATTTAAACAGATTGTCGCTGCGCTGCCAGAAAACCTACCACAGGCCTATGACGAAGATGCGTATTTAACTCGCCATCTTACACAACAGCAAAATAAAAATGTAAATCAGATAGCCAACCAACACAATACCGCTCCGGAATTAGTTCTTTTGTTTGCGTTTGTAAGAAGCGTGAACAGAATCCTCGGCAAATCTGACAATGCGCTGGCTCAGTATATTGAGTCTCGTGATACTATTGTGGGTCATCTTCACCGCAGAACTGGTCAGATCACGCCGAGAATTAACAGAGAGTTTGTTGCTCACCTATTGTTAGCGACTGCACTGATCGAAGAATTGACATCGGAAGCTTTGTTCAGAGAAATTTATAGAGAAGAACATCGGCTGCGTGGAAATGAAAAAAGAGTAAACAGTCTTACCCAAGGACAAAGAATGAACATACTTTGTACTAGTGGGGTTGTATCTAATACGGTTAAACAAAAACTAAAAAATATACGAGAACTAAGAAATGATCTTGTCCACGATTTCCGCCGCCGTACTACAATCACGCAGAATGAACTCAAATGGGTAAAAAAGAAAATAGAAAAAATTGACAGAGCTATTGATACAGCACTAAACATCACTGGAAAGACTGCGGGAGAACTTATTGTACGGAACGGTCCTGCAGAGTATGTTAACGACCGGTGTGAGAAGGCGATTAAAGACGCTTGTCAGCACTGGAATAAAAGGCACAGTGCTTTGTTTGAGAAATTGAAAAGTTGGGAGTATATTGACATTAGTAGTGTAACATGGGATGTTAATATTGGCAGTAAGGGAAACCGGAGTGTGAATAATGGTCATAAATTCAATGAATTACCAACAGATAATGGAGAAGCAACAAGTCATCAGGAAAAAATGTACAATACTGTGATGGAGTTTCTCCGCTCATGTGAGTACTTTCTAATTAATGAGGTTGAAAGTCACTTAGACCAAGCGAATCTTGACAGACAGGACTTCACTGTTTTGTGTCTCTTATCTGCCGAAGACAACTCACATCAGGATGTCGCCGACACGCTCGGATCAACTGTTGAGTACGTCCAGCGGAAGGAAAACGTCCTCGCGTGGCGCTCGTCAAAGTTCGAGAAAAAAGTACTCGGTAACCTCCCGAAGCCCGACGACCCAGTCCCACCGTTCGACATGGACGGAGGAGAAGAGTGAAACTACACGTCCGTCAGACGGACTAATACGCGGTGCTGTCGTGGATTCATCGGTTCATTTTCCGTCTTTGTCGATCAATCGGTGGTAGACGACGTACGACACGGGAAAGGCAGACACGAACGACACCACCCAGTACACCGTCTGCATCGTGGAGTCAACTGGTGGGGCGAACATCGTGACCAACGCTGCGAGGACGGCAGCGAGTGCGAGCACGGCACTCTGCCGTTCGCGTTTCGTCCGGGACCGAACCCGTTCGTGTTGCCTGCGGTAGCCAACCAGATAGTACACCGTCACGATGCCGCTCGGGAGAAACAGAATTGCCCACAGCACCGCGATAGACGACCCGCGAGCCTTCGCATCGATGTACACCCAACTGGAGACGAGTAGATAGGTGACAACGTACCACGCCAGACCCCAGACAGGATTCATATGTCAGGCTTTTGTCGCTCGGGGTTGTGTTTCTTCTGATCGACGTAGGTTCGACACGACAGTCGACTCACGCGACTCTGGTGCGAGTACCCGAGGTATGAACTTACGGTAGACTCACCGATACTACTAAGTTCCGGGAGCCACTAGGCAGGCGTACGGCACAGGAGAGGGATGCTACCGCGAAGAGGTGGCGAGGGATAGGGGCCCTCACCTCCCCTGTGTCGTGAGGCGACTCACGACATGAGTTCGAAGGATTCTCCGCCACAAAAACGTGGCGGCGCGACGGACGCGGAGCGACGCCAACAGACCATCGCCAGCTACGAGACCGCAATCGGCCGGCTGCGGGAGACGTGTGTCCCGGAGTCGCGGCAGGACGCACTGGCTGGTGCCTGTGAGGAAGTCCAGGACGCACTTCTCGCCGACGACCAGACGGTCGCGACCGACGACCTGCTGGTCGTCACCGCGGTCGCCGCCGAGGCGATCAACGATGTGCGCGAAGCCAAGACCGTCGGGGTCGAGGATGATCTCCCGGTGGATCGGCAGTACGATGTCGGCGTCCCCAGCGAGGAGTACGTGCTCACGACCGCCGAGCGTGAGGAAGCGCTCGCGGTGTTGAGCAACCTGATCTTGCTCGCCGTCGACACCGACAGCGACGCACTCGGCGACGCGGAGTAGCGGCTACCCCCGGTACGTTACACGCTCTGTCGCGGGTGAGTGCGGCTCACCCGTGGCGTTCGATTTCTTCGAGTATGTCGCTGTACTCTCACGGCCGGACGTGAAGATCCGGAAAGTACGAGCTGTAGAATCCACGGTCGAAGCTGAGCAGTTCGTCGGCGTCGACAGCCGCGTGACCGCCGATCAGAAAGTCGGCGGCAACGTGCTGTCGTGGCGTGAGGTCACGCCCGCAGTGGTCGCAGGTTGCCGTTCGTTCGGCACCACACTCTGGACACTGGAGTCCGTCGGGCCGGCGGTCGGTGTACGTGTCGAACGCCTCGCCAGCACGGTATCGTGCCTCCGGTGAGGCGGTGACGACAGCGATACTCGTGTCTTCGAGGAACCGGTCTAGTTCACCCTGATCGTCGAACACCGCCGCGGCCGCGAGTTCGGCGTACACGATACCGGTGACGACGAGTCGTCCACGACGGTAGCCCGCTCGGAGTGCCGTTTCGGCGTCGTCACCGTTTGCATCGTCGTACAGCACCGACAACAGAACGTTCGTGTCTACCGCGATTGTGGTCACGGTCGTTCCTCTGCTGTCTCGCCGTCGTCTGCGTCACCGCTACGTGGGTACTCACCGCGGAGCCGACTCATCGTCTCCTCGGTGGTTCCGTCGCCGCTGGCCACTCCGCGGTAGCGCTCGAACGGGTCGGTACCGTCCGCAGTCGTCGGCGCACGCTTCTCGACGACCCATCCCGTCTCCGTCCGCGTAAACACCACCTCGTCGCCCGGCTCGATTCCCAACTCCTCGCGAGTCTCTCTCGGGATCGTCACCGTCCCGTCGGTCGTTACCTGTGGCATCCCAGTCGACTGTCGGTCGTAACTCCTGAAAAGGATTCCTCCGAGTGAGTTCGTCCGACAGACACGACCGACAACGGTGTCCACGACGGCGAGAGAGTCGACGACACCTGTCTCCCGGTCGAAGCGTAACGGCCACCCCCGGCACGCACGCTCTGTCGCGGGTGGGTGCGGTTCACCCGCGGCGCTCGATCTCTTCGAGGACGTGGTCGGAGTGGTCAACCTCGGGGCTACGAGATTCGAGAACAGTCTCAATACGTCTACTCTCTGAGTAGCGTCGTCGCACGGTACTGACGTTCTCCGCAGACTGCTGCACGCAGAATACTTGCCCGCGCGAACAGCTTCCAGGTGAACCCCGCTCTCTCGTGAGTACCACGCAGAACCGCTGAAATCCCAGAGAGTATGAGCCCAGACGACGAGTCGACTGTATGGCAACTGACTCGGGAGACATCGACACCGAGGCAGACGCCGATGAGGTTCGTCTCGGAGACGGCGATACTCCCTCCGAGCGGATCGAGCAGGTTGATCTCGACGCACTCGACGAGGATAACACCTGCACGACTGACGATCTTCGGTACCGTCTGAATCTGTAGAAATGTCTACAAGCGACGGCAGGGAGACTTCCGTGTCTTCTTCGTCCGGGACGGGTCGACGTTGTACTGTATCGGGGCAGGCCCTCGCTCGGACGTGTACGACCGGAAACTGAACGAGATCGAAGAACGAGCAGAAGCCGTCGGTGAGTGGAACAGCGAGTGATACGCCCACGACGAGCGTGGTTCGAGACGCTGTGGAAGTCGCTACTCGTTCGTCGACCGACCAGACGAGCGAGTTGCCAACCGTTCGGCTCGTCCCTCGTCGCGCTCCTCCTCGCTGGCGAAGTGCCGCAGCAGATCCACGCACGCCTCGCCGAGCAGATCCGGCGGAACCGCCTCGATGGAGAGGTTCTGTGTCGAGAGGTGCTCGATCAACTCGCGGAGTGTGGCGTCTGTCAGCGCGTTCGCGGTGCGCGAACCCGACGTGCAGGCCGCGCTCGGAATCACCACGCTCCAAGCGCTGCAGGAGTTACTTGACGAGACTCGCGGGCTCGATCTGTACGCCGACGCGATCCACACCGCCGACAGCCGGAAACTACCTCACCCCCCGACCCCGAACACGAGTGTGTTCCCCGAACGAGACGACCCGCCACTCGTCGCGACGGTCGCCTTTGCGGTCGTCTTCGCGACCGCGGTCGTCTGGGGCGCGAGTCTCATCGATGTCGTCCGGTTCACACCCCTCAACGTCGCGAGTGCGACCGTCCTGTTCGCGGCCGCGGTCGTCCTCTCCCGCGGGTGAGCCGTCTCTCGGCGTGGCCGGCACCGTCACGCTCTTCATTTAGGCGGGCCTAAACGAGTCGATGGCAGAAGCTACAGACGCCACAGACGAGACAGAGGAGGCGAGCGAGCGCACGGAGATCAGGAGCGGCCGCGACTACGAGGAGGAGTACCGGCTGTCGGCCGCCGAGGCGGGGCGGTTCCTCGTCGAGATCGGCGAACAGCTCCAGTCGGGCGACGAGCTGACCATCGTCGACGAGGAGTGGGAACTGCCGTTCGCGTTCGGCGAGCCGGTGGAGTTGGAGGTCGACTACGAGGGTGTCGGCGAGCCGGAGTTAGAGATCGAAGTCGAGCTTCCCGGCCGATCCGACGAGAACGCACCCAGCGTCGAGTGAGGACCGTCGGTCGACAGACCGACACAGTCGGCTCGTGTGCCGACACGCCGACCGACACAGTCGGTTCGCGTCGACGCCGGCTCAGTCGTGGCGGAACGCGCGGGTGCCGGTGAACACCATCGCCAGCCCGTGTTCGTCGGCAGCGTCGATCACGTCGTCGTCGTTGACACTCCCGCCGGGTTGGATCACGGCCTCGACACCGGCGTCGGCGGCCGCCTCGATCCCGTCTGGGAACGGGAAGAACGCGTCGGAGGCCAACACCGACCCGTCGGCGGTCTTCCCCTCGGCGTCTGCGGCGGCCTTGTCCGCGGCGATCCCGACGGCGTCGACACGGGAGATCTGGCCCGCGCCGACACCGACCGTCTCGGTGCCGTCCGCGAGTAGGATCGCGTTCGACTTCGCGTGTTTGACCGTCTGCCACGCGAACAACAACGACTCTAGCTCCGCCTCGGTCGGCTCGCGGTCGGTCACGACGTCCAAGTCGTCGACTGTCGGTGCCTGCCGGTCGCGGTCCTGGACGAGTCGCCCGCCGGCGAGTTTCACCTCGGTCGTGTCCGACACGGCGTCGGTGCCGAACGGCTCCGTCTCCCCGAGTGCGAGCACGCGGAGGTTCTCCGACTCCCGGAGCACCGCCAACGCGTCGTCCGTGTAGTCCGGGGCGGCGACGACCTCCTTGAACGACTCCGTCACCTGTTCGGCAGTCGCGGCGTCACACGTCCGGTTGAGTGCGACGATCCCGCCGAAGGCGGACTTGGGGTCCGTCGCGAGCGCGTCGGCGTAGGCGTCCGCGACCGTGTCCGCGACCGCACACCCCGCCGGGTTGGTGTGTTTGATCACCGCAGCCGCGGGGTCGTCGAACTCCCGGACGAGTGCGACGGCCGCGTCCGTGTCGTTGTAGTTGTTGTACGACAACGCCTTCGCCCCCTCGTTCAACTGCTCGGCGTGGACTACAGTCGGTCCCGCCTCCCGGCCGTCGCTGTAGACGGCGGCGTCCTGGTGTGGGTTCTCCCCGTACCGGAGGTCGGTGACGTGTTGGCTAGCGGTCACCCGCCGGCTGGGGAACGCCGTCCCGTCGCCGGTCGTGTCGGCGGTGTCGCCCGCGACACGGACCTCGTTCACGTCGTGGTCAACCTCGACACGCCCCTCCGCGAACCACCGCACTGCACGGGGGTAGGCGGCGTACTCACCCTCCGTGAGCACCCGTCGCTTGAGGCTGTCCGGGTCGTCGTCCGGGTACACCGGGACGGCCTCCTGCGTGACGATGGGGCCGGCGTCGACATCCTCGGTGGTGACGTGGACCGTACACCCGGAGACGCGGACACCGGCATCGAGCGCCTGTTCGTGGGCGTCCGTCCCGGGGAACGCCGGGAGCAACGACGGGTGGACGTTCAGCGTCGTCGGCGCGGCGTCCAGGAACACCGGCGTGAGCACTCGGTTGTAGCCGTCGAGACACACCAACTCGACGTCGTACTCCGACAACGCGTCGAGAACGCGCCGCTCGTGTTCCTCGCGCTCGTCCCCGTCGCGCTCGACGACTTCTGTCGGAATCCCACGCTCGGCGGCGGCGTCGACCACCGGCGCGTCCGCGTCGTTCGTGACCACCACGGCGATCTCGGCCCCGCCCGGCGCGAGGTCGGCGATCCGTCTGAGGTTCCGGCCCCTGTTGCTCGCCATCCCGGCGACTTGCATGTTCCCGTGGGCGTACGCCGCGGTGTAAACCGTTGTGGTCCGGCACGGCCCCGTGTCCACGGTCGTGTATCACTCTGCCGGGCAGGTCGCTCACACGACACGAATCTACACACGTTCGTGTGAACGCGGCGACCGACACGCCTTTGCCGTCGGCGGTGACACCGCGGGGTATGGACACGGAACTGGGGTTGGACCGGACGGACCCGTTGGCGGCCGTCTCCCCGCTCGACGGGCGGTACGCCGACCGCACGGCCCCGCTGTCGCCGTACACCAGTGAGGCGGCACTGATCCGCGCACGGGTGGAGGTGGAGGTACGGTACCTCCAGGCGTTGGCCGACGAGCCGGATGTCGACGTACACCTGACCGACGACGAGCGGGCGGCCCTCGACGCGGTCGTCGCGGGGTTCGACGCCGACGACGCGCGGCTGGTCAAGCGACTGGAGACGGAGGGGGCAGCGGGGTACGCGGCGACGAACCACGACGTGAAAGCCGTCGAGTACTTCCTGCGGACCCGCACGCCGGAGCGGCTCCACCCGTGGATCCACTTCGCGCTGACCAGCGAGGACGTGAACAACCTCGCGCGCCGACTGCTCGTCGGGCCGGCCGTCCGGGAGGTGTTGGTACCGGTGCTACGAGACGTACGGGGGGAACTCGTCGACGCCGCCCACGAACACGCCGACCTGCCGATGTTGGCACGCACTCACGGCCAGCCGGCGACACCGACAACCTACGGCCGGGAGATGGCCGTCTACGCCGCGCGGCTGGGCCGGGGGCTGGGCCGCGTCGAACGCGCTGTCGACGGACTTGCCGGGAAACTCGCCGGTGCCTCCGGCAGCTACGCCGCACACGACGCCGCCTACCCCGCGGTCGACTGGCCAGCGTTCGCGGCCGAGTTCGTCGCCGACCTGGGGCTCGACCACGCCGGGCCGACGACACAGGTGAACCCGTGTGACGACCTCGCCCGACTGTTCGACGCGCTCCGTGGTGTCGACGGCGTGCTCGTCGACCTCGCGCGCGACGCCTGGCTGTACGTCTCCGACCGGTACCTGGGTCAGGAGGCGACCGCGGGGGAGACCGGCTCGTCGACGATGCCACACAAGGTCAACCCGATAAACTTCGAGAACGCGGAGGGGAACCTCTCGAAGGCCGACAGCGACCTCGGCTTCCTCGCAGACTACGTCACTACCTCCCGGCTCCAACGCGACCTGTCGGACTCGACGGTGAAACGCAACGTCGGGAGCGCACTCGCACACTGTCTGATCGGCTACACCAAGCTCGCCGACGGGCTCGCAGGGGTCGTCCCGAACGAGCAGGTGATGCGTCGTGACCTCGCGGACAACCCCGAAGTGATCGGGGAGGCGGTCCAGACCATCCTCCGGCGCGAGGGTGACACCGAGGCGTACGAGCGGGTGAAGGAACTCACCCGTGGGGAACGGGTCGAACTGTCCGACTTCCGCGCGTTGTTCGCGGAGTTGGACGTCTCGGAGAGCGTTCGAGAGGAACTAGCCGGACTCAGTCCCGAGACGTACGTCGGCCGTGCCGCGCAGTTGGCAGACGACGCCTGACGCGCCGCGGGCACTCGACACGCCGCCTCCACCACTACCGCGGTGTCACTCACCCCGTCGCTACCGTGCCATCGTCTGACGGACGCTCCAGTAGACGAACAACGCGGCCGTCAACAACAGGAAGGCGAACACGCCGAGCACACTCCCTCTGAACAGAGCCACCAGCGGAGGTTGTCCGTAGCCGACGGCGAGGCCGACGCCGGCGACGACACAGCCGACCGCGAGCAGTCCGACCCGGCGGAGCCGCCGGGGGCCGATCCGCCACGCCGCCGCCCCGCTGTCTGCCGCCCCACCGGCCGCGACGGCGTTGTCGAGCGCCGTCTCGTCGAACGGTGTCCCGTCGAGGTCGTCGTCGAGCGGTGTCTCATCGAGGTCGTCGTCGAACGGTGTCTCATCGAGGTCGTCGTCGAGCGGTGTCCCGTCGAGAGTCTCGTCGACCGCCGTCACGCCGCTCCCGGTGTCGGCCCCGTCCCCACCCGTCGCTCCGTCGTCACCACCCGGTGAGTCGTCCCCGTCTCCAGGCCCGGAGCTGTCCGACACACCGTGATCTGTCTCGTCCGACCCGTCGCTCCCGCTGTCGGTCACGTCCACACGTTCGCCGCTCTCGCCAAAAGCTCTTGGCGCTCCCCCGAACGGACCGTGTTACAGAATCACATTAGTACACTCGTTACACATCCCGTGTCCCGACCAGTGTAATATCATGAACTATCATTACAGTTATGCCGGAGGCGTCGTCCTCTGTTGGTGTGACGCGACACACCCAGGCGGCAGACGGGCGCAGAGGGCCTCGACCGACGCGGTGGGCGGAGGTGGCGAGATGAGTCGCCGCGCGCCACCCGGACGGCCGACCCGGTTCGGGCCAGACCCGGAGACGGGAGCCCCGCTCGTTCCGGACCTGAGCGACCGCTCGGAGACGACGGGGCGGCCAGAGCGTGTCGGTCGGAACCCGTTGGAGCCGGCGCTGATGGAGGGCGCAGAGTGACCCCAGACGAACTCGACTCGACGGTGTTCGAGCGAGACGTGGACAACCCGAAGGCCCGGCAGTTCCGCGAACTGCTGGAGGGGGAGCCGTACGTGTTCGCCCCGGGGCTGTACCACGCACTCGACGCACGACTCGCGGAGATGGCCGGACTCGACGCCGTCTACATGTCGGGCTACTCGACGGTGTTGGGGCAGTTCGGCTTCCCGGATCTGGAGATGGTGACGATGACCGAGATGGTGGAGAACGCAAAGCGGATCGTCGAGGCCACTTCGCTGCCGGTCGTCGCGGACTGTGACACGGGGTACGGCGGCGTCCACAACGTCCGCCGCGCCGTCCGCGAGTACGAGAAGGCCGGTGTCGCCGCGGTCCACATCGAAGACCAGACCACCCCCAAGCGGTGTGGCCACGTCGCCGGTAAACAGATCGTCGACCGCGAGGAGGCCGTCGCCCGGTTCGAGGCGGCCGTCGACGCCAAGCAGTCCGACGACACCGTGATCATCGCGCGGACGGACGCCTACGGCTCTGCGAACGGTGACTGGGAAGAACACCTCGAACGCGGCCGGCTGTACGCCGACGCCGGGGTCGACCTCGTTTGGCCGGAGATGCCCGATCCCTCTCGGGAGGACGCGGTCGCGTACGCCGAGACGCTCCACGAGACTCACCCGGAGGTGGATCTCGCTTTCAACTACTCCTCGTCGTTCGAGTGGAGCGCCGAAGACGACCCGCTCACCTTCGAAGAACTCGGCGATCTGGGGTACAAGTACATCTTCGTCACCCTGTTCGGGCTCCACTCGGGCGCACACGCCGTCTACGAGGATATGGTCGCCGCGGCCGAGGGGGACGAACAGGCACAGTTCGACCTCGAGGATCGCTACGTGGGCCACGAGACGGAGAGTCACCACGCCCTGTCGTTCGTCGACCACTTCCAGGGCGTCGAACGCGAGTTCGACCCCGAGGCGGCCGAGCGGATCGAGAACTCCGCCGGCTTCGCCGACGACCAGACGGACCCCATCTCGACGAAGGACCGCGACGAGGCGGAGCTCTCACAGGACGACTGACGGGTCCGCTCCCGCCTCCGGTCTCGACTTCGTAGTTCACGACCACCGCCCAGCGGCCGGAACGACACCGGCTACCGACGGTGTCGGCGGACGACGCCGGCCCGCACCGACGACTACGTCGACTGCTCGGAGTCGGCGGCCGGCTCTCGACCGGCGTGTTCGCCGAGCCACTCGCCGATGAGCGTACACAGGAGCCGCGCGAAGGCGGTCCCGTCCGTCCAGAACGCCGTCTCGGCCCCGAGGTGCGGGACCGCCTCGGGGAGCACCGACAACAGGATCGCCTCGCCGTCCGCGACGAGCACCCGCCCGTTGCTCAGATCCGGCGTCGCACGGTCGTCGATCGACAACGGCGTGACCCCGGTGTCGGCGGCTGCCGCCCGTACCGCGGGGTCGGCACTGGCGACCTCGACGGTCACGCCGCGGTCGACCGCGTCACTCAGCGCCGTGATCACCGGCTCCTCGATCCGGTCGACCTCGGCAGTGCCGTAGGTCAACTCTGCGTCCGTCTCCTCGATCATCGTCGCGGCGCGCCGGGCGACTCGTTCGCGGCCGTCCGCCCGCCACACCGCCTCGCCACCGTCGTCGTCGTCCGCGTGCTGACCGGCCACCGACTCGACGTAACCGAACGCCGTGTCGCTCGCCGTCTTCAGCCGCTCGAACAACAACTGCTGGGCCTCCGACACCGACACCGGTCGGTACCGGGTGGGCGTCCCCTCCTGGACGTCGATCAGTCCGATGGTCTCTAACCCCTCGGCGGCACCGTACACCTGCGAGCGAGGGACCTCCGTCACCTCGGCTACCTCGCCGGCGCTCCCGGTACCGAGGGTGTGGAGGCCGACGAACACCCGGGCCTCGTACGCCGACAGCCCGAGTCGCGTCAGTCCGTCGACTGCCTCCGACCGACTCGTGTCGGGCGCGGACTGCTCACTCCGCTCCGCCATCGCCACCTCCCTGGGTCTGTCGCTCCGTCGACTGTGTCGCCGACTCGTCGTCCGTGTGGTCCGGCGTGTCGTCGGCCGACCCGTGTGCCGTGTCGTCGACGAGTTCTCGTGGTTGCTCACTAGTCGACGGTTCGGCCTGGCCGTCGTCGCGGAGCCAGGCACGGTAGATCCGGTCGAACTGCGCCTCCGAGAGCACGTCCGCCTCGTACTGCTCGCGGGCCAACTGGAGGTCAGCGTCCGACACGACACTGGTGGAGACGATCCGCTCGAACAGGTTGGTGACGACGGTCACTGTCTGGTCGCCTCGCACCTCCCGGTCTTCGGTGTCCGTCATCAGCGTCCCCGACAGCGCGAACGTCGTCCCGTCGGCAGCGTCCTCCGGCACGTGGATCTCGTAGTCGAGCCGTGCGTCGCCGGCCGCGTCCCAGGCGACGCTCAGCTCCGTGTCGCGTTGGACCACGTCGACCGGCTCCGGCTCTGTCTCGACGACGGCCAACTCGGGGCCGGACGCCGTCTCTCCGAGGACGAACCGTCCTGCGGCGTCCTCGACGTGGATCGTCGCCTCGACGGTCGTTCCGGGCGGGACGTGAGTGCCGTCGATCTCGCGGTGGGCACGCAGCCCACTGTCGACGACGGACGCAGTCGTCCGATCAGTCGTCCCCGACATCCTCACCTCCGTCGCGGTCCACCGGTCGCGCGGCCGACTCGTCGACAGACGGCCGTCGTGTCGGTTCTCCACGTCGCTCGCCCGCGCTCCCGTCGGTCAGTTCGCGCTGGCCGCCGTCGCGGAGCCAGGCACGGTAGATCCGGTCGAACTGCGGCTCCGAGAGCACGTCCGCCTCGTACCGTTCGCGGGCCAACTGGAGGTCAGCGTCCGACACCTCGCCGGCGGAGACGATCCGCTCGAACAGGTTGGCGACGACGGTCAGCGTCTGATCGCCCCGCACGTCGCGATCTTCGGCGTCCGTCATCAGCGTCCCCGACAGCGCGAACGTCGTCCCGTCGGCAGTGTCTTCGGGCACGTGGATCTCGTAGTCGAGCCGTGCGTCGCCGGCCGCGTCCCAGGCGACGTTCAGTTCCGCGTCCCTGCGGACCACGTCGACCGGCTCCGGCTCCGTCTCGACGACGGCCAACTCGGGGCCGGACGCCTCCTCTCTGAGGACGAACCGTCCTGCGGCGTCCTCGACGTGGATCGTCGCCTCGACGGTCGTTCCGGGTGCGACGTGGGTCCCGTCGATCTCGCGGTGGGCACGCAGCCCACTGTCGACGACGGACGCGGGGACGAACTCCCCGTCTTCCCACTGCCCCTCGGGCGACCCCGTCTCGGCCGTCGAGCCAGCGGGCTGGGCACCGTTGGCCGGCTCGCCGTCCGCGGCCGGCTGGTCGATCGACTCGTCGCCGGCCGGCGAGC
>P_A23_Liq_2_FmtDRAFT_1000087_pt1 | contig 20268 bp, 18 predicted proteins | sample PonA232FremontCA_FD_10599 | JGI IMG/M metagenome (IMG submission 10599) | reverse complement strand
TCGGCCGGGTCGGAGCCAGCCGCGAACCCCGCGGGGTCGGCGGCTGCGGCGGCGACCCGAACTGCCTGGACGTTCTCGCGAGCGTCGTGCACCCGGACGAGGTCGGCTCCACGGGTCGCCGCGACGGCCGTCGCCGCCACCGTCTCCGACAACGCGTCACCCGTCTCCCCGCCGACGAGCTCGAACATCGACTTGTGGGAGTGGCCGACCAACACGGGGCACCCCAGCGCCCGGAACTCGTCGAGTCGACCCAACAGCTCGAAGCTCTCGGCGGCGGTCTTCCCGAACCCCAACCCGGGGTCGACGATCACGTTCTCCCGCGAGACGCCCGCCTCCTCGGCCAACAGGACCCGTTCGTTCAACTCGTCGATCACGTCTCGGACCACGTCGTCGTACGCTACGTCGTTGTCTGGATCGACCGGCGCGTCGATGCTGTGCATCACCACGACCGGCACGTCCCGTTCGGCGGCCACGGCCCGCATCTCCGGGTCCGACAGCCCGGTCACGTCGTTCAACACGTCTGCGCCGGCGTCCAGTGCCGCCTCCGCGACGGCCGGCTTCCGGGTGTCGACGGAGACGAGCGCCCCCGGCTCCGCCTCTGTCACCGCCTCGATCACCGGGACGATCCGTCGGATCTCCTCGTCGACCGGCACCGGGTCCGCGCCGGGGCGTGTGCTCTCCCCGCCCACGTCGACCACGTCGACACCCGCCGCGACCAGTTCCTCCGCGCCGGCGACGGCGTCGCTCACGTCGTAGTACTCCCCGCCGTCGTGGAACGAGTCTGGTGTGACGTTCAACACGCCCATCACTGCTGTCCCCGTCTCCCACGGGTAGCTCGTCTCGTCGGTCGCCGACCCCTCGTCGGTGGCTCTCGACCCGTCGTCGACTGCCGCCAGGAGATCGTCCGCGAGCCCGCCGAACGCCCGGCCGCGGTCGCGCAGCGTCGTCACCAGACGACGTACTGCCGCGGTCGAGCCGGCGAGCACGACCCGGTAGCTCCGCCCGTCCCCCTCGAAGCCGCTGGCGGCACAGGCCACGTCGGTCTCTGCGGCCGCCTCACGGAGCGTCGCGAGCCGTTCGCCCGGGACCGTCGTCTCGACCACCTCGCTCGTCGTCTCGGCGGCGACCCGCTCGGCGGCTGCCGGCGTCGCGTGTGCGTCTCGGAGTAGTTCCGTCGCGTCCCCGACCGTCTCGGGCTGCCGCGGTGTCACCGTCCGCGTCCACTCCGTTCGCGCCGCGCCGACGCAGTACAACGAGCCGGTCAGCAACACCAGATCGTCCGGGCCGGCCTCTGCCTGTGCGGCCCGCAACGCCGCGACGACGGAGTCGTCCACGCGGCTGTCGAGTGATGTGTCGCTGGCGTCGTCTGCGACGCCGTCCCCGACACGGACCGTCGCATCCGTCGCGGTCTCGAACGTCCGCGCGAGTGCCGCGGGGTCCGCAGCCCGATCCGAGGCCGGCGCACACGTCCGCACGGTGTCGGCCGCCGGGAGCGCGGCGACCATCTCGCGGTGGTCCTTGTCGGTCATCGCGCCGAAGACGAGGTGGAGCCGGTCGTGGTCGAACGCGGCGACGGTGTCCGCCAGCGCCGCACACGCCGCGGGGTTGTGGGCACCGTCTAAGACGACCGCCGGCTCCGTCTCCACCACCTCGAACCGTCCGGGCCAACTCGCGGCCCGCAGCCCACGGCGGACGACCCCCGGGTCGGTCACCCCCAACTGACGGGCCACCGCGACCGCCACCCCCGCGTTCGTCGCCTGGTACGCCCCCAGCAACGGGAGCGTCGCCGACACGGACCAGTCGTCGCCCGCGAGCGTCACCGCAGACTCCTGGTGGCTCACCGTCCCCTCCGCGACTGCCGTCACCGTCGGTGCCGACGAGTTGCTGCCTCCGTCTGTCGGCTCGTGGTCTGTCGTCGGCCCCTCGACGATCGCGAGTTCGCTCGTCTCGGCCAGCCGTGCCCGTGCCGCGCCGTCGGCCGCGGTGACGAGCGGTCTGTCGGCGGGCGCGACGGGGGCGAACGAGGCGGCGATCTCCGCGACCGTCTCCCCCAACACGGCCGTGTGCTCCAAGGCGACGTTCGTCACCGCCGCCGCGACGGGGTCGACGACGCTCGTCGCGTCCAACTCCCCGCCCATCCCGGCCTCCAAGACGGCTACGTCGACGTCCGCCTCGCCGAACCGCCAGATCGCCATCGCGGTCACGACCTCGAAGAAGGTCAGTGGCTCGCCGGCGGCCGCCCGCTCCACCAGCCACGGCCGCACCCGTTCGACGAACGCCGTCACTGCCGACTCCGGGAGCTTCCGCCCGTCCACGCGGACCCGTTCCCGGAGGTCCTCGAAGTGTGGCGAGGTGTACCTGCCGACGGTGCGGTCCGTCTGTCGGAGCACGCTCGCGAGCATCCGGGTGACACTCCCCTTCCCGTTGGACCCCGCGACCTGGACGAACGTCACCTGCTCGTGTGGGTCGCCCAGCTCCGCCAGCAACGCCCGGATCGCGTCCGTCCCCGGGTCGACCTGGAAGCGACGGAGGTCGAAGAGGAAGTTCGTCGCCTCGTCGTAGTGCATGTCGACCGGTTCGGTGCCCCCCGTCAAAAAGGGATTCGTGCCGGCGAGTCGTCAGCCGCCGACGGGTCCGGGACCGCCCGGACGCCTCACGAGTTGACGTTCGTCACGTCGAAGAAGAACGTCTCGCTGGTTCCGTCGGCGTACGCGAACGTCGCACTGAGGTAGTTCCCGGCGGGCCGCTCCGCGACCGGCTCGACGGTCAGTGCGACGTTGCCCCCGTCGTACTGCCCGAACTCGACCGTCGCCGTCTCGCCGGCCGCGACGGTCGGCGCGGTGTCGAACGACCGGAACTCGGCGTCGACCGGGAACCCGTCCGGGGAGTCGGCCACCCCCGTCCCGTCGACGGACACCTCCGCGCCCGATCGCTCGACGGTGTCGACCAGTGTCGTCGTCTCCAGTGCCCACTTCTCGACGGTCACGGGCTGGTCGGCGACGTTCTCGACGGTGAACGCGAGCGTCTTCGACCCGCTCGTCTGGGTGTCCACCCGGCCGATCCGACCGGCGTCACCGGACTGCCCCTCGCCGCCGCTCCCGGGGTCGGCTTCGGCGTCCGGGTCGGTCGCGAGGACGGTGCCACTGGCTCCGACCACAATGTCGTTGTCCGGCTGGTCGACCACCGCCGCCAACCCCTGTCCGGTCGGTGTCTCGTCGCGCGTCCACGAGCCACCCGCCAGGTCGAACACTGCGCCGGCGTTGCCGACAGCGTAGCCGTCGCCGTCCGTCACCTCGATGTCGCGCAGTCCGGGCTCGCCGACCGTCTCCGGCACCCACTTGGGAGTCCCCTCTGCGTCCGGACTGTAGTGGTAGACGGTTCCGGCACCGGCGGCGACCCACACGTCGTCTGCGGCGTTGGAGTCGACGCCGTACAACGACACGTCGGCGTCCGCGATCCCGATCCCACTCCAGGTGGTGCCGTCGTCCGTGGCGAACACGTTCCCGTTCCCGTTGACCAGGTGGCCGGACCGAACGTCGTGGAAGTCGATCGCCTCGATCCCGGCTCCCTGGCCCACGGAGACACCGTTCCAGGTACCCGTCGCGCCGTTCTCGAAGGAGTAGTAGACGCTCCCGGAGTCGCCCGCGACGTAGACGTTGGCCTCGTCGGCCGCCCCCGTCACGGCCACGTCGGTGAAGTTGTTCGTCACGTCGTTGGGCGCGGAGTGGTCGACCAGGTTGCCGGTCTCCACGTCGTACTCCCCGATCGCACCGGAGGCACCGGCGAACCAGAGCCGCGCCCCGTCGTCGGTCACGTCGGCTCCCAACAGGTCACTCCCGTTCCCCGTCGGTCCGCCGTCGACGACCTTCTCCCACCCGCGCTCTGTCCGCTCGACCACCACGCCGGCACCGCCGACTGCGAAGTTGTTCCGTGCGGTCTGTTCGACGTCGTTGAGGGTGGTGTCGACCGGGGTGGTGACTGCCTCCCAACTCGCCGACTCGGCTGCGCCGACGCCCCCCAACAGCGTCGTGCCGACCGCGGCTGTCCCCAGCTTCAGTACGTCTCGTCTGGTCGCATCTCGTTCCCGCATACAGTGTTCTCACCCGACCCACTCACGTAGTGCCCGCCGCTAACATGTTAGTGAACGGGGACCCCCCCGTGTCTCACAGTACAGACGCTACTGTGGATACGATTAACACCCGAGAGCGGAGAACTGCGGGACGGCGGCGGAGTTGTCTGGCGAACGGTCGCGACTGGGGTTACGAGTCGACTCCGTCGTCGACGGCCGCGAGCAGGTCCTCGAGTGCTCGTCTGGCGATCTGTTCTTTCACCTGTCGCCGGTCGCCGTCGAACTCGTAGCGTGCGACACGCGTCTCGGAGTCGCCGGTCCCCCACGGCGCTCGGCTGGCGACGGCGACGAACACCGTGCCGACGGGTTTGTCGGGGCTCCCTCCACCCGGTCCCGCGACGCCGGTGGTCGCGACACCCCAGTCCGTGCCGGCCACGTCACAGACGCCGCGAGCCATCGTCCGTGCGACCGGCTCCGAGACCGCGCCGTGGTCGTCCAGTGTCTCCCGGGAGACGGCGAGCGCCTCCAGCTTCGCGTCGTACGAGTAGGTGACCAGCGAGCGATCGAAGTAGTCGCTCGACCCCGGGACGTCCGTCAACAACGACCCGACCAACCCACCGGTACACGACTCCGCGACCGCGACCGTCGCTCCGGCCGCGCGGAGACGGTCGCCGACCCGTTTCTCGACCGGCGGCTCCTCGGCGAACTCGCGCATATGATCACCACGACCGCCGTTCGCAAGGCTCTGGCGGTCCGCGTGGCGACGGGGACGCCCGACGACACCGTCGCCGAACGCCGGGCGTGAGACCCCCGCCGACACCGAACGCCGGAGTGAACACATCCGTCGACACCGAACGCCGGAGTGAAGCCCCCGCCGACGCCAGTAGGGGGCATGGAGTACGACCGACCACAGTTCGCGCGGTTGTCGCGCTACGCCGCCGAGGCGGACCGAGACGTGGTCGACACCGTGTCGGGCAGCCCCGACTGGGAGCCGCCGGCGGCACTGCGCGAGGGGCTCCGCTCGTACGCCGACGGCGACCCGGACCAGTTCCAGTACCCACCCAGCGAGGGACTCGACGCGCTCCGGACGGAGATCGCCACCCGCCGCAACGTGTCCCCCGACCGGGTGCTCGTCACCAACGGTGCCGGCGAGGCGAACCACCTCGCGCTCGCGGCCGCACTCACCGCCAACGACGGCCAGGAGGTTCTGCTCACCGACCCGACGTACCCGTACTACCCAGCGAAGGCGGAGTTGCTGGGCGGCACGCCACGGTTCGTCCCGACGGCGAACGGCGGGTCGTTGGCTCTCGACGAGTTCCGTGCCGCGGCGGGCCCCGAGACGGCCGCGATCGTCCTCAACACACCCAACAACCCGACCGGGGCGGTGTACCCGGTCGAGACGGTGCGGGCGGTCGCCGCACTCGCCGACGAGGTCGGGGCGACGCTGCTCGTCGACGAAGTGTACCAACAGTTCGACTTCACTGGCACGTTCGAGAGCGCGCTCACGCTCGACCGGGAGGTCGCGGTGACGACCGCCTTCTCGAAGTCGATGGCGATCACCGGCTTCCGGGTGGGGTACGCGGTCCTCCCGGAGCGGCTGGGTTCACACGCCCGGACACGACACATGCTCGCCAACGTCACCGGCTCGCGTCCCGCCCAGGCCGCAGTCCTCGCGGCACTCCGCGAGACGGAGCCGGGCTACTACGCTCACAACCGCGAACTACTCCGGGATCGGGTCGCGACGTTCACCGACGCACTCGACGACGTCGGCGCGACGTACACCACCCCAGAGGGCGGGTTCTACGTCCTCGCGCGCTTCGACGGGGTGCCGGGCACGACCGCGAACGCCGAGCGGATGATCGACGAGGCGGGGGTGGCGGCGATGCCCGGCGCGACGTTCGGCGACCGGTACGCGGAGTGGTTCCGGTTCGCGCTCGTCACGCCGCGTGTCGAGGCGGCTGCCGACCGAATCGCCGGCTGGGTCGGGGAGTAGCCTTGTCGCTCGTCGGCCGGCAACGACCCACGGGTAGACAGGAGACGGGACCACTCACCGTCGCTCCAGACGCGACCGCTGCCGGACGCTCACTGGCCTCCCGAGTCACGACACCGACGGATAGACAAACGCGCCGCACAGAGCGTCGGTATGGACGACATCGACGTCGAGCCGGTCGACGAGATCGAGGAGGACCCGGCCGACGAGCCGAGCGACGAGCCGTCGCGGATGGGGGCGGCGATCCGAATGTCGGACGACGAGGAGACGGAGACGCAGGTCGTCCCGTCGGAGACGGACCTCGTCACGACCGACACCCCGGAGTACGTACTCTACGGCGGGAAGGGCGGCGTCGGGAAGACGACCTGTTCGGCCGCGACGGCGTTGGCGAGCGCCGCGACCGGGACGCCGACGTTGGTCGTCTCGACGGACCCCGCTCACTCGTTGTCGGACACGCTCCAGGCCGAGATCCCGCCGACGCCGAGCCGGATTCGCGAGGACGTCCCGTTGTACGCCGCCGAGATCGATCCCGACGAGGCCGTCTCGGAGGGGATGCTCGGCGGCGAGGCGGCTGGCGGAGACGCCGGCCCGAGTGCCGGCGGCGCTCCGGGCCCCGGACCCGACGGTGCCGGGGCGGAGAACCCACTCGGCGGGCTCGGCGAGTTGGGTGACCTCGGCGAGGGGGGTGGCCCCCTCGGCGGGATGTTGGGTGGACAGATGCCCGGTGCCGACGAGGCGGCGGCGATGCGACAGCTGTTGGAGCACCTCGACGACCCGCGGTTCGACCGGGTGATCGTCGACACGGCACCGACGGGCCACACCCTCCGACTGCTCCAACTCCCCGAACTGCTCGACTCGATGGTCGGCCGGTTCCTCAAGATGCGCGACCGCTTCTCGGGGATGATGGGCGGGCTGAAGGGCGCGCTCGGGCTCGGCGACGACGCGGGCGACGCCGGCCCCGACTTGGAGGACCTCCGCGACCGGATCGAACGGCTCCGTGCGACGCTGCGCGACCCGGCGAAGACGGACTTCCGGGTGGTGATGGTGCCCGAGGAGATGAGTGTCGTCGAGTCCGAACGACTCGTCGACCGACTCGACGAGTTCGAGATTCCCGTCGGCACGCTCGTCGTCAACCGGGTGATGGAGGACCCCGAAGACGTGGCCGGCACGCAGACGACGGACGTGGAGTTGGACGACGAGTGGGTGGTGACGCCGTCGCTGGACTCCTGTGAGTTCTGTCAGCGCCGGTGGGACGTGCAACGCGACGCACTGGAACGAGCGAGTGACCTCTACCGTGGGCGCGACGTGAAACGGGTGCCCCTGCTCGCCGAGGAGGTGCGCGGCGAGGCCGCGTTAGGTGTGGTCGCGGCGTGTCTGGCCTGAGGCGAGGGGGTACCTCGCTAGCTCTGTCGGGTCGGGTCGTTCTCTGCGCCGGAACTGCTTCGGCGCTTGTGTGTCGGGCGATTGGAGATACGTCGGACTGATTCTGAAGTTTGTTCACCATGTGAGTGACCGTCTCTGTCGTGTTGTTCTGCTGAGTATAGATAGTTACAAGAGACAAATTTATGCAGAGTGGTTCTACATCTAGATTCGCGTGGTTGATCAGAGCTGCTCGGGAGCGGGGGTTTCGCAGCGACAGACACTGGCGGCAGTGACGGGCGCGACGGTGTCCGGGCTCGCGGGTGTGCCGACGGCCGTCGTCGGCGACAGCGGGCGGGAGAAGCGCATCACGATCCTCGCGAGCGGCGACGAGAGCCGCGAGACCGTGACGGTCAGCGAGCGGTGGTACCGCCACAAGGAACAGGCGATCGAGGTGAAAGAGGCGATGAGCCGACAGTACCTCGGCGAGGGGGACATCCACTCCGTCGGGATCGAGTCCAGTGACACTGCAGTGGGTGATCTCCGCGGGAAGCGCGTCCGTGTGGCTGCCGACCCAGAGGGTGACGTGGCGGCGCTGGACGCGGTGCCGAGTTCTGTCGAGGGGATTCCGGTGCGGACTGTGGAGGAGGGACGACCCGAGCAGACGGACTGTTACAACGACCGTCGAGAGGATGTGGATGGGGATGGCGAGAACGAGTTCCTCGGCGGAATGGCGTTCGAGGGGGTGAAAAATATCAAAGGTGGGGGAGAGGGTGTCGAACAAGGCACACTCTGCTGCCCGGTGAATTATATTGGTGAGAGGTATATGCTCACCGCTCGCCACGTAATAAGCGGTAACGTATGTAATACCCCAGGAATTGTTGAGAATGACTACGGATGGGGGAGAACTGTAAACGATGAAGAAAGCGTGACCCCATTCGGCTTTGTTGCAGCATCTCTCCCAGAGTACGATGCTGCACTTCTCTGGCTTAGCTCGCCCGACCTCCAAGACTTCAGTAGCCGCATCACTGGCGAGCCGGGTCTAGAGGTTGTCGGCCGGGTGACCAGTGACGGCATCGACACACTGGCGTCGTACCCGGCAACGACAGTATACAAGCGAGGCCGGAAGACGTGCGTAACATCTGGGAATATCGTAGCTTCGAATATAACATACGATACGAAGTGTCTCGACCCCAGCGACCCAGGCAAAGAGCTTGGTCAAGTGCGAACTTCAGCGACACAAGAGAAGGGCGATTCGGGTGGACCAGTGTACCATCACCTCGACAAGGTGTCCGGCACCGATGAGCTCTATCTGCTGAACATGGCAACGAGGAACTCCGGAGATTACAATTATGCACAGGGGTCCTCGGCGAACGCCCTATACAGTCAGGTAGGCATCACTTTTGGAGGCAAAAAGTACTAGAGAAGTGACTAAATGAGCTTCCGTCATTTCACTGCCCGAGTTGCCAAATTCCTCGCGGTAGGAGCTGCAGTGGGGGCAGGCCTTCCAGTCGTGGTTGCGAACGCTCACCTGAAATTCACTGCCGACTACGGCAGTGCCAGTGGCACCTGGATCGAGCAGTACCACTCGTTTCTCGCTGGAAATAACAGTCTCATGTTGCTGACAGTTCTTCAACCGGTCACGAGCCTACTAGCAGTAGCTTTCGTCCACGCTGTCTGGCAACGGAGCCTCACAGTTGTCACACTGTTTGGCGCCTCCGCCTCGGTCGAGTTGGGACTGACCACTACCCTTCCGCCGTTTCTGACACCACTCGCCAGACGACTCTGTCCAGTGTGTGCAGTCTCGGGCTTGGGTGTCGAAGTACCAGTAGGTGTACTGGTTGTCGCTGCCGCCGTGCTCTGCAACACGGCTAAACTACTGGATAGACGCGGAGACACCGGGTCCAACGACGACCGACACCACGGTTCAAATGGGCCAACTGACACTTTGTTCCCTACGACAGGACGACAATTAGGATGCACTTTGGCGAACCTCTCCGGATACATTCTCGTAACTTCAATTCTACTTATTAGTATTTTTTCTTCATCTTTAATTGAGGTATTTAAAAATATTGACAACTTAACGGCAGGAGGACTCGCTATTTGCGCGCTGGTACTCTACGAGTTCGTCTCGACGAACGCTGGCTTCAGTCTCGCTGCACTCGCACTCGTCACGTGGCAAGCCGGTCTTGCAGCGCTCCAGTACGACACCGCGCTGTCGGAATTTCTGCTTTCGACGGCCACTTTACTTACAATCTCTGCAGCTGGGTTTCTCTACTCTACCTTGGGACGGCTCTCACAGAGAGACAGTAGGCTGAACGCGGATACCACGAGCCGAGATCAAAGTGAATAACGACGATAGCCCGAAGAGCAATCGTGTCCGTGTGGCCACCAACCTCGGGGGAAGCACAGCGGCTCTAGTCTCAGTTCCGAACTTTAACGAACAGCTTCAGACCAACCAGCCGGAGTGAGCATCAACATCTACATTCGGTAGAGGCAGTGTGTCCACAAGTAGAATTATCTTCGGTACCGAGATACCGTACGGTGGAGATTGAGCTACTTATTAAATGAGAAGAACAGATTCGATCGCGAGCCGACTGACTGCCGTCGGTCGATGGCTCGCGTACGCCGTCGGTGGAGCCGGAGCAGTGATGAGTCTCGCCGTGCTCGTACTTCCAGTCGCACACGGGACGAACCCACAGCCGACCGACGTGTTCCGGCCGGTGTCGTATCTCGTCGGGAACGAACGGGCGACAGCGGAGTACTACCAGTACACACTGACAGCACTGGGGTCACTCGCAGTCGTGTACGCGGCACACGCGCGACGGCGCGATCTCCTGTACGCGGTCGTCGCGACACTCGGCGTCGCGACTAGCGGAGAGATAACGCTCCCGGTTCACGACGTGACCCCGTTGTACGACGCTTGGGTGACGTTCGAACTGTACCGTCTTCTCCCGGGCGGACGGTACAAGGCGACGCTCGGGCTTCCTGCTGCAGCGCTACTCGTGTGTGGTGCCGTGTGTACAGCAGCCGGGAGTTGGCTCGGACGAGACGAGACAGGTGACCAGACGAGTAACAGCCGGAGACGGCAGTGGGGTCGTTGGAAACTGCTCGGAACTGTCACAGGCTACACTGTCGTCGCCGTCGGAGTTGTCGCCGCCGTCGGGTGGGCCAGACCACTCGAAGTCTCGTCACATCCGGCAGTCGGCCTGACCGAGCGCCTCCAGACTGCTGTGGGGTTGCTCCTCTGTGCTGCAGTCGTAGCCGACCTGGTCCACCGGCAGTCAGTGCGCCTCCTCGGACTGCTGGCACTCGTCGCCGCTGGGACTGGCCTCGCCGCACTCCAGTACGACACTGCAGTCCCCGGAGTCGCGCTCCCGACTGCGACGCTACTCACGACCTCCGCGGCGGCGTTCTACGCCGAGCGGGTCACACCCACAGAGTAGGGTTCGATTCGGGCAGGCTCGTGATCGCCTGCGAACCGACGGCACGCTCGGTTCGGCCAGGGGTCGGAGGTGACGATAGTCGCTACGTGTGACGCTAGACGCGTCCCTCCTCGCCGAGGCGGTGCGCAGCGAGACGGCGCTCGGTGTCGTCGCGGCGTGTCTGGCGTGACAGTTAGCTCCCACCAGCACAGACACGTCGGTCAGTCCGACTGAACGCGCACGCTGAACCCGTCGGGGACACTCACGTCGCCCAACTCCCAGACCGACCCGACGTACTGGTAGTCGTGGATGTCGATGTCAGTGAAGGTGAGACTATCCAGTCGAATCTTGCCGGTGTCGAACATGTCGGCGTCGGACTGCTCGAACGGTTCTATCTCCTCGTCTCGGGCGCTGAACACGACGAACACGACACACCGCTCGCCGTAGTCGAAACTGTCGTGACCGCCGAGACGAGGCGCGGCGTTACCCAACCGGTCGAGAAGGTCCTCCCAAGGGAACAGTTCGTCCGCCCGGTTCGGATCGACAGTGTGGGTGACCCACGAGTCGCCGGACATCGACAGTTCCGGCTGTGCCGACATCAGCTTCCTGTCGGTCGCGTACTCGAACGTGTCGACGAGTTCTGCCGTCTCGCCGAGTCGCAGACGACTACACCCGCACGTCGACGCGAGGAGAGCGGTAGACAGCAGTTGCCTTCGATTCGTGGTCGGTGTGCAGAGGTCGTCCGACTCCATAGCGATCGGTACGTCGGGATTCAGTGTCCGGCAGTAAGAGCGTTCCCCGTTGTCCGAGTCTCTGCGTCGTGTTCTCGCGTCACGGCGTCGTGGAGACAGCTCCGTAACAGATACAACCGCCCGATCTCAGCCGTTCCAACGGGACACCGATCACACCACGTCGGTCGGGACGACGGTCGCCCCCAGCTACCACGGAGCCCACAGTGACACACGATCGTACAACCCGTCGATCCGTCCTGTCGAGCGTCGGGTCGGCAGCGTCTGCAGGGAGTATCGTACCACTCGCGTCGACGGACGCGAGCGCAGCCGACAGTGTCGATCTACGCGTCACCGGCAGTCGGTCGGGAGTCGACTACCGTGTCGAGTACGACACTGGTCGCGTCCGGACGAAGTCGGAGTCGGGTGACCGAGCGGCCGGCTACTCGTACGCCGACGGCAGTGTCGACGGCTCGTCGGACAGAGACGAGTACAGCGTCCCGTCGGAGGCCAGTCTAAACCGGATCGTCGTGGAGAACACCGACGACAGTCGTGCGACGTTCGAACTCGAGCACGCCCCCCACCGACGCCTCTCGCGGAGGGTCGACGGCGACTTGTACGTCAGTTCACCGAACGACACTGCCACACGGTACGCATTCCACACACCGGAAGCCGGACACGTGAGGCCGTACAGTAACTACACGGAGGTCTTCCAGGACGAGCGGGAGGACTCCAGCCGGTACAGAGCCGGCGAGAGAGGAGTTGGACTCGTCGAAGACAGACGGGATCGCTGGGACTTCGAGGGGCAGTTGCGGTACGTCGTGTTGGAGCTCGACCCGAACGCGGCGTTCGAACTGACCCGGGACGTGTTCTGACTACGGGAACGGGTGGAACGCCCGGTCCAGTCGCGGCTCGAACCCCAACTCGCGAGGCACCGTCTCGGCACGCTCGCCGAAGAACGACTCGGCGGTGAACAACGGCTGTGCCGCCGGCGCGACCACCCGGACAGCCTCCAGCCCCAGTTCGAGGAGGTCACTCGTCGTCAGCCGGACGGCGTAGCTCGCCAACCCGGCGTCGTCCAACCGCCCGACGAACTCGTCGACACGCTCGGTCGGCGGGACAGTCTCCGTCACGTCCCGGGCCGCGACCGTCGCTGGCGTGTCGACGAACTCGCGTGCGGCGCGCGGAAAGGCCGCATAGCGACCGATGGCACCCTCCTGGTCGGCCGCCCGATCCGGTCCCATCGAGTCGAGTTCCGTCCAGTTCTGGAGCGCCTCCGCGCAGGCGTCGCGTGCCGCGGCGGCGGCGTCGAAGCCGGCGGCAGAGCCGAGCGCGAACTGTGGCCACTCCCCGTCGCGGTGGACCGCGACTGCGACCACCGGGACATCCACGTCCTGCGTACACAGGAGTGGTGTCACCGACAACGACTCTGCGCGGGCGCGTTTCCGGAGTGTGTCGAACGCGTCGGTCTCGACACGCAGTTCCACGGGATCGAACGTAGAGTACCAGGCGAGCATCGTCGCGTCGCGTTCGACCACCTCCGCGAGCCCGGCCGCGAGCGCCTCGTCAGTGCTGTTCCCCAAGCCCAACCCGGTGGTGATCTGTGGCGCGAACGCCCGGCCGGGCCGGGGGAAGTTGACGAACGACGCCGGAATCGCCGCGTAGCTCCCGTCGCGGAGGTCGACACCGTCGCTCCAAGCCACCCGTTCGTCCCGGCCGGGAGTGGGGGCGTCGTCCGGGCGGACGAACGCCGAGACGGGCACCGCGTCCACCACGCCCGCCGTCGGCGCGCGCCGGAACGACGACTCGCGGTAGACACCGGCGGCGTACCGTTCGAGTGCCTCGCCCACCGCCTTCGCGTACGCGGCGTTCCAGTCGCCCGCGACACCGGCCCCGAACTCTCCGCAGCGCGCGTCGCCGAACTGCGTCGTGTCCGCGGTCGCGGCGACGTAGTACGGCACCGGGAACGACGACTGTTCGCCGACCTCCCGGACCGGCCCGAGTCGGTCGTCGACCGCCCGTTCCATCCGGTCGACGGCCGCCGCCAACGACACCTCCCGGTACCCCCGCTCGAACCCACGGGGGGAGTCGTGACACTCACACCCGGGAACCGAGAGAAACGACCGCTCCGGTCCGGGCACCTCGACGACGGTCGCACCCAACGACTCGCCGTCGAGCAGTCTGACGAGCCGGTGGCCCGCGACCGCTCCAGCGAACCGGACGGCACTCTGACTGTTCGTCGTCGTGTCGGCAGTCTCCTCGTCGGCCGCAGTTCCGCCGGCGGCGACGCGGTTACGGAGACAGTCGAGACAGCCGGCACCGTCGAAGACGGTGACAGTCGCGTCGAGAGCCAACGGCTGTCCACCGAGCCCACCGATCTCGACGGCGACCCACCGGTCCAGCGTCGTGGCGGCGTCGAACGAGTCGTCTCCGACCGGGCCGGCGACGACGCCAGTGTCGAACTCGTCGAGAGCGTCTGGCTCCGTCACCACCGCGGTCGCGTCCGTCTCCGCGAGTGCGCCGACGACCGGCTCCGTCGCGTGGTTCGGACCGACGACAGCTACGTCCATACCCGGGTCGACGACCGGACCGGTGAAAAGCGTGTAACTCTCCGCCGACGGACGGTGGTCGTCGGTCGGGGGGAGTCGTCGGCCGAGACTCAGTCGATCACAGACTGTGCGACGTCTGCGAGTTCCTCGCTGCTGGCGTCGGCGAGGGGGCCGTCGGCGAACTTCAGGCGGAGCCGTGGGCGGCCGACATCGATCGGGACCTTCTCGGTGTCGATGATCCCCATGTCCTCCAGTTCCGTCTTCGTCCGCGAGAACGTGGCCTTGCTGGCGATGCCGACATCCTCCCCCCACTTCGAGATGTCGTACAACAACGCCTCGTTTTTGGCCGCGACCAACAACGAGATCGTCACCTCGTCGAGCCCGTCGCCGTTACCGCGGGCAGCCTCCAGCGACGCCAGCACGGTGTCGAAGTCCCCGCGTGCGTCCGGACCGATGTCGTCGTCCATCGTCGACCGCACACGGGTGATACCGGGCGTGCGGAGGTCGAACGTCTCGGCCCCGTCGAACCGCTCGTCGAACGTCTCGTAGGCGTCTGTGACGAACTCGTCGTCGTCTGCGGACAGCCCGACCACCGACTCCGAGGCGGGCACGAGTGCGTACAGGTCCGTCTCCCCGACGAACAGGGTGTTCTCGACGACCCCCTCCAGCACGCGCAGGGTCAGTGTCTCCGCCTCGACCAGGTCGGCGGCGTCGGACGCCACCAGGAAGTCGTCACGAACGTCCTTCAGCATCTCCTCGCGCCCGAGCACGTCGATCGTCGGCAGCTCGTCTCCCGCCTCCACGCCGTAGTCGACGAGCGCACGGAACGCTTCGATCGACGGGTCGACGAGCAACACGTCGCCGTCGATCGCCCCCAGCACGGCCTCGATTGCCCCCCGTCTGTCTCCCCCTCGTAAATTCGATGTCATGTTTGCAAATTGGTCTAAGGAGCTCCAAGATTTTAATACTATCGGCTTTTCGTAGCGCGTGGCTTGAAACTGATGATAATTCGAATTACACCGGCTTAGAACTTTTTCTCAGAACCTGAACGGCGCGCGACGGGGGGAGACGGGCGGTGTCACCCCCGTCTCCCGGGCGACCGACACCGTGCACAGTGCCGGTCAGTGTTGCCCGGGGGAGACAGTTCAGGCACGTCGGTCCACTCCACTCCGACGTGTCTGCGAGTGTCGAGTCACGTCGCACGGTGTTGGCGGTCGTCGCCGGCGGGAACTTCACACAGTTGGGTGCGCGGTTCCTCCTGAGCCCGGTCGTCCCGTTCGTCATCGCCGACCTAGACGCCAGTGAGTCGACGGTCGGGTTGGCGCTCACGCTGATGTGGGCGACGTACGCGTTGTTCCAGTTCCCCAGCGGCGTTCTCGCCGACCGGTTCGGAGAGCGACGGCTCCTGTTGACCGGACTCGCCGGCGCGGGACTCGGGACGGGGCTGATCGCGCTCGCCCCGTCACTGCCGGTGTACGCCCTGTTCACGGTCGTGCTCGGCGCGGGCGCGGGGTTGTTCTTCTCGCCTGCCTCCGCGCTTCTCTCGCGGTTGTTCGAAGAGAGTGGCGGCGCGTTGGGTGCACTGACTGCCGGCGGCGCACTCGCCGGTGTCGCCTACCCCGCCGTCGGCGGCTACCTCGGCGAGACGGTCGGCTGGCGGTCGGCGGTCGCGGCCGGCACACTCGTCACCATCCCGGTGTTGGCCGCCTCGGCCGCGTTGCTCCCGCGGGTCGCGCCTGCCAACCCCGAGCGATCGCTGCGCACGGCGGTCGACCTCGGGACGCTCCGGTCGTTGCTCACCCGTCCCAGTGTCGCCTACACCACGCTGGTCGCGATCGCGGTCAGTTTCACCTTCCAGGCGTTCTCGTCGTTGTTCCCGACGTTTCTCGTCCAGCACCGCGCGGGGATCGACCCGACCGCCGCGGGGCTGGTGTTCGGCGGCGTGTTCGGGCTCTCCTCGTTGGCCCAACCGGTCGCCGGCCGGCTCTCCGACCGGTTCTCGCGTGATCTCGCTATCGCGACCAGCGTGACCCTCACGATCGTGGGGCTCTCGATCTTGTTGTTGGTCCCCGGTCGCCCGGCGTTGCTCGCCGGCGCAGCGGTGTTGGGGGTCGGAATCTCCTGGCCCGGCCCGGTGCAGGCCCGGTTCATGGACCAGTTCTCGGACGCGGAACGGGGGTACGGCTTCGGGCTCGTCCGGACCGTCTACATGTTCGCTGCGGCACCGGGGAGTGTCGTCGTCGGCACGCTCGCGGAACGGGCCGGCTGGGCGGTCGGTTTCGGCAGTGTCGTCGTCGTTCTGCTGGTGTGTCTCGCCCTCCTGCTCGCCAACGCCGTGTTCTCGTTGGATTTGTGAGCAACACCGACCCGTCGGTGCCGATCGTTCGGGGCGGGTGACCACAGCCTCCAAGCCCTCGCGACCCCTCTCTCCCGTCGATGTCGACCACCTGCGCTGTCTGTCGGCGTGTCTTCCCGGCGGTCGTCCGCCAGGACCCACAGGCGATCCAGGAACACCACCTCCGCCCAGAGGAACGTGAGACGAGCCCGACAGTCACGTTGTGTCGCCCGTGTCACGACCAGATCCACGCGACGTTCACCAACGAGGAGCTCAGGAGCGACTACGACACCGCCGCGGCGCTCCGGGACGCCGACCGCCTCTCGGAGTACCTCTCGTGGATTCGCGGCACGGAGAAGCTGGAGATCGACGTGGTCACCAGCGATCACGTCCGCGACCGGCGGTAGCCGACGGCTCTCAGACGGTGAACAGCTCCGTCTCCTCGGGGACGGCGAACAGGCCGAACCGGACCCCACAGTCCAGCCAGCCGTAGCCGTACGAGAACGACGCCAACGCGTTCACGGGGTCGTCTGCGGCCCGGAAGTGTTCCCCGTCGTCGAGGTACGAGACGGCCATCTCCCGACACTCTTCGGCGGCGTCGTGGGCGGGCGTTCCCGCCGGCACCGCGATCTCTGCGGCCTGGAGTGCGTCTGCGAGCATCTCCCCGTACCGGTCCGTCTTCTCGTCGAGATCCGCAGCCATACCCTCCCGTCGGCGGCCGTCTGGGGTGAGCGTTGTGTCCCGTGTCCGTCACGCCGACAGCCGGGGAGATCGAAACACTGACGCGCGTCTCGGGGTAGACTGTGTGTCTGTGGGATCGAACGCAGTCGAGACTGGGCTGTTGAGCGTCGGCTCGCTCACTCCGATAGTCGGTGTCGTCGCCTTCGACTGGGGGCCGACGGCGGTCGCAACTCTCTACCTCGCAGAGATACTGGCGCTCGTCTGTTCGTACGCCGTCGTCGGACTGTTCGGACAGCCGCCGAGTGCAGTCGACGAACGCGAACGGACCGAACTACCGCTCCTCCCGACGCCGGATCTAGAACGCACCCCCGAGCGGGTCGATCTGCCGGGACTCCCACCGATCCGAGCCGAGAACGTACACATCGTCGGGGTCTCGGCGGTGTTCTACGGGCTGATCGGTCTGACGGTGGGAGCGATCGTCACCGGCAGCCTCGGAGAGGCGTCCTCGCCCGACAGTCGCACCCCCCTCGACCTGTCGGGGTTCCTCGGAGAGGTTCTCGCGCGGCTCGACCCGGCCGTCGTGATCCTCGCTGGGGTAGTCGTCTGCTCACAGTTGGCAGTCGTGTCTCGGTGGTACGTCACCCCGTCTCGACACCAGACACTGTCGGCGTACGCGGTGACACGACGCCTCAGTCGGGTGTTGATCGCTCAGATCGCCGCCGGCGCGGTGTGGTGTCTGTTCGGCGGCCTGTCGTTGGTCGTGGTGGGCTCGTTCGTCCCGTTCGACACGGTGGCTGTACTCGTCGCGGGGTTCTGTCTCGTCAAGCTCCAGTTGGAACGACGGCGAATCGCCGGCGAGTCGGACGCCGACGGCGACCGTGGGGCGTGGCTCGTCCCCGCCGACCGGCCTCGGGGGTAGCTCCGACGGTGGAGTTTCCTCACTGCACGGTCTACACCCACCCGTGACAGGGACACTCCGCCCGGTCGTTCTCGCGTTGTTGTGTCTCACGGCCGGCTGTAACGCCGGGCTCGCGAACGACACCGACGACGAGAACACGGTCAACCCGGCGTTGGGGGCGACCCCGACGGCCGCCCCGACCCCGACACCCACGCCCACGCCGGTGCTGACGGAGACGGCCGCCGAGACCGGTGTCTCCGCCCAGCGCGCGGAACGTCACGGCGCAGCCCTCCGAGCACGCAGCGGGGCGACCCGTCTGGTCAGAACGGTGTCTGCGCCGAACGGGTCGGTCGTCTCGCGACAGGTGATCGTCGGTCGCGTGGACGGAGCGGCGTCACTCGTCCGTCAGCGGACGCGGCTGTTCCAGCCGTCGTACGCGGTAGACACGCCGCCGAACGCGACGGTCTGGACGAACGGCTCCGTCGTCGTCAGACGCATCGGCGGGGAGACGTTCCGGGCAGACCGCTCACCCCGGCCGGTGGAACGACAGCTCGCCAGCGGGCGCGCCGCAGTGTACGAGGTGTTCTCCGAGTGGCCGTTGTCGTACGCCGGCTCGACACAGACGAGCGACGGTGTCGTCGACGTCTACGCCGCCGAGCGCGACCGGTTCGGACACGGTGGGGCGACATCGGCGTCCAACCTCACGGCGACGGCCGTCGTCGCGGACTCTGGCGTCGTCCGCAAGGCGCGGGTGAGCTACCAGACCACGCTGGCCGGCCGGCCCGTCACTGTCTCCGAGCGGTTCGATCTGACGGCCCAGGGGAACGTCACGGTCGAGCGACCGGCGTGGACCGACGACACGACGGCCGACCGTCTCTCTGGGTCGTGTGTGTCGACCGACCGCACGCGGTGTTGACCGGCGACGGGTGTGGGGTCGACTGCGACGACGAGTGTGGCGTCGGACTGCGACGGCGAGTGTGGTGTCGACCCGCGACGACGAACCCGGTGTCGACCCGCGACGACGGCCACAGAATCTGCGGCGACGGGGCCGCCGAGACGGGCTACTACTGGTTCTGTGTGTCCGGCAGATCGTACTCCTCGGGTGGCGGGACGTACAACAGGTCGATCGTGAACCCGAGCGCCAACGGCACGCCGACCATCACGGCGACCGCGACGCCCGGCCCACCGAGATCCGGTCCGATCCCGAGCGCGCCGGTCGCCACCAGTGTCACCACCAGCAACAACACGGGAGTGAGCAGCGCCGTGTAGATCACCCACCCCCAGCTCGTCTCCATCCGGATGCGGAAGAACCGGGTCGCGACCGCCGCCAACAACGTCTGGACGACCAACACGACCCCGAACAACACCCACTCTACGGCCGTGGCCATACCCGCAGTCGCGGCGTCGCGGCCTTCGACCTGTCGGAGTCGTGTTGCCGACCCGCCGACGAACCCGAAACAGTTTCACCACTCCCCGAGTGGGTCGCCCCGTGAACAAGCGGGGTCACATCACCAACGGGGTACTGCTCGCGCTGGGGCTCGCGGTCGTCCTCAGCCCCACGCCGGAGCTACGGACGGCCGAGTGGGCAGTCGAGCTACTCCCGCCGATCGTGTTGGGGGCGTTGCTGCCGGACATCGACACGGAGTTCGGTCGCCACCGGAAGACACTCCACAATCTCCCGGTGTTGGCGTTGTTCGTCGCCTACCCGATCGTCTTCGACAACCTCCAGTTCGTCTGGATCGGCGTCGCCACCCACTACGTGCTCGACGTGGTCGGGAGCAAACGCGGGATCGCGTTGTTCTACCCGTACGAACAGGAGTACGGCCTCCCGGTCGGTGTCGCCGTCTCCAGCGACCGCGCGGACCTCGTGACGGCCGTGATCTCCGCCGCCGAGGTGGCAGTGCTCGCGGTGCTCCACTTCTTCGTCGTCGACCTCACGACCGCCGGCGTCCGCCCCCGCGTGTACGAACTCCTCCCCGAGGCGGCCGGCCAGTTCCTCCGCGTCGCCGAGGCCGGGCCGATCTGACCGCCGAGTCGACCCGCTCGCGCCGGTCAGTACACCGATACGTCGTCGAACCGGTCGTCGTACGCGATGTGACGAGGGTGTGTCGGCTCCATCCCGGAGAGAAACAACCGGTCGAGTTTCCCCCAGGTGTTCTCGTACCCGAGGTGGCCGAACTCGACGAGCCGGCGGAGGCGGGTCGCGGGGTCGGACCGCCGGACCAGCCGGCGGT
>P_A23_Liq_2_FmtDRAFT_1000086_pt1 | contig 20364 bp, 19 predicted proteins | sample PonA232FremontCA_FD_10599 | JGI IMG/M metagenome (IMG submission 10599) | reverse complement strand
GGCTGTCCGCCGGAGGGTCCCGGCCAGTGTGGCTCGTGCCGGCGACGGACAGATCCGCCCGTCGAGACGCGGCCCGTCCCGTTCGTGACGCTCCCGTTGGGAGCCTCGCGAGACCGCGTCGTCGGGTCGTTGTCCGTCTCGGACGCGCTCGACGGGGAGTCGCGGTTCGAACCGGGGTTGTTGGCGCGGGCAAACCGCGGGTTCCTCTACGTGGACGAGGTGAACCTGTTGGACGACCACCTCGTCGACGTGTTGTTGGACGCGGCCGCCTCGGGGGTCAACCGGGTGGAACGCGACGGGGTGAGCCGACGCCACCCCAGCGAGTTCACCCTGATCGGGACGATGAACCCCGAAGAGGGGACACTCCGCCCACAGTTCCGCGACCGGTTCACACTCCAGGTGACTGTCGCCGGCGCGGACGACCTCGACGAGCGGGCCACGGTCGTCGAACGGGCGCTCGACGGCTTCGACGGGGACTACGACGGCGAGACGGCCGCGATCCGCGAGCAGATCCTCACCGCTCGCGAACTCCTCCCGCAAGTGACGCTCCCGGCGGATCTGACGAGAGAGATCGTCGAACTGTGTCGCGACGCGGGTGTCGACGGCCACCGAGCCGACATCGCGACCGCTCGGGTCGCCCGGGCGCTGGCGGCACTCGACGCCCGCCCCCGGGTGGTGGAGACGGACGTGCGGGAGGCCGCCGCGTTCACCCTCCCACACCGGCTGGAGACGACGCCGTTCGACGACGCCCCGGACCCGGAGGACGTGATCGAGGAACAGTTCGACGACCCCGACGATGGGACTGACGGAGAGTCCGACGAGACCGAACACGGCGATGCAGACAACAGCGACACCGACGGCGACGCGGACGGCACACGTCGAGACGAGACGACTGGAAGTGACGGGACGACTGGGGACGACCCAGCCGAGGGCGACGACCCAGCCGGAGACGACTCCGCGGACGGAGCCGGGGCGGGTACCCCTCAGACCGACGACGAGTCGACGGAGTCCGGCTCGGACGACACGGGGCCGGGCGACGCCGGTCCGCAGACACCGCGGGGTGCCGGTGGCGAACCAGACGACACCGCGGCCGACGAGCTACCCGACAGTGACGGCTCTGACGGGTCGAGCGACGAGGGAAACGGGGACAGTTCCGGCGACTCCGACGACGACGAACGGGCGACCCCGTTGCTTCCGGGGCAGTCACCGGACGCCGTCGACGCCGCCGAGGCGACCCGGTCGCCGGCGGTCGACACACCGACACCCGACCGTGCCGGGTCGGGCGACCACACCGCCGCGACACCCGACACGGACGGCCGTGGAGCCACCGTCCGAACGGAACGGGCGTCCGTCGACGACCGGGTCGACGCCGCCGCGTCGGTGCGTGCGGCCGCAGCCCGCGGCGACGACGAGGTCACCGCTCGCGACCTCAGACAGTCGGTCGCGACCGGTGGTGAGGCCGCACTCGTCGTGTTCGTGCTCGACGCCAGCGCGTCGATGCGCGGGCCGATGGCGGCCGCGAAGGGTGTCGCGCTGGATCTCCTCCAGGACGCGTACGAACGGCGCGACGAGGTCGCGGTCGTCACCTTCGCCGGCGAGGACGCGGCGGTCGTCCTCCCGCCGACGGACAGCGTCGAACTCGCTGCCCGCCACCTCAAGTCACTCCCGACGGGCGACCGGACGCCGTTGCCGGCCGGGATCGAGACGGCCACGGCGGTGCTCGACCGCGCCGACCCCGAGACGGCGGTCGTCGTGATCGTCACCGACGGGCGTGCCAACGCAGACTCGTCGCCGACGGCGGCGACACGGCGTGCGACTCGACAGTTGGCGGCCAGAGACCCCGAGGTGTTGGTCGTCGACGCGGGCACCGACCGACGAACTAGTCTCGTCGACGACATCGTCACCGGGACCGACGGTCGACGGGTGCCGTTGGACGAACTCACCTCCGAACGTGTTGCCGGCGCAGTCGACCGAGCGACGGGTGCGGGCGACCGACCGACGGACGCGGGCGGGGCAGCGGGTGGAGCCGTCGACGACTCGAACGAGGGGGGACAGTGATCGACGTCGGCTCGCTGCTCCAGTTCGGGATTCTCGCCTCGGCGGTCGTGTTGGGCGTCACTCACGGGTTCGAACCCGACCACGCCGCCGGTATCTCGGCGCTGACAGACGACACGAACAGTTGGCGACACGCCGCACTCGTGGGCGCGAGTTTCGCCGTCGGCCACGTCGTCGTCGTGCTCGCCTGGGTGGTGGCGTTGACCGTTCTGGACGGCACACTCGATCGAGTGCCGGGCGTCGCAGAACGTGTCGGGACGGTCGTCCCCGCGGTCGTGTTGAGCGGTGTCGCGCTCCTGCTCGCGACCGCCGGCGTTCGCCGGCTCCGGGGGCGGTCGCCGCGTCCGGACCGGGCGGACGCCGACGGCCCCGCAGAACGGCTGCTCGCGTCCGTCTCCACCCGCCTCCACGGCCACGACCACGAGACCGCCGGCGACTACCTCCGGACCGGCACGATCGGCTCGTTGTTCGCGTTGTCCCCACCGATCAGCATGCTCGCGCTCGTCGCGACCGTCCTGCCGACGGCGGGTGTCCCGGTGACGATGGTGGCCGTCGCGAGCTACGCGGTCGGACTGACCGCGTCGATGGTCGCCGTCGGGGCCGGCCTCGCAGGGGTGTTCACCGCCGCGAACGGCCGCGGTCGGCGCGTCCACGGCACCGTCGAACTCGTCGGCGGTGTCGTCGTCTTCGGGTTCGCGCTGCAGTTGGTGGTGTGACCACGAGCCAGACACAGCCCACAACGTTTATGACTCGTCCTGACATGATATGACGTATGCCACAAGCCAGAAGAGAACTGGAGACGCTCGCCGAGACGGAGTCGGCACCCGCGCCAGGATCTCACAAGGCATCCGTCCTCGCCCTCCTCGTTCGCGACCCGAACAAAGGGTACGAACCCAAGGAGATCGCAGCAGAGACCCCCGTCCCGAACTCCAGCGTCTACAAAGTCCTCCAACGACTCCGTGAAGACGGACTGGTGGAGAAACTGTCGGGTCACTACCTCGTGAACGGTGACCGAACTGCGGAAGTTGAGGACGCTCTGCTCACGACCCGGCAACTGGATGCCGCAGAGTCCGTCAAGAACCGAGACACTGCACCCGAGGAGATGGACGCACCGACACCCGAAGCGATCGAGATGCCAGACGACGATCTGTCGTCAGAATAAAAATACGGAGAGCCGCGAGACGTGTCGTGTCGTGCCCGACCCGTCAGCCCGTCACTCTTCAACCGGGAACGCGTCGTGCAGCGAGTGGTGTGTCTCGCCGAGGTCGTCAAGGAACGACTCCCCGTGGTCGGTCAGCCGGGCGAGTGACCGCTCGGCGTCTCTGACCGCGACGAGTCGGCCGCGGCGGTAGTCGTAGGCTGGGTCGTCCTCGCTCGTCTCGGCGACGAGTGCCTCCAGATCCACCAGCGCCGCGTCGAGGTGCCGACGGAGTTCCGCGAGGCTCTCGGCGTTCGCGAGCGCCGCGATGGGCCCCTCCATGTGGCCCTCCAGTTCCTGTTTCGCGTGTTCCTTGGCGCTTCGGTCCGTCGTGCCGAGGACGGTCATCAGTCCGAGTCGGAGTGCTTCGATCTCGTGACAGCTCATAGCAGTTGTGTGTCGAGGTCGCTGACGATGCGGTCTCTGTCGAGGTGCGACGAGACGATACGGTCCGCGTCGTCCGGCTCGACGCCCTGGTACCAGACCCCGTCCGGGTAGACGGCGACGTTCGGCCCGTCGCCACACGGCCCGAGACAGGAGGTTCTGGTGATCCGGGCGTCACACTGGTCGGAGTCGCGGACGGCCTGCCGGAACCGTTCGAGCACCTTCGCGGAGCCGTTGCCCGCACAGGTCTGGTTCGTGCAGACGGCGACGTGGTTCGCGGGCGCGTCGTGGACGTGTGGGTCGTCGGCGACATCCGAGCGGTCCTCGTGTGCCTCCTGGTGGTTCAGTGCGCGCAGCATCGCCCGCGCACCGCCCACGTCCTCCTCGTAGCCGTCGAGTTCCACCTTGTACTTGCAGGTGTCACACGACATCTCGACGCTGCCCGTTCTGGCCTCCTGCCACCGGTCGCCGAGCACGTCCAACAGTCGCCCGTCGGTGCCCAGCGGGTCGCCCGACGCGGCGTCGACGTACGGGTAGTCGTCGTCGAACTCGTCGGCACCGTCGTGGATGCGCCCGGTCAACACGCCGTCACCGAGCATGTACGGGAGGACGACCACACCGTCGGGACGGTGTTTCGCCACGTCGTGGAGCGTCTGGTCGAGTGTCGGCTCCGTGACGCCGATGAACGTCGCCTCGACTCGGTCGAACCCGCGGCCCTCGTAGAGGAGGCGGGCGAGCTTGTGGACGTCGGCGTTCGCGTCCGGATCGCTCGACCCACGGGCACAGAGCACGACCGCGACGTCGTCGTCTGCGCGGTCGACACCCAGTTCGCGTTCGACGTTCGCGGCGCGGTCGTCCAGTAAGTCGACCAGCGCGGGGTGAACCCCGAGGTGTGCGCCGTTGTTCAGCGTCAGGTTGGGGTAGTCGGCCTGGACACGTGAGAGCGCTGCCGGCACGTCGTTCTTCACGTGACTGGCGGCGAACAGTGAGAGGTGGACGACCGAGATCGCCGAGACACTCCCCGCGAGCCCGGCGATGGCGTCGGCGATCGACGGCTCGGCGAGTTCGAGAAAGCCGGCGTCGACCGGAATCCCGAGCCGCGATTCGAGATTCGCGGCGAGCTCCCGCACCTGTTCGTTGGACTTCTCCCGACGAGAGCCGTGGCCGACCAGTAGCACGGCTTCGTCGTCGAGTGACGCCGACCCGGCCGCTCCGCCGCGTGCGGCGTCAGACACGCCCGGTCACCTCCAGGTCCGCCTGATCGAGACTCCGACGGAGTTTCCGACGGCGTGTCGGCGCGAACAGTTCGGTCTCCTCGCACCCGTCGTAGATCGCCGGCCCGACCGCCGGGACGGCGTCGTCGTCGACGCCGAACCAGTAACCGGAAGAGGCGTCGTCGACTTCACCGGTCGGCGCGGCGACCGGCAGGGCGTCGAGCAGCGCCTGCACCCGTCGGAGGAGTTGCCGGCTCTCGTGGACGAACGAGAGGCCGACCGTCCCACTGGAAGACTTGAAACAGACCGTCCCCGACGACTCGACGATCCCGCGGAGCAACGGCCGTTCGTGGGCGGCGAGCCCGCCGAAGTCGTAGTCGGCGTCGCTTGCGTCTCCAGCCTCGCCGTCGACCGGCAGGCCGAACCCCGCAGCGGTCGACGCGAACCCGCCGGCGACGTGGACGTCGAACGACTCCTCGACTCTGGTGATCGTCGTGTCGTGGAGATAGTCGCGTTCGGTCGTCTCGCTTGCGACGTTCCCACCGCCGGCGATCGCCGCGAGTCGTTCTGCGGCAGTCTCGTCGGGCGCGGTCAGTGTGAGCCCGTCGGCGTCGACACTGCCGTCGCCGGCGACGTACCCCCAGAGGTACGCGGTCGCCGGCGACGGCTCGGCGAGACTGCTCACGCCTCACCCCCGTCGATCTCGGTCACCGTGATCGCGTCGAACGGGCAGGCAGCCGCCGCCTGTTGGGCCTCCTCGACACGCTCGTCGTCGAACTCGCCGACGACACGCTCGTCGGTCTCGCGGATCGCGCCCGCGTCGCTGTCGGCCGGCGGTGCTGGGTCGGTCGCGGGGTCGAGTGTCGCCAACCCCTCGTCGTCTTCCACGAACCGCGGGTCGCGCGTCAGACAGGCGAACACGCCGTCACACGCGTCGCGGTCGATCGTGACCCGGTACATCAGTAGTCGTACTTGGTCTCGTAGCCGCGCGGGGTGACCATCCGGCCGTCCCACACGTACGTCTCTTCGTTGCCGATCACGATCGTCGTCGTCATGTCGATCAGCTCCGACTCGCCGTAGCTCTCCAACTTCCCGAGGGTGGTGATCTCCACTGCCTCGTCGTCGCGGCCGGCACCGTGGACGATCCCGACGGGGGTGTCGGCGTCGCGGTTGTCGAGCAGGATCTCACAGGCGGTCTGGAAGTTCTCCCGCCGCTTCCGGCTCCACGGGTTGTAGATCGAGATGGTGAACCCCTCGCCGGCGACGGCGTCGAGTCGCGACTCGATCTCGTCCATCGGCGTCAGGTGATCCGACAGCGAGACGCTGACGGAGTCGTTGACCAACGGCGCACCGAGCCGCGCCCCACAGGACTGTGCGGCCGGCACGCCCGGCACCACGTCGAAGTCGAGTGCCGAGGCCGTCGCGCCCTTCGACTCGGTGATCTCTAGCGCGAGCCCCGCGAGTGCGTAGACGTTCGGGTCGCCGCTGCCGACGATGGCCACGTCGTTGCCGGCGAGTGCGCGGTCGATCGCCTCCTCCGTCCGCGACACCTCACCACACATCGGCGTGTCGTAGATCTCGTCGGCGTCTGCGGTGATCTCGTCGGGGATCAGGTCGATGTAGGTCGTGTAGCCGACGATGTGTTCGGCGTCGTGGAGTTCCGCCTTCGCCCGTGCGGTCATCCCCTCGGCGTGGCCGGGGCCGAGTCCGACCGCCGTCAGACTCCCCGGTTCCGCCTGGAAGTCGTCGACGGTCGCGCCGACCTCCTCCTCGTCGTCGTCGGTACTCGCGCCACACGACGAACTCGAACCGGTGTCGGTGGACGCGCCACACCCCGAAGAGCTAGTGTCGGTCGTGCCGGAACTGGCTCCACACGAGCGACTCGTGTCGGTCGACGCGTCCGTCGTGGAAACCTCGGCCTGTGCGTCCGTCTCTGTCCGTGCGCCCGTGTCGGTCGTCTCAGTCTGTGCGCTCGTTTCGGTCTGTGCGTCTGCGTCTGTCGGTGTCGTGGTGTCGTCAGTGCTCATCGTTAGAAGTCCTCCACGTCACGGCCGCCACGCGGCGTGACGAGGAACTCGCGGTAGTCGTTGCGCCACACGTCCGTCTCGTGGGTGCCGATCAGGATCGAGGTGCCCATCCCGCCGATCTCGTCGTCGTGGGCGGTCACCTCGCCGAGTGTCGTGATCGTCTGTGTCTCGCCGTCTGCGTTGCGGCCGGATGTCTCGCGGCCGGCGTCGTTGACGATCGCGACCGGAACGTCGTCTGCGCGTTCCTCCCGCAACACGTCGATGGCACGCTCGTAGTCGCGCCAACAGTTGTAGAGGACGACGACGAACCCGCTGATCGCCGACGCCCGGAGCTTCTCCTCGATCTCTGCCCACCCGCGCCACTTGTCGGACAACGAGATGGTGCAGAAGTCGTTGGACAACGGCGCACCGAGGTTCGCCGCGCCGCCGAGTGCGGCGGTCACGCCCGGCACGATCTCGATGGGCACGTCGTACGCGTCGTCGGTCTCCGCCATCAGGTAGAGCAGATCCGACTTCCCGTAGACGTTCGGGTCACCCCCGGAGACGTGTGCCACGTCCTCGCCGTCGCGGACGCGGTCGAACGCCTCTCGGGCGAGTTCGACCTGCCGGCCCATCGTCGACCGGACGACCTCCTGGTCTGGCCGTTCCGCGTCGGCGTCCGCCTCGGGCGGGAGTGTCCCGTCGTCGCGGAGGAACTCCTGGTAGAGGTCCGACGCGATCACACAGTCTGCGGTGCGGATCACCTCCCGAGCGCGCTTCGTGGTGTGGTCCGGCAACCCCGGGCCGATCCCGACGACCGAGAGTGTGCCGTAGTCGTCCGGCACCGTGGCGTCTGCCGGCCCCGTCGCACCCTCGGTCGGGACAGTGGCGTCCGTCGACTCCCCGCTCATCGACCCACCGCCACGGTCACCGCCTCCTCGTACTGTCGTTTCTCGGCGACGAGTTCGTGGTCCCGGCCGCCGGCGATCGCCGACGCCTCGGCGATCCCCGGCCACCCGATGAGTTCTTTCGAGCGCGACGGCGAGGGGCCCTCGAACGACTCTAGGGTCTCCTTCTCGAAGGCGACGACACCCAACCCGAGGCGCTCTGCGGCTTCGAGCAGCCCCGGTTCCTCCTCCTTCCGGGTGCCGGTCGCGACGAACGCCACGTCGTCGAGATCGTGGTCGGTGTCCGCGAGCGCCTCCGTCCACGCCCGCTCGAACTGGTCGGCGTCGGCACCCGAGACGCTCCCGGTGCCCAAGACGACACTCGCGCCGTTCCGTTTCAGGACGGTCACGTCGTCACCGACGAGCACCGCCTTCGGCCCGTCGAGCCGTTCGACCGGCCCGAGTTCGTCGTCCAACACGGCGAGGTTCGTCGCGACCGTCGAGTCACCGTTGACGACGTGGCTGTCGAGCGCCTTCGCCTGTTGTTCGACACCCTGTTTCCCGGCGGCCTCGGAGGCGGTCGTCATCGCCGGCACCGCGCCGAGCGTCGCGAGGTCGTCGGCCACCTGGTTCGCGCCGTGGTGGCCGCCAGTGAGCGGGATCGCCCACGTCAACTCCTCGTCGACGACGACGACGGCGGGGTCGTCCCACTTGTCGTCGAGGAGCGGCGCGGTCTTCCGCATCGCGATTCCCGAGGCCATCAGTCCGAGGAAACAGTCGAACTCCCCCCAGTACTCCGCGAACACGTCGCCGTGGTACTCCAGGATCTCGATGGAGTCGTACCGGTCGGCGAGGTCGTCGGCGATCTCCTCGGCCGTCGCCAGCTTCCGTTCGAACGCGACGATCCCCAGTGTCTCGGCGACCTCGCCGTCGGAGTCGGCCGTCGAACAGTGGCCGCCGCCGGAGGCGTCTGTGCCACTGGTGTCTGTCTCGCCCGATTCGTCTGCCGTCGGCTGTGTCGTGTCGTCAGTGCTCATTCTGCGTGGGTCTCCGTCTCGTCGGTCGTCGGGTCCTCGGCCGTCTCGTCGACTGCCGACTCCCCGTCCGTCTCGTCGTCACCGCCGGGGCCGCGGTTCGCCCAGCCGTCGTAGAGGTACGACCGTTCGTACCCCGCGCCGACGGCGGCGTCGCCGATCAGCACCATCGCCGAGGCGCGGTAGCCCGCCTCGGCCACCCGTTCGCCGACGGTCGCGAGGGTGCCGTCGATCACGTCCTCGTCCGGCCAGGAGGCGTGGTAGACGACCGTCACCGGCGTCTCCGGGTCGTGACCGTCCGCGACCAGCCGGTCCATCACGTCCGGGATGGCGTGGGTGCCGAGGTAGAGACAGGTGGTCACGTCACCCATCTCGACGAACTCCGAGATGTGGTCGTCAGCGGGGTCGAGTGTCTCACCCTGCGGCCGGGTGAACGCGACGTGGTTCGCGGTGCCGTTGAGGGTGAGCTGTGTCCGGAGTGTCGCGCTCGCGGCGAACGCCGAGGTGACGCCGGGGACGATGTACGTCGGCACACCCTCACTCTCCAGTGCGTCCATCTGTTCGAGCGCGGCACCGTAGATCGCGGGGTCGCCGCTGTGGAGTCTGACCACCTGCTCGTCGTCTCTGTAGGCGTCCCGCATCAACGGGATCAGTTCCTCCAGATCCTTCCCGATCGACGAGACCGTCTCGGCGTCCGTACAGTACCGGTCGAGCAGTTCGCTGTTGACCAGCGAGCCGGCGTGGACGACCAACTCGGCGTCCTCGACCAGTTCTCGGCCGGCGACGGTCAGTAGTCGCGGGTCGCCCGGGCCGGCACCGACGAACGGGATCCCCTCCCGGGTGTCGCCGGCGTTGTACTCGTGGACCCGCGGGTCGCGTTCGGTCGTCCGGCGTTCGCTGGCCGCGTCGATCGCGGCCTGTGGCTCCCGTTCGGCCTCGATGTCGTCGTCAGTCATCGCTCACACCCTCCTCGGCCGCCGACGAGGCGGGGTCGCCGCTCGCCGCGGTCACCGTCTCGTTGTCGGCGAAGTCCGTCGGGTGGTCGCGTTCCAACCCGCGGCGTTCGGCGTACGCCAGCGTGTAGTAGTCCCGGTCGTCGATCTCCGTCGGGTCGCTCGTGACGACACTCTCACCCTGTTCCATGAACAGTCGGCGGCCGTAGGTCACGTCGTAGCCGGCCGCGTCGAGCCCCTCGTGAGTCGCCGGTGCGTCGGTGACTTTGAACAGGATCATGCGGTCGGGGCCGGTCGGTGACCGCCCCTGGTCGGCCTCTCGGAGCGCGAGCCCGGCACCCGACTCCACCTCGACACCGAGTGCGGTCGCGAACGCCGTCACGCTGCTCACGCCGGGGACGACTTCGAGGTCGACCGCCGGGTGGAACGCGTCGAGCGTCCGGCGGAGGTGGCCGAACGTCGAGTAGACGTTCGGGTCGCCGAGTGTGACGAAGGCGGCGTCACCGTCACGGGCGACGGCCGCGACCGTCGCTGCGGCCTCGCGCCAGGCCGACCGGAGCGTCTCGGGGTCGCGCGTCATCGGGAAGTCGAGATCCCCGATCTTCTCGTCGGGAACGTGTTCGGTGGCGACCGTCCGGGAGAGTCGGCCGGGCGTGTAGACGACCGTGGCGGCGTCGAGAACGCGCCGCCCGCGGATCGTCAGGAGCTCCGGATCACCCGGCCCGAGCCCGACACCGTAGACGGTCACGCCGACCCGCCTCCGTCCGTCTCGTCGCTCGTACCCGCGCCGTCACCCGGACGCCCGACGAGCATGTACACCGGGTTGTCGGCGTCGAAGCTGGTCGCGCCGGCGAGTTCGTAGCCCCGACTCACCTGAAACTGGACGATCTCCTCGACGAGCCCGCGGTCGCGGAACGCCCGCGCGGCCTCGCCGGCCACCTCCAAGCGGGCGACGTTCATAACGATCCGGTCGGCACCGGCCGCGACCGCGTGGTCGAGGACGGCCTCGTAGTTGCGACTCCCGCCGAGGAACACCACGTCGTACTCGTCTGGCAACCCCGTCGGTGCCTCTGCGTGGCGGAGCTCGACGTTCTCGCCGAGTCCGTTCGCCGCGAGGTTCTGTCTGGTCACGTCGAGACGACTCTCCTTCCGTTCGAGCGCGGTCACCCGGCCGGCGTCACGCGCGGCCGTCGCGGTCACCGCACCGGTACAGGAACCAACTTCGACGAAGTGGCTCGTTGCGTCGAGTGCGAGCTTCTGACGCAACACGGCCCGAACCTCCGCCTTCGTCGGTCCGGCTCTCGCATCGTGTGGCAGTCGTATCGCTGACACGCCACCAGCGTTCTCCGAGGGGCACAAAACAATTTTGGTTTACCTACGACAAGCGTATTTGTCTGACGCGGGGCAGACGGTCGGTGACGCGGCCTAGTCCCGGCGACCGACGGTGTCTGGACTGGCAGCCCCCCGTCGTCTGGATACAGGCACTGCGGAGTTAGGCGAGACGGGGCGCTCCGTACGGACGGATGACTGCAATCGAGACACGAGGGCTGACGAAACGGTTCGCGGGTGGACGGTTCGGTCGGTCGGAGCCGGTCGTCGCCGTCGACGAGCTTGACCTGACGGTCGAGGAGGGGACGGTGTTCGGGTTCCTCGGCCCGAACGGCGCGGGGAAGTCGACGACGATCAACCTCCTCCTCGACTTCCTCCGCCCGACCGCGGGGGAGGCACGGGTGTTCGGGATGGATGTCAACGCAGACCACACCGCGATCGCCGAGCGGATCGGGGTGCTCCCGGAGGGGTACGGGTTCGACGGCTCGTTGACGGCCCGCGAGTACGTCGACTGGACCGTCCGGACGAAGACAGCGCGTGACGACCCCGGAGAGATCCTCTCGACTGTCGGGCTCGGCGACGACGCGGACCGGCCGGTGGGCGGGTTCTCGACGGGGATGCGACAACGGCTCGCGTTCGGGATGGCGCTCGTCGGTGACCCCGATCTCCTGTTGATGGACGAGCCCTCCGCCGGGCTCGACCCCAACGGGATCCAGCGTATCCGGGAGGTCGTGCGCGAACGGGCCGCGAACGGGACGACCGTCTTCTTCTCCTCGCACGTCCTCGGCGAGGTGGAGGCCGTGTGTGACCGCGTCGGCGTGATGAACGAGGGGGAACTGGTCGCGGTCGACACGATCGACGACCTCCGGCGTCGCGTCGGGCGCGGGACGACGATCCGCGTCGAGTGTGACCCCGTTCCGGAGCCCGCCGTCGTCACCGCGCTCGACGGCGTCCGTCGGACCGAGCGAGACGACCAGACGCTGGTCGTCCAGTGTGTGTCGGCTGCCGACAAGGTCGGTGTCGTCGAACACCTCGCCGGGCGGACGACCGTCCAGAACATCCTCTCGTCGGCCGTCTCGTTGGAGAGACTGTTCAACACGTACACCGAGGGCGGCCGTGACGGGGACGGCGGCGGCGACGGTGAGACCGACGACCGCGCCGAGTCGGCGGAGGTGTCGCCGTGAGCCTGATCGAGGTGACGCGGAAGGACCTGACCGGTGCTCGCCGCACCAAGAGCCTCTGGACGGTGTTGGCGTTGCTCGGCGGGATCGGCGTGTTGTTCGGTTACCTGGTCTTGGCGGGGAGTGGCGACGGGACGACCGACCCGGCGGCCGTGCGGTCGACCGTCACCGGTCTGTTCCGCGGCGTCGCCTTCGTCGTCGCGGCGATCGTCCCGATCGTGGCGCTGACCGTCGGTTACCAGGCGATCGCCGGCGAACGCGACTCCGGTGGGATGGCGTTCCTGTTGTCGCTGCCCAACAGCCGTGCCGACGTGTTCTTCGGGAAGTTGGTGAGTCGGATGTCGTTGGTGACGGCCGGCGTGCTCCTGTTGTACCTCGTCGTCACCGGGGCGGTCGTCGGGGACCTGTTGCTCACTGGCTCCCCGTTCGCAGTGCCGGTCGGGGTGGTCGGCGGCGTCGTCGCCGGCTCCGTCCTCTACGCGGCGACGTTCGTCGCGGTCGCGGTCGCCGTCTCCTCGTTGTTCGCCTCCCGCCGCCGAGCGGTCGGCGGAGCCATCGGTGCGTACTTCGTGACGGTGGTGAGCTACCTGTTGCCCGGGGTCGGCGTGGCCAGCGTGGTCCGCGCGATCCACACGGACCTGCTCGGGTTCGCCACCGCCCCCGACCTCTACGCGCTCGCCGACTTCACCAGCCCGTTCGTCGCCTACCGGAAACTGCTGAACCTCGCTCTGCCCGCCGACACGCAGTTCACGCCGCTCGGATCTGGCCACGAGTCGGTGTGGTTCCTCTCGGACGAGTTCGCACTCGTGGTGTTCGCCGGGTGGTTGGTGCTCCCGACGCTCGCCGGGTACGTCCGGTTCCGGCGTGCGGATCTGTGACGACTCGAACACTGTCGACTGTGTCGCCCGACTGGTATTGTAGTCGTGGTGAAAGACCGCCTTCCGTTGAATATCCGCGCCCGCTAATCGCTACTGGTGTCAGAGCTACGACGAGACGACTGGAGTATCGAGCAGACTGGCGACGTACTCGTCTTCGAGTTCGGGCCAGAGATGGACCCGTCGCGGTTCGGCGGCGGGCCGTGGGAGGCGTACAAAGACGCCCTCGACGACAGGTCGATCACGGGGATTGTGACGGTCGTCGAGACCGACGAACCGTTCGACGCATGGGCCTTCGAGATGTGGGAAGTTGCGGGACAGCGAGCGGCTGTGACTGGTGTCAGACGCTGGGCGATCGTCGCCGACCAGCTCGAGCGGCTGTCGACACAGTCACAGCTCGACGCGACCGATCTCGACGTTCGGGGCTTCGAGGACCGTGACGAGGCACTCGACTGGGCACGCGGCGACGGCTGACGAACGACCCGAACACGATCTCCGTCACCGATCTCCAGCCACCACACACTTCCCACCCGCCACACACTGCTCACTGTGCCACGTTCACCGTTGTCGGAGCCGTTGGCGATCGGCGAGACACTGACACAGGCCGAGGTGGAGTACCGGTTCGGCACGAACTTCGGCTACCAGTTCAAGGGGATCACCTACCGGAACCCGGACGCCGGTCGGTACGTGATCTTGCTCGCGAACGAGGGAGCCGTCTACGACGACAGTCTCGGCGGCGGCCGGGGGTTCACCTACGTCGGCGAGGGGGTGCCCGAGAAGGGTGACCAGATCGAGACGGCCGCCAACCGGGCGCTGTTGGACGCCGTCGACGAGTCGTTCCCGATCTACTTGTTCACGAGCACGGACGGGGTGGATCGGTACCAGTACCGCGGACTCGTGGCGGTCACGGACGCGGCGTACGTCGACAACGGCGGGCGAAAGGTGTACCAGTTCCAGATGCGCCGGCTGGAGACGGCGACGTGGCCGGGCTACACCGACCACCGGTCGGAGATCGAGGCGCTGTCGACCGGCGAGCCGACGCTGGACGGCGAGCGGGCGACGACGCTGGACGCCGACCGAGAGACGACACTGGACGCCGACCGGGAGCGGGCTGCCGCCGGCGACCGGGCGGTCCGCGACACCGCCTTCTCGCGGCGGGTACGAGCGTTGTACGACGACCGGTGTGCCGCCTGTGGCGCACGGCGGCTCTCTCCCGAGGGCGTGCCGGAGGTGGAGGCGGCACACCTCTACCCCGTCGCGGCGGGTGGGCCAGACGACCTCCGCAACGGGATCGCGCTCTGTCGCACCCACCACTGGGCGTTCGACCACGGCTGGTTCGCGGCGACCGACGACCGCCGCATCCTCGTCGCGGACGGAACTGACCGTGACCCGCCGGCGACGGTCGCACGACTCGCCGGCGACTCGTTGCGCGACCCCGACGACACCGCGTTCGCCCCACACCCGACCTACCTCGCCGCACACCGACGCTACCGGGGGTTCGCGGAGTGAACGGTGTGGGCCGTGTGAGTGTGTCACACTCTCGGAACACACTCAACCGAGTCGGCGACCGACACCGAGTGTGAGTGACCCGTTCGGTCGAGCCCTGCTCGATCACGCCCGCGGCGAGCGCACGGCACCGCTCGGACAGATCGACGGCGAGCGGGTGCGTGACCACCCCGTCGAGGAGTTTTACTTCGAGCCACGCGAGCCCGGCCGGGAGGCGACGACGTTCCTCGAACACCACCTGCAGGGCCCGCTCGTCGACCTCGGGGCCGGGGTCGGCCGCGACGTGCAGTACTTCGGCGAGCAGTTCGAGACGGTCGGGGTGGAGCACTCTCCGCACCTCGTCACCGCGATGCGAGAACGGGGTGTCGAGCGGGCCGTCGAGGGTGACATGTTCGCGCTCTGGGAGACGTTCGACCGCGACCGGTTCGGGTCGGCGCTCGCGTTCGGCACCCAACTCGGGCTGGCGCAGTCACCCGCGGGTGTCCAGTCGTTTCTCGCCGATCTGGCGGTCGTCACGCGACCGGACGCGACCGCGGTGGTCGACGCCTACGATCCGACGACGGAGAGCGCCACGGAGCTGTTGGGCTACCGGTCGGAGCCGACGCCGGGGCTGGCCGGCCGGGTGATGCACTTCGAGTACGAGGAGCGTCGTGGGGAGACACTCCTGTTCCGGCTGTTCTCGCCGGCCCGGCTCCGGGCGGCGGTCGCGCCGACACGGTGGGCGGTCGTCGACACGCTCGCCAGTGACGACGCACACTACCACGCCGCGCTCCAGAAGTCGTAGCCGGCCGCCTCCCGTCGTTCGCAGCCGACGACTGTGTCCGTCCGCTCGTCCTCGACTCCACGGGGTCCGTTCACTACCGCAGTAGAACGTGCTGTCACTCGCTCACTCCGGCCGCGACAACGGATCACGCAGCCCCCAGTCCGTCGTCTCGGGGTCGTCGATCGCCGACGGTTCTGTCCCCCTGTCCGCGAGCAACCCTGCGTGGTACAGCATCGTCTTGTACTGGAACAGTGTCGGTGAGTGGTAGACGCTCGACTCCGAGAGCGCAGCCTCCCGCAGTCTCCCCGCACCGTCGAGCACACGTCGCCGAGCCGCATCGGTCCCACGGACGAACAGCTCGACCGCGAACGCCGGCCGGAGGTCGTGGAGCCGACACACCACGTCGACGACCGACGGCGACGCGACGCCGTCGTCGGCGAGCCGTTGGAGCTCCGTCACGAGCGTCTCCGTCGCCGGGTAGTGGTACAACACGCGCCGCGTCAGATCACCCCAGCGTGGGGCGAGATCGCAGAACCGGGTGCGCGACCGACTCCAGTCGTCGACCCGATCGAGTGCCGCCACCACGTCACCCTCGATAGCTCGCGCCACCCGAACGACCTCGGCACCCAGCGGTCGGAGCCGCAGTCCGTCACCGCGCCGCTCGACGAGATCCAACGCGACCGCCCCGCGCCGGGCGTGGTCGAACGCGTCGACAGCCGTGTCGCGGTACACCGACGCCGTCTCACCGTCGGCCGCGACGGCCAACGGGACCGCGAGGTAGTTCTTCGGGTGGTTGAGTCCGAACGGGCTCCGGGCGACACCCTGTGGGGACGCCTGAAATCGTACCGCGGCCGCAGGTCCGTCCTCGCCAGCACCACCACCGACGACACGCGGCTCGACGAGTGGTGTGACCCCGCCGTCGGCGTCGACACCGAGCAAGCCGACGTTCAGCTCCGTCGCCATCGCCCGTGCCGCCTGTCCGATACCGTGGCGCGGCGCGGCGACGAACGCGACGTTGGCCTCGTCGAGCCGGTCGTACGCCTGTGTCACTCCGCGTTCGACGTCGACCGTGCCGCTGCCGGTGAACCCCTTGGCTTCGACGGCGACGAGCGGCCGGCGGTCACCGACCCGGTCGACCGCCAACAGGTCGTCGTCGAGATCGTGGACGCCGACGAGATCCGGGTAGCCCGACCCCACCTGGACGTGGTTGAACGGCGCGAGGGTCTCCCGGAGTGCCTCCGGGACGGACTGGCCGTCGAGCCACTCGTCGACGGTGAACTGTGTGTCCGCGACGACGTACCGACCCGGCGCGTCGTCGCTCCCGAACAACCGTCGCTTCGTCGTGGCCAGCACCGCCGGTTCCGCGAGTGAACGACTCGACACGTCTGGCGTGTCTGTCCGAGCGTGTATCAACCCTCGCGTGTGTCGGGGGGTAGCGTCGGCCGTCGCCAGCGTGGTGGTGAGGACCACTCCCAGACAACGCCGGTAGCCCACGGTGGCGAGTCGGTAAGCGGGTGCCGACACCCCCCGTGTGTGAAATGCGATCCGAGACGTTCTCACGTCGCACCGTGGTCGCTCGTCTCTCGCGACAGTCCCCCCCTCCCGCGGCCGTGCGAGTTCGACTACGTCCCCGTAGCGACGTCGGGTGTTCGGAGACGGCTTGTCGGTTGCCCCCCAGACGAGTGCCCCGACCGGCGATAGATTGTCCTCGTCCGTTCCGCTGTCGGGTCCTCGGGGGGCACTCTCACGTCGTCTGCACCGAGGTAGTGGAACACGTCTCCGCCCGCGACGGTCCCACCGCCGAACACCCCGCGCTCTCGGCTGCGACACTCGGAGCGAATCGAGTCGAACGGTTCGGGAGCCGACCGACGACGGGACAGCCTAGCTCTGGGCGGCTCCACTCTCCCCGTAGTACTCTCTACTCTCTCGTTTGAACACAACCCACAGCCAACACGACTAAACCAACGTGCTCCGAATCGGAGGCAGATGCAGTTCACAGAGGGCGACACCGGCCGGCTGACCGTCATCGACGAGACCAGAAACACCGTGCAGTTGACGTTCGACGCCGACAGCGAGGTGGGTCTCCAGCCGGGCGGCGACGGGCTCGACGTGTTCAGAGAGGTCGGCTACGACCCCGGCCCGCAGCGACACACGGAGACGGAACGGTTCACCGCGCCGCCGGTCGCCGTGACGGTGATCGACCTGTCCGTCGACGAGCCGGACCACCGGAACCTCACGGACGGCGACACCGCCGCGATCGACCCGGAGACGGCGGTGGTGCTCCGGACGCCCGTGCTCGTCCACGTTCGCCCGCAGGTGACCGGACAGATCCGCCGGACGACCGAGGCGGTGGTCGTCGAGTTCGACGACCGCGCGCCGGTCGAGATCGGTTTCGAGTGTCGCGACGGGGAGCCACCCGGCACGATCGCCGTCGAGGAGAGTCTCGCGGGTGTCGCCCGCGGGCTCTCCGCGCTCGGCTGTAACACCCCGACCACCAGCCCCGACCGGAGCTTCCCGAACGCCCGCAAACAGCCCCCGCGGATGGAGTTCCGTGATCGCGAGGCCGTCCAGAGCGCGCTCGACGACTGTCCCGACACGGACACCGAGATCGTCGTCCCGGACGCCGACACCGACGGCCTCGCGCACCTCCTCCCGACCGCGGGCCTGCTCCACTACGTCGGCGCGGAAGCGACGATCGACCCGGACGCGAGCGGCACGCACCTCCGCGCGGGAGCCGAGACGTACCACCTCGGCGACGACCCGGAGACGGTCGATCAGACCGCGACGGACCTGTTGCGGACGGTCTTCTTCCTCGACTGTCTCGCGCGGACTGGCGGCCCGTACGGCACGGACCTGGTCGAACGCGAGCTGCTGGAGGAACTCGCACTCGACGCCCAGACGCTGTACGAGATGCCGCTGGCCCAGCGCGTCCAGACGTACCTCAACACGACGCAGGTGTACAACGGCGGACGGAGTGGTGTGGACGTGTTGGAGCGCCTGCCGGAGTGGCACCTCGGCTTACACGTCGAGCCGACGCTGAGTCGAGTGCCGGCGTTGTCGCACTACCTCGGGCGGCTGGCGGACGTGTACACCCCCGAGGCGGCGACACTGGAGACGCTGGCGGATCGCGGCAACTGGGCCGAGCGCACCACCCGGAGCAACCGCGCGCACACTGCCGGCGACCTGATGGTCGCGCCCGACCAGCGCGCGCGGACGGTCGGCTGGTACGGCCCGCGGCGCGCGCTGGGCGGGTTCAACGTCGTCGGCGACGGCACCCCGCGACCCCGCCCGCTCGCCGAGGGGAACCTCTCGGTGACGGTCGTCCAGGCCGCCGAGGAGTTCGTCGACGACGAGGCCGTCGCGGACTACTACCGCGAGCCGGGTCTCCCGATGGACGTGACCGTTCTGCAGTCGCCGACGGCCGACGAACTGCAGACCGCGTTCGAGCGCCCGACGGACCTGCTGCACTTCGTGGGCCACTGCGAGAACGCGGGCCTGCGGTGTGCGGACGGCACGCTCTCGGCGGGCGTGATCGACGAGTGTCAGGTGGAGGCGTTCTTCCTGAACGCCTGCGGCTCGCTGGGGTTCGCGGAGAAACTCGTGGAGCGCGGTGCGGCCGCGGGCGCGGCGACGACCCGCGCGGTGTTCGGAGAGACCGCGGGGCGTGTCGGCTGTAACTGGGCGCGGCTGCTGGCGCACGGGTGGACGATCGAGCGGGCGCTGGACGTGGCGCGATCTGTCGACGATCCCGCTGGGTACGTGGCTGTCGGGGATGGGACGCATTTCCTAAGTGACGGCAAGGACAAAACGCCGCCAGAATACACACTTCACGATATCAAATCGGCAGATCCAACAGTTGAATTGTCGTGCAATACGTCTATTGAGGTTGGATCGAGAGGATGTCCCGAGCTGACCGGACAAGAACAGCTACTATCTACACAGAAAGAGTGTCGACTGTACGAGCAGCGGGTTCAGCGGGTGTTACCACTCCTTGACCACCCAGTGAAGACAAACGATGAGCTAATTTGGAACCCAGAATCGCTGGTCAAGGATTAGTCGGGCCTGCGCTTCCGCTGACATCATCTGTTCCAATTCCACCGCTAGTTGTGGCGTTAAAATCATACCAAGCATCTACACCGCCTTCTCCAGCCGCCACAGGATCAGCGGAGACGACGAGCAACCCGACCAGTAACAGCGTCACCAACAACCTCGGGTGTCGTGCCACCGCCACCTGAACCCGCGCCAGTGTATCGCGCATACCAGTTGGTTGCCATACACGAGATTTAATATTGCCGCTCAGAACGCTTCCCCGGCGACATGAGAAAACTCGTCGGGAGAGAAGATACCACTCGGTCCGGTGTGGATTCTGTCGCGTAGTCGCGGAGTCCACGGCAGTAGTTCGAACTGAACGGAGACGACGGTTCACGAGCGTGAGCCGGGACTGACGTTCGAGTGCGCGATCTTGGGCGTCGGCGCGTGCCGCCGCGGCACCGCCGCGCAGTGACGGATTGGCGATTCCCGATCACGTGGCTGTACGTCGGTCGCGTGTGGTCTCGGGGCCGAACGCGGGTTCGGATCGAAGAGACGACACAAGTAGAGCCGACTAGCCAGCAGAGTAAACACCGTTCGTGTCGACCGACGGGCGTGAACAGACGACAGTTCCTCGGCGCGTTCTCGGCGGCGTCTGGCGTCGTCTACACGGTCGCGGCGTCGGGGTTCCACGTCGACGGTCTCGAACTCGAGACGACGTACGAGCGCCCGAGCTACCCGTGGGGGATCGGCGTCACCGGGACGGTCGACCCCGACAGGTTGGGCGACGCGAAGCGACGGACCGAACTGGCGCAACTGGACGCGACCGCGCTGTCGTCGTTCGACCCGTCCGTCGCGGCGACACTGCGCGCGGCAGCCGGCCTCGGCGAGACCGACGACGAGGAACTCCACCCCGACGCGACCTTCGACGCCGAGCCGACACGGCTCGG
>P_A23_Liq_2_FmtDRAFT_1000084_pt1 | contig 20448 bp, 21 predicted proteins | sample PonA232FremontCA_FD_10599 | JGI IMG/M metagenome (IMG submission 10599) | reverse complement strand
CCCCCGTCCAAAAAGGCGTGTCTATCCCCCGACTCCGAGCGGCAGGTCGTGCCGACCGCGCTCGGCCGCCGGCCGACCCACGGTCAGTGCTCTAGCGCCTCGGCGTACGCGAAGTCCCGGTCGCTCGCGGTCGGCTCGTCGTCGTCGAGTTCGATCCGCCAGCCCTCCAGCGTCGTCGGGTCCGACAACGCCGCCTCGGTCGTCCGACGCACGTCGTCTAAGTCGACGCCGTAGTAGTCCCGCGGCAGCCCAGTCAGGTAGTCCAGCGCCGTCCCGAACAACGACCGCATGCCGCCGTCGTCCTCGAAGTCGAAGTGTTTGTACGCGCCCGCCGCGACCTGCACCATCCCGTGGAGGAACGCGCTCTCCGCCGTTCCACGGCCGTAGTTGTACCACTCGTCTTCGAAACAGTCGTGTGACTCGTGGAACTCGCCGGCGTTGTACAGGCGGACGCCGTGGACTGTCGCTCGCCTGAGTGTGCCGTGCTCCCAGCCGTTCGAGGCGGCTCTGTCCGCCCGCCAGCCGGTCGGGTTCCCGGACCGGGGTGGTGCGACGGCGTTCGTCCGGGTGTGATCGTCCATACGCGACTGTCTGGGTGTAGTGTGGTAACTCCGTCGGCTGGCCGTGTGATCACACTGATCGAAGTCGAATTGCCAACGTTCACCGAGCAACGGTGTCGACAGGTCCGTTCGGTGGTTGAACGGGATGTTGACTTCTGCCCTGTCGTGGGCGAGCACTGGTCGTCTCCCCTGTCCGCGTTCGGGGTCGTCGAACTCGGCGACACCCGCGTCCGCCGGTTTGGTAATATCTCGATACGCTCACTCGCAGTCCCGGCCGACTGCCGTGGCGGCAGCACTGACAGTCGGTGGGCTCTCTGCAGCGACCGTCTCCAACAGTTCCAGATTCCTCGGGCTCGGCCCCCGACTCAGTTCTGTGTACGAGTCGCGGTCAGGCACTGACTGTGTGTTGTCGAACTCTGTGCCTTCTACGTGGTCTCGGCACAGTCGCGGACCTCTCGACTGAGTCGGTCACGATCGCCGACAGCGGCTACCAGTGTTGGCACGCTGTTGTGCTGTTATCTCGACACCTGCTCTGGTTCTCACTCATAAATAGTTGTGTCGTAATTCGCTCGCCAGAGTCCATTCACACACAGACCCCCTCACTGACTGTGTGGTCTAGTCGCCTGGAGTAACTCCGGACGACGTCGCGACCACGGCAGGAGGACACACCCATGAGTCAGCACCACCCCACGACACCGAAGTACAACCACGCAGCGACCGAGACCACTTCTACGGCGAGTTTCGGCAACCGTCGTTCAGAGTGTAGTTTCTGTGACATAGTGAGTGGTGACGAGCCGGTCGGAGAGACGAATCCCTCTGTCGAAGGGTTTGCTGTTCCGCTTCACACGGGACAGTTCGCCGTCTTCCCGGATGCGGCTCCGATCGGGCCACGTCACACCCTGATCGTCCCACGGACACACTGTCTGAGCTTCGCTCGACTGACACCGAGCGACCGGAGCCGTGCTGTCGGGCTCGTCGACAGGCTGACTGACAGTTTGGCGACCCCTGACGACCACGAGCCGGTAGTGTTCGAACACGGGTCCTGTGAGGAGACAGGGTCCGTCGGGTGTTCGATCACGCACGCACATCTTCATCTCTTGTTTCTTCCGTCGGGGACAGTGTCAGGTTTCTCTCACAGCGAGGAGTTCGACCGACACTCTGGGCTGACAACGGCCTGGGCCAGTCTCGGCCGGACAGACTACTATCTCTACGGCCGTGCCGACAGCAGTACTTGGGCAACTCCTGTTGCAGAGGACCCGGCACTCGCCTGTTCGATGTTTCTCAGGAAGCGGTTCGCGGCTGCAGTTGATCGCACAGACCTGGCCGACTACAGGCGGTACCAGCGTCAAGCTACGGACGACATGCTCCCCGAGGTAGAGCGAACCCGTCGAGAGCTACTGAATGTCGACGACAACAGTCTCTGATACGGACCGAGTGGAAGCCCACCTCCCTGGCGACGAGAGGATATCGGTGAGTCAGTCTCGGCGAAGTTGTACCCCTTCGTCGGTGAGCCGGACAGCCAACGTCGATCGCAGTCCGGGATTCACACACAGTGTCTCTCGGAGTCGGTCGACACCTGCGGCCTCGTGGATATGACCACAGGCGACCAGTTCTGGAGCTGTCCGCCTGACGTGCGTCTGCACCGCAATCGATCCCCAGGGACACCCACTGTACCGATGACCTTGTTTCCTGATGATGTCGACACCAGACCCAAGCGGTGGCAGGTGGCTGAGCAGAACGGCCCGACTCGTCTGGCAGCCGGCGGCCAACGAAGCGAGGCGTCTCTCACGACGACTGTACAGTTCAACCGACCCGGGAACGCTTTGGTCGGACTCTGCACCCGCCACCGACCGAACAACCGACTCGATGTGTTCAGGTGATTCGTCTGACAGAGACCCCCAGTGAGGGTACCGCACCTCCGGACCGTCGTTGAACTGGTCGGATCCCAAACCGTAGAACGACCAATCTCCGATAGACTCACACGCACCGTCGATATTAGTGATATTGGTGTATCCGTTCAGTAGATCATCGAAGACGTGGTAATCGTGGTTTCCCGGCACGACGAACGCAGGAACACCGAGTGTGTCGACAGCGTTGAGAAACGACTCCGCTGGTTCGATGGACATCGCACTCCGGTCCAACAGGTCACCGACGAGTAAGAGCAGTTCGTACTCCGACCAGTCTTCTGGGACCGCCCAACTGCCTGACGCAGCGCCGTCGGAGTCTGTCAGATGTGCATCCCCGACAACGAGGCACTCCATACCCGCAGTCACGACTCGGCCGTATTCAACGCTGTGCCCGTACTCGATGCAACGAGTGCCTGTCTTCGCTACCAGTGTTCGTTCTTTTACCAATAACCTTTGTACTCCGGCAGTCATATTGAAGATGTGAACACTCAACCGGAGAACGCGAAGAAGAACCGACGTTTCGCGAGCGAGGCATCTACTGACGACTACGAACCCGTACTGACCGTTCGAGTGCCCGGTAACGGGTGGGTCGACGGCTCGGGAGTGCAGTTCGAAACCCACTTCGAAAGATACGAACGTGAGAGTGTGAGTGTCAAGTACCACGGACCACACACGAAGAGTGAGCCGTACGTCTCTCCCGACGAACTCAAAGCCGACGAGAAACTCCAGGAGCTTCTCATCGAGCCGCTCGAACCCGATGGCCACAGAGCACCTGTGACGAGCGGCAACAGTCGACAGATTGTCAGCGTGGAGTCTGAGATGTACGACGAACACGAGTTTGTCGAGCGGCAGTCGTTGGAAGATCAGGAGGTTGTGCAGGTCCTCGTTCAGTACCTGATGGAGTACCACGAGGTAGGTGCCTCTGACGGCTTGGGTGGGCATTTCAAGACGCTGATCGACCCGGAGAGCGCAGTGATGGGTGCGCTGCTCCCGTGGTCAGACATTCACAGCACTCTCTGGCAGAGTGGGAACGTTCCGCGGGCGTTACCGAAGCAGTATCCCGAGACGTACGCCGTCCTGGAAGAGATCTCTCTCGTCGAGCGACTACGAGACGCCTCTTCACCGTACCGAGAGCTTCGAGAGTCGGTCCAGATTCACAGTCCCGATCGTGAAGCACTGAAGGGGATCGACCGTGCCCGTCTCGACAGACTACTTCGTAACTTGGAGACGGAGTACATCGAAGGCGGGGCCGAGCAGTTCGACCGTGATCCCCAGCCGATTCGCACTGCGACACACCTCGCAGATCAGGTTGGCGTAGAACAGGCACGCGAACTCATGGAGGTTCCTCGGCGAGCGGCGATGAACGCCGATAAGTGGGTGTGTGACGTGCTCCACGATCTCGAAGATGGGATGTGTCCCGAGGAAATCCCGGCACAGAGCAGCTACTGGGACATGCGACCACCTGTCGGTCGTGACCACGAGTACGACGAGGTGATCGAGCAGACAGAGCGGCAGCGACGTCGGTATATCCAGGATCGAACGGAGCGTGCACGGAGTTCTACTTACGAAGTCGTCCGGCTCGAAAGCGACGGGGTCGTGCGAGAGTGGTACAGCAAACGGCCGACAGTCCCCTTCTCGTTGGAGCACATCCGGTACTGTCTGTTCCTCCAGTACCTGTTCACTGCCGCGGAGACGAAGCGGTTCCGCCTGAAGGGCACGGACTGGCGTCTCCGGATCATCAACAACGGTCTGCCGAACTCTCCGGCAAAGTACGAGCCGGCCGCCGGATCTGGGTCCTCACGAGCGTTCTACGAGGCTGGCTACCAACGGGAGGGCGTCGACCCGTACAAGCGAGCGATGGCAGGCGAGATCACGCCTCGGAAGAGCGCGTACTACTTCGACTACGACAGTAACAGTACACTGTCACACTACGGGTGGAAGATGGCCGCCAACGAGGCTGCCGATATGATGGGCTTCTCCAGTTTCCAGCCACTTCGTCACTGGATCGAAACTGGAGAAGTAGAGTGACGAGCCGTGAGCGCTTACTCCTCCTCGTCGGCTTCGGACTGGAGTCCCCCGACCGCTGGGTCTTCGACCAACTTCTCGTACAGGACCTGACGTTCTGCCGGGGAGTGGCCAGGGAACATCGACCGTTGAACAATCTCCTCGTAGTGGCCGACAGACCGCTCGGCGAAGCGTGTGAGGACGGGAAGGAGAGCCTCCTTCTGTCTCCCTAACTCCGCTTCGAGTTCTTCTGACTGCTGTTGTAACGCAATACGGACGGCGATCTCTTGCAGCGACGGTACGTCCCTACTGCGGCCCTCCTGTGGATCGTTGTCGGTGTTGGTCTCACTGTCGCCGTTCTCGCGGAGTTCTTCGTCGACCATCTCCTCTTCACCGTCGTCAAGACCCGAGTTAGCTACCCTTGACGAGTCGGACTGTTCTGTTTCACCCATCCGATCACCCTCCGGTGTACTCTGTCCGGCCCGTCCAGACTGCTTCGGTGGTGCGTCCTGCCGAGATTGTGTTCGGCGCTGCCCGTCTGTCCCCCGGTCAGTTGGCGCAGGTTGCTCTGACGAACCCCTCTGCTCGGAGTGTTCGTCCGTTTCCACGGCTCCGTCGCGACGAGAGGCCTGACCCCGCTGTCGCTCGGACTCACCAGAAGGCACTACTCCGGCAGCACCGCTGGCACCTGCGGCTCCCTGCCCCGCGCCGGCACCAGTCACATCTGTCTCGCCGACTTCGAGCGTATCTCGCTCAACGACAGTCGAGGTGCTCTCCTCTTCCTGCTCGTCGTCTGAGCCCGTGTCCACGAGTTCGGCCAGCGTCGTGTCCTCGTCGGGGATATTCCGTTCGTCCGGCGGTCCGGTCGGACGTTGTGACGGCGGCACGAGCGCTGCTGGCCCGTCGAGGTTCCCTTCGATGCCCGCCTGAAGTGCCCGTTTCATCTCCTCACGAACAGTCTCTGGCTCTTCGACGCCGTACTCTTCGAGATCGAGTTCGTCGATTCGGCTGCGGATTCGGTCTTCGAGTTCGTCTGCAGGGAGTGAGCCCAGCGCCACATCGGGTGTCGCTTGGAGTCCGGCAGTGATTCGTTCTGCTGCGGACTCTGATACCTCTTCGTCGACGAGGCGGCTGACCCACACTCCCTCGACTGTGCTGTCGTGGTCGCGTGTGGTGTTAGTTTTCATTATTCTTACTTGGCATCTTACGTCGGAAGTAGAGGCCCGCGAGAACACGGTCCTCCGATTCGTCGTACGACACGTCCTCTCCGATTCGGCGGCGAGCGGCGTCGACGGACTCTCTACTTGGCCCGATGAACTGTTGGGCCAGTTCCCACATTTCGTTGTTGCCCGCCGCTGCCCTCAGGTCTCTGGCTGTATCTATGAAGTACCCAGTGATAGGAATGCCGACGAGGGTCACGAGAAGCATGCGGAGCTGATTCTTCAGCATCGCTGACGGCCGAGCTGTCCCTCGGAGTTCGAACGTCACCGCATAGTCGTGAACGCGTCCCCCGTCTCCCCACTCGTCGTCCTCCCCCGGGAGCGTAACTCCGAGGTCGAGGGTGGGATCAGTGAGCACATCGCTCGATGCTTCGACCCGGTCCTGACTCCCGAGGGCCACCTCCACACCTGTCGGGTGGTATCCGAACCTCCGACACGACATGTCGACAAACGCTTCAACTGGCACCGTCGAGTACTCTGGTCGGCCGTCAACCGGGATCCCGTTCTCGGCGAGTATTCGCCCGATGTACCTGACAGTGTCACTTGCGACCTCTCCTGGATGCTTCGAAGGACCCCTGACACCGAAGTCCAACTCACGGAGCCACTCCTGGACCATCGAATTTGGCGCGATCAGGTAGTGATCGTCGTTCGAGAGCTTAGGTACCCTGAACAGTCCCCCCGTTCGCGTGAGGTGGCCGAGGTACCTGTTGAGATCCCCCTGATCGATCGTCGTGTCCACTCCGTCCCGTTGGAGTCGTTCTGTCGCTAACCTCGCCAGATGTCCTGTCGTCGCGACGGAGAAATCGGCGGTGAGTGCTGCCCAGAGAGCGTTTTCTCGTTGCGAGTGACCGAGGATGTTCGATCGAAGCTGCTCCCAGTACCACGCGAACGCGATCGGGTCCTTGTTATCCATGTGTTGCCTACTCATGATTTCTCCTCGTGACTCTGCCAGCAGTGGGCGGCAATTCGTGTACAAGACCTGTGTCGTTTCGTCTGGAGACGATTCTTCACGTCTAGACTGTTCTGAGTTACGGAAAACTTAAACATTACTCCAACGACACTGTTCCTGTTGGCACACTCTGGGCCATCGCCAGTCACCCGTTCGTCTCCTTCACCGGCGTCCGGGTGTGAACCATTGTACCTCCCAACAAGGGCGTAATCCCGTTGTTGGCTGGAGCCTGGGATATCCACGTAGTTGTCTTCTACTCGTACCCAAGAGAACCTGATGGCTAGCCTCACCCTAACAAAACATTTATGAACATCTATATATCAGTGTGTTGAGGTCACTGCGGGTCTAGCTGGAACAATAAGCGAACAAATTATAGTTCAAACTCAAAGTTTAGGAATAAAGCTAATTCTCTCCCGGACTTGTAGATGTAGTGAGCGAGCAACAGGCGAGGTGCGTGGCTTCTAGAGGTGCGCCGAGCAAGTCAATGGCGCGCCACCGCCAGACAGACACCGACGACGCGGCGGCGAGAGATAACGAGCGGGAGACACCACCCACTCCTCGACCGACGCTCACACCGGGAGCGGGACCGGCGTCCACCGCTCTCGGGGTGAGTGACCAGTGGCAGTCACCGACACGGCCCGCAGACGTATATCGCTCGCCGTCCGAACTGTCAGAGTGGCAACTACCGACACGGCGGCGACGCCCGACACGAGCGAGCGAACAGGCGCACGCGGGACCCGACTCAGGCTCTGGAACGCCGTGATGGCGGTGCTCCACGCGGTCCAGGGGGTCGCGATGGTCGCACTCGCCGGGAGCGTGCTCTGGCCGGTGATGCGCACCCGGTACGGATTCGACCCGGCGACGGAGTCGATCGCCCCCGAGACGGTGGCGTTCGTCGACGCCAACCTCCCGCTGCTCGTCGCGGGGTTCCTGTTCGTCTCGGCGATCGCCCACACGATCGTCTCGACCGTGCGGTACGACAGCTACGTCGCCTACCTCGACAGGGGGTTGAACCCGTACCGGTGGTACGAGTACTCGGTGAGCGCGTCGCTGATGATCGTCGTCATCGGGATGCTGGCCGGGGTGTGGGATCTGGGGACGCTCGCGGCGCTGTTCGGGCTGGTCGCGGTGATGAACCTCGCGGGCCTCCTGATGGAGCAGCGCAACGAGTCGCGGACGGAGACAGACTGGACGCCGTTCTGGGTGGGGTGTGTCGCGGGGATCGTCCCGTGGCTCGTGATCGGCGTGACGTTCGTCGGCTCCGTCACCGCCAGCGACGGCCAGTTCCCGACGTTCGTGATCTACATCTACGCGTCGATCTTCGTCTTCTTCAACCTCTTCGCGATCAACATGGCGTTGCAGTACCGCGAGGTCGGCCCGTGGCGCGAGTACCTCTTCGGCGAGAAGGTGTACGTCCTGTTGAGTCTGGTCGCGAAGTCCGTGCTCGCGTGGCAGGTGTACTTCGGGACGATCAACTCCCCGATCTGAGCAGTTCGCGAACCTCTCGCCTCACTCCGTTCGACCGCTCGCTCCGTCGCGCGCGGCCAACACCCGGCCGGTGTCGCGGTCCCCCACTCGCTCCGGGCCGGCGAGCTGCGTGAACCCTCGGCGTTCGAACACCCGCCCCCAGTCACGGAAGTACAGCGGCACACCGTCCGCGACCTGGGTCACTTCGCCGATCACGCCGTCGGACGACGCTGCGTCCCCCTCGTTCTCGGCGGTGACGATCAGTTCGCCGGCGACGCGTGCGATCTCGTCGAACGTCGTCGCCGGGAGGTGTTGGAGCGTCTCGACGGAGTACACCACGTCGACGGCGTCGGTCTCCCAGTCGGCCAGAATCGCCTCGGCGTCGCCGTGGTGGAACGTCGCCCGCGCCGCCAACTCGGGGAAGGTCTCGCGCATCACCGTCAGCGCCTCCGGGTTCAGTTCGATCCCGGCCAACGAGTCGAACCCCGCTCGCCGGAACCGTTCGAGGTGACGACCGGAGCTACAACCGATCTCCAACACCGTCGCCGTCTCGTCTAGTCGTGCGGTGACTGCGCCGACGACCCACTCACTCGTCGCGTCCGGACCGTGGTGGGCGTAGTACGCCGGGGAGTAGGCCCCCGAACGCGTCGCCCACGCACGTCGGACTTCGTCTGCATCCACACGTACTGTCTCCCTGGCCTCCCGATAGTGGTGTCGGTCGACGGGCCAGTCGAGACACTACGGGCGTCGCTCCCGGGGCGAAGAACTGAGAACCCGAACGACGGCCGTCTCCCGCCGGTGACCCGGCGGCGTGACGGTCACTCCTCGTCGTCGTCGCCGCCGTCGGTGAGGATCTCGACGTTCTCTGCCTCGTCGAACTCCGGCTCGACGGCCGGCTCCTCCGGTTCGGCGGTCGACTCCTCCTCGTCGGCGTCTGTCCGCTCCCAGGACGTGCGGAACTCGTTGTGGTGACACATAGTGCAGACGTTCGTTAGGGATTGACACACAAGAACGTTGTTAGTGAAACTCCACTGACACGTTCTGCGAGACGAGGAGAGAGACGGCCGTCGGTCAGGTCGAGCGGACGTGGAGCAGCTTGGCGCGTCCGGCGAACAACCCCAACAGGAGCCCGGCGGCGTGTGCGACCAGCGCCGTTCCCGGCCCGGAGAGCGCGACGGCGATTCCGACCGCCAGTAGCGTGACCAGCGCAGTCCCGACCCACTCGGCGTCGGTGACGACGCCGACGACGTTCGACAGCCAGTCGGCCACCTCGTTGCCGGCGAGTGCGTACCCCATCAGCGCGAAGACGGCACCGGAAGCGCCCAACACGCCACGGGGTTGGAACGCGAGCACGCTGCCGATCGTCACCTCTGCGATCGCCGCGAGCGCCCCGGTCACCACGAAGAAACCGTGGTACCGGAGGCGAGTGGTCACCCGCTCGACTGCGAACCCGAACACCAACAACGGGAGGAGGTTCCCCAGCAGGTGTCCCGGCCCCGCGTGGGCGTACGTCGCCGTCAACAACGCCCACGGCTTGGCGAACACCACCGGATCGACGACCAACAGCCCCGTCAGACCGAGCAACCCCAGTGGAATCTGGAGGAGGAACACACCCAAGACGACGACCACCGTCTCGACAGTGGGGCTCCGCTGGGCGCGTGCGGTGCCGGGGACCAGACGTTCACCGTCGGACATACACTGGCGTACGTGGTGGACCGTCTTCACTCCTCGGGCCGTGTTCGCCGTCCGACCCCGTGGAACCGAGAGAAACCCGTTCTCCGGGGAGCGTCGTTCAGTACGGCAACAGGAACAACGTCACCCCGAGGAACGGGATCAGCGCCAACAACAACACCAGCGCGTATCCGAACATCTCGCGGGCGTCGATTCCGGTGATCGCCAACAGTGGGAGCGCCCAGAACGGGTTCAACAGGTTGGTGTGGGCGTCACCGACCGCGTACGCCATCGTCGCCTGTCCGATCGGGACGTTCGCCGCCTGCGCGGCCTCCAGCACGGGCGGCCCGAGAACGATCCACTCCCCGCCGCCGGAGGGGACGAACAGGTTGACCACCGACCCGACCAGCCACGCTACCACCGGGAGCGTCTCCGGCCCGGAGACGGACAACAACGCGGCGGCGATCTGTGAGGCCAGTCCCGAACCCGTCATCATCCCTTGGATGCCGGCGAAGAACGGGAACAACAACACGACCCCCGCGGCGGCGTCGGCCGCTTCACCGAACCGCTCGCGGTAGTACGCCGGCCGCGTGTACAGCAGCAACCCGATCATCAGGAACCCGAAGTTGACCAGATCGAGCCCGAGCGCGTCGATCCCCCGGGTCAGGAACTGCCCCACGACGACCGCGACACCGGTCGCGGCGAGCACTCCACCGAGCAGGCGACTCTGCCCGAGCCGCTCGGCGGGTGTCTCCGTCCTGTCTCCGTCTGGCGTTCTCGCGTCGTCACCGTCTGGCGTTCTCGCGTCACCGCCGTCCGTCGCCGCGTCGAACAGCTCCGACTCGGGAACGTACGCCGTGATCCCGGTCGCCCGGTCCCCGGTCGGGGAGACGAGGTACAACACGAGGGCCGCGAACGCGATCGACAACGCCGTCAGCGCCAGTCCGTACGGGTGGAGAATCGTCTCCGAGGCCGGGACGACTCCCTCCAACACGCCCAGTTCGGTGACGAACTCGTTGCCCTCACTCGCGAGGAGCAACGGTGCGGAGCCGGACAACCCCCAGTGCCAGGTGAGCCCCAGTCCGAGGTAGCCGGCGACACACAACACCGGGTAGTGGACGTCGATCCCGCGCTCGTGGGCGGTCTTCCCCATCTCGCGGGCGAAGATCGCGCCGCCGACGAGGCTCGTCCCCCAGTGGACCCACCCCAACACCATCGTCACCACCCCGACGAACACGACCGCCGTCTTCCCGGTGTTGGGAAGTCGGGTGAGCCGCCGGACGACCGCGTTCACTCGCGGGTGGTAGGCGACGACGAACCCCGTCATCAGGATCACCACCATCTGCATCGAGAAGCCGAGGAACGCCCAGAACCCGTCGTACCAGTGCCCCACCATCGCCGTCGGGCCGGTGTCCGTCGTCACCACCCCCGCGAGAAACACCACGTAGGTCAACAGGATGGCGAACAGGAACGGACTCGGCAGCCACCGTTCCACCACCCCCGACAGCCGGTACCCGAACCGTTCGATCACCGATCCACGATCGTCGTTTGTGCTCATCGACAATAGACGAAGAACCGAGCGGCCTGTGTATCTCTGACGGTTCGTCGACACGGTCCCACCACGTGAGAACAGTCGTCGGTGCCGACTCGCCCCGACACCCGGCTACGGGTGGTCTCTCTGCCGTGGTTTGCCGCCGCCGAGCGGTTCTCGCCGTCGTAATCGGGCGCTACCCCGCGATTCTCGGTGTGTGACAACGCCCCACAAGGTCTTTGTACCCGCTGGCCGTACGCCAGTGTGCATGGCGACCGCACCGAACACAGACGACCCGTTCGACGAGTTCCTCTCGGCGCGCGGCCACGAGACGGGTCCCACGGACTGGGAGGAGTCGTACAACAAGAAACAGTGTCCGGAGTGTGGTGGCGTCCACGACACGGGAGCCGCCGAGTGTTCGGTGTGCGGGTGGCGACCCTCCGGACGGTAGTCACCGCTCGTCTCCCTCGGTAGTGAGTCCTCGTCGGTTCTTTTCACGGTGGTGATCGACGACTCGCCGTCTCGATGTCTCCGATGTCGGACAGCGCCGTTTGAGAAGGCTTATTCGCCACGCGGCTGGACCGACCGGCATGGCTCGGTTGGAAGTACCGGAGATCGACTACGACCGGTACTCGAACAGACAACTCGCGGCAGTTCCGTTGGCGGTGTTGGCGGTCGCGCTCCTGATCGTGGTCGGGGCGTGGGTGACGGCCGGGACACCGGTCCCGCTCGGCACCGACTTCAGCGGCGGCACGGAGTTCCGTGTCGCCGTCGGCGGCGACAGTCCACAGGAGGCGATCCAGACGGCGTTCCCGGTCGAGCCGTCCTCGATCCGGGAGATCCCCTCACAGGGAGTGTTCGTCGTGACGTTCGGCTCCGGCCTGGAGAGCCCCAGCACTGCCGAGGAGGCGATCCAGTGTAACGAACTCGAGGGAGTCGACTGTCTCTCGGAGGAACAGGCGGCGGCCGCCCAGCAGGTGACGTACCGTTCCAGTGCGGTCATCTCGTCGGCGTTCGGCGAGAACCTCCAGACGACGGCGCTCGCGGGCGTCGGCGTGGCGTTCCTCGCGATGGCGTTGCTCGTGTTCGGACTGTTCCGGACGTTCGTCCCGTCGATCGCGGTCGTGGTGTCGGCGTTCTCGGACATCGTGGTCCCGCTGGCGTTGATGCGGGTGTTCGGGATCGAACTGTCGCTGGGGACGGTCGCGGCGTTGCTGATGTTGATCGGGTACTCCGTCGACTCGGACATTCTGCTCAACAACCACGTCCTCCGGCGGTCGGGTGACTTCTACGAGTCTACCTACCGCGCGATGCGGACCGGCGTGACGATGACGCTCACGTCGTTGTCGGCGATGATCGTCCTGACCGCCGTCGCGACGGTCTTCGGTATCGACCTGTTGGCGAGCATCGGGATCATCCTGGTGTTCGGACTGTCGATCGACCTGCTCAACACGTACATGCTCAACCTCAGTCTGCTCCGCTGGTACAAGTTCGAGGGGGTGGCGCGGTGAGCCTCCTCGGCGCGATCCGGTCGAACTGGCGTGTCGGGCTGCTCGTGGTGCTCGTGGCGCTGTCGACGGCGTTCCTCTTCGCCCCCGGCTTCGGCTCGAGTGCCTCCGCCGACAACCCCACCAACCTCCAGTACGGGCTGGAACTCGACGGCGGAACGGAAGTGCGCGCGCCGTTGGTGGGCGTGACCGCCGAAGGTGTCGCCTTCGACAACGCAACCCGCGGCGAAGTGTCGAACGCCGTCGCGGCCGAACTCGACGATGTGGCGCAACGCGACGTGATCACTCGGTTCCAGTCACAGGACGGTGGGACCGTCGAGGCGACGGCCGCAAGTGTCTCACAGGACCGACTGGGTACAGCCGTCGAGGCGGCGGGCTACGAGTACGACGCTGTCCGTAACGGTGTGACCGAACAGACCCGGTCACGGACGATCCAGGTTCTCCAGTCGAAGATCAACGAGGGCGGTCTCTCCGGTGGATCGGTCAGAGTGATCGACCTGCCCGGTCAGCGGCCGTTCGTCTCCGTCCAGGTGCCCGGCGGTGACCGGCGGGAGGTGCTCGATCTGGTCAACTCGCGAGGAGAGGTCCGGATCGTCGCCTACGAGCCGGTCGAGGAGAACGGCACCAGAACGTACAGAAACACGACACTGTTCACCGGTGACGAGATTCGGCGAGTCGGCGACGCGATCGAATCCGAAGACGGACAGCCTCCGCGAGTCCCCCTACGGATCGAGGGAGGACCAGCCGAGGGCATTCGCCAGTCGTTCGTCGACACAGGTGTCGCAGAACGGGGCGGAACCCGTTGTACGTACCCCGAGACCGAGGACTCTTGCCTCCTGGTCGTTCGGGACGGGCAGGTCATCAACTCCTTCGGAATGCAGCCAGGGCTGGGGCAGAGCATGGTCAACGGAGAGTGGTCGGAGAGTCCGACCCCCGCGATAACCCTCTCACTGACGAACTACGAAGAGGCACAGCAGGTCTCGATCGACCTCCAGGCCGGCGCACTCCCGGCCGCGCTGAACGTCGACGAGGGGACCAGCCGGACGACCGCACCCGCACAGGGGGCGGACTTCAAGCGTGACTCGCTGATCGCCGGTCTCCTCGCGGTGCTCGCGGTCAGTGGTACCGTCTTCGTCCGGTACGGCGAGGCGGAGGTCGCGCTCCCGATGATCGTCACCGCGATGGCCGAGGTGTACGCTCTGTTGGGGATCGCCGCGCTCACGCAGTACCCGGTGGACCTCTCCGTGATCGGCGGGTTCATCGCCGTCATCGGGACCGGGGTGGACGATCTGATCATCATCGCCAACGAGGTGATGGACGAGGGTGAGGTGAACTCCCGGCGCGTGTTCCAGTCCCGGTTCCGGAAGGCGTTCTGGGTGATCGGTGCCGCCGCCGCGACGACGGTGATCGCGATGTCGCCGCTGGCGGTGTTGTCGCTGGGCGACCTCCAAGGGTTCGCGATCTTCACCATCATCGGCGTCTTCATCGGGGTGTTCGTCACCCGGCCGGCGTACGGTGACATCCTCCGTGGGCTGTTGACGGATCAGTAGACAGACGCCGGCGTCGTTTCGGATTCTAGAGCATTTCTATCTCAGAATATCTGCGTAAGATTCTTTATTACTGCCCAACTTCCTTGACGTGCACGAGTAAAAGTCAGACAAATAGACCAAATACTTCTCTTAGCAGGAGAAGAAGTACTAGGGAAGGATTAATAACAGTAGAAGGATCGTCGATTGGGTAACTCCCGGTCGGTGAGCGGAATACGACACATACCAATGTCAGACAGCGAACGAAGCTATCAGGACGAACTGAGCGACGAGATGAACGCAGGCGGCTGCACGGAGGCGTGGGAGACACTCTCCGAACAGCGTGACAGCTCTGCGAGTCGCCGTGGCTTCCTCGGGCACGTCGCCGCGACACTCGGTATCGCCGCCGGGGGGACGACGCTAGCGACGGAGACGGTCAGTGCCCACGACGAAGGCCACGACGGCGACGTGAACATCGAGACGACGCCACTACGAGGTCGAGAGCGCAATCAGCTTCTGAAGCGCGCGAACAATTCCGAGGATGTCGCCTTCGCGGCCGACGTGCTTGGCGAGAAGCCGAGTGTCGGCAAGGTGATCGAGTACGAGGTCAACGACGCTACCGGCCGTGCCGTAATGTTCGGCTCGCTGGACCGAGACGGCACGACGATCCGATACATTGAGGCAGGCGACGGCACAGAGGTCAGCGGGGCAAAGCCGGTTGGGGACGGTCTGCGGTCGGTTGATGCATCGAACCGTGTTGTTCATGACATCGGTACGTCTGCGGTTCAGGATGCAGTCGCGGGCGTCGACGCGGCACAGATGGTCTCAACCGGCAAGTACGAGACTGCCGAGACGGAGACGGCGGTTCTCGTTCGGGAGTTCGGTGGGGGTGACCGGTTCGACTTGTTCGTCCCTATTGTGAGCCAAGACGAGGTCGTGGATCGTGCTGCGATTCAGGGTACTGGGGACGTTGCGAGCCCGGACAGTGCCGAACTGCTGTCTGAGGACGACGAGGTCGGAACGCAGGATCACGAGGTTTGTGGTCCAACCGGAACGGTCTGTACAAACTACTGCGCTGTGCTGTGTGGGGCACTGTCGGGGCTCGCGGGCACTGCCTGTCTGGCTGCATGCTCGGGAACTGTCGCGGGTATTCCAATCGCACCCGCCTGTGGCGCCACATGTACCGGTGTCGTCGCCGGAACCTGCGTCCCAACTTGTACAAATCTGGCACACTAAATTCGGACACACCGTACAAGCCGTATCGTGACACATAGAACTACTAACACAATGAGAGTCACAACAGACACACCGACGAAACTGCAGACGGAGGCAGGTTCGTTGATGATGATCGCCGTGATCGTCGCAGTTGTATCGTGGTTCACGTCTACGACACCAGACCTGATGACACAGGTCGTGACTGCCCTGCTGTCCAGTATGACTGCTACCTTGGCGGCTGCCGTCGGGCTCGCGCTGGTCGGTGACTGACGGCACCGCTCGGCCTTCTCACCTCACAGGAACTCCGGTGGTTCACAACACCGGGACAGTCGTAACGGCACCTATGGCCACGGCACACGAACGGTTCGGTGAGACGGACACGGATCGGCTCTCGCTGCGCGTGTCGGCAGGGTCGTTACTCGCGCTCACACTGGTCGTCGGCGGGCTCCGACTGGCCGGGCAGACGATCTCGTTGCGAGCACAGGGTATCGCGTACCTCGTCGGGATGGTCGCCCTCAACCTCCCGCACGGCGGCTACGAACACTTCGCCAACCTCCGGCGGCGGACCACCGAGTTCCGGTGGCAGTACGTGGGGGGCTACCTCGCGATGGTCGCGGGCGGGATCGGCCTGTTCCTCGTCGCGCCGGTCGTCGGCTTGGCCGTCGCAGTGGGTGTCGTCGTCGCCAAGGGCGGCGGCGGCGATCTCCACGTCTTGCGGGCGACGACCGGCGCGGGCCACCTCCAGACGCGCACCCAGCGACTGCTCGCGGCCGCGGCCCGCGGCGGGGCGGCGATGGCGGTCCCCATCGTCGCGTTCCCGGAGACGTTCCACGCGTTCAGTTCGATCATCGTCGCGGTGTTCGAGCCCGGCGCGCTCGCGCCGGCGGCGCAGTACTTCGACGTGACCCGACCGCTGATCGGCGCGGGCTACGCCGGGGTCGTGCTCGCGCACCTCGGGCTCGGGTTCGCCCGCCGGGACGGCAGCGGTTCGTTCCTCGTCGACGCCGGCGAGACACTCCTCCTGGTCGCGTACTTCGCGGTCGTCCCGGTCGTGTTGGCGGTCGGGCTCTACTTCCCACTGTGGTACTCGGCTCGACAGGTCGCCCGCGAACTGGCAGTCGACGACGACCCGGGCGAGGGGCGTGACTTCCTCGCCGGGGAGTCGGCCGGCGGTGTCGCGTTGCGGGCCTGGGGGATGTTGATTGGCGGCGCGATGGCGACCGGACTGGTCGTCGCCGCAGTGTGGCTCGCGGCACCGAACCCGCTGGGCAACGCCGGACTGGTGTTCGGCGGCGTCGCGTTCTGGAGCGTCGCGATCAGTATCGTCGCCTTGCCGCACGTGATCGTCGGCGGAGTGCTCGACCGACGGCGCGGGATCTGGCACGTTCCCTGACGCGCCAGACGGCGGCGCTCTTCTCGTGGTGGGGTCGGAGTCGTCGAGACCAGACCGTACGACGGAGTCGTTCAGAAGTCGTCGAGACCAGACTGTGCGGCGGCGTCGAGTGCATCCGTGGCAGTCTGCCAGGAGGCTCTGGCCGCGGGCGGCAGTTCCCCCTCGCGGTCGACGTAGTCCGCGAGGAACGCCCGTGTCGTCTGGTCACCGGGGTAGCCGCTGCCGACCGACTGGTCGTGTCGGGCGTCGATCGCCTCGATCCGACGGTCGCGGTCCACCTTCGCGAGCACGCTCGCGGCGGCGACGACCGGGTCGTGTTCGTCCGCGCGGTGTGTCGCGTGGACCGTCACGTCGTCGAGCCCCGCAGCGACCCGGCGTCCGAACCGGGCCTCGGAGGTGTCGCCGGCGTCGACGACGGCCTCGTCGCCCGCCCGGGCGACGGCTGCGAGCGCGCGGATCTGTACCGCGACGGTGAGTCCGTTCATGTCCGTCTCGGGGTCGTCGATCTCCTCGACTTCGACCGCGGCGGTGGCGGTCGCAATCTGGTCGTCCGCGCGCAGTTCCGCCGCGAGGGTCGCTCGGCGGGACGCAGTGAGTCGCTTGGAGTCGTCGACACCCTCCGGGAGCACTGTGGGGTCGGCTCGGACCGCACTCGCCACCATCGGCCCCAACACCGGTCCCTTACCGGCCTCGTCTGCGCCGAGCCGGACACCGTCGGCTACGGCGTAGTCGGCTCCGTCGCGCTCGGTCGTAGCGTCGTCGGTCACGCTCGTGTCGAACGGGCGCGGAGTCGTGTCGGTTGTGGTCCGCGGTGACCCGGTGACGGTGAACCCGTGGGATTATGACCGCGGGTCCACTACGAGGCGGCGATGGGAGTCCTCGAAGACAAGGCGCGGGCGCGCCTGTTCTACAAGTACCTCTCGAAGGTGTACGACACGATCAACCCGCTCGTGTGGAACACGGAGATGCGAGCGGAGGCGTTGGAGTGGTTCGACCCCCAACCCGACGACCGAATCCTGGACGTGGGTGCCGGCACGGGGTTCGCCACCGAGGGACTGTTGGAACACGTCGACGAGATTCACGCGCTGGACCAGTCCGTCCACCAGATGGAGCGGGCGTTCCAGAAGTTCGGCCGCCACGGCCCGGTGACGTACGTCCGCGGTGACGCCGAACGGCTGCCGTTCGGCGACGACGCCTTCGACAAGACGTGGTCGTCCGGTTCGATCGAGTACTGGCCCAACCCGGTCGTCGCCCTGCGCGAACTCCGGCGGGTGACGAAACCCGGCGGCACCGTCTTAGTCGTCGGCCCGGACTACCCGCACAACGACCTGTTCCAACGGGTCGCGGACGCGATCATGCTGTTCTACGACACCGAGGAGGCCGACGAGATGTTCGAGGCTGCCGGCTTCGACGACGTCGAACACCACGTTCAACAGGCCAACCCCGGCAGCCCCCGCGCGATCACGACCGTCGCGCGAGTGCCGCCAGCGGGAGAGGAGCCGACGCCCGTGGCCGAGACGACGGGCGAGGCCGCCGCCGACTGATCGCCGGAGTCTCTGTCGCCGTCGTGTTCGGTCCCGTCGTCCCGACGACAGTCGCGACACTCGCGACGCGTCGGTCGTCACGGTACACCGCCACCCGGAGCCTGTCGCCCGGCGTCGGTGTCGGGTGGTTACTCCCCGCGACGCGGAAACTCGCGTCCTCGCCCACACGCCAGCGAGGGTCGGCCGCGGCGTTGAACGCGCCCGTCGGCCCGCCACGGAATCCGTCGGCCGCGAAGAACGGCACCGGCGGCTGGTCGGCGAGTCGCGTCCCGGCGACCCAGACGACGAGCCGGAGGGGACGAACGTCCAGCATCGGTCCACCGCGGTGGGTGAGTTGGACGGTCTGGTCGGTCGCGGAGACGCCGAGGGCGACCGGTCGCGGGTCGCCAGTCGGGACCGCGTCCGCGAGCAGTCCCCCAACGACGACCGCCAGCAGAACTGCGACTGCGACGAGTGACACGACGGCGACGGGGCCGACGGCGGCGGTGTCCGACACGGACCGTCTGGTCTCCCTACCACACTTGAACGCTCGTGTCGGTGGTGGTTTGAGTCACCGTCGTCTACGGCCCAGTGTGACGGAGCCACGCGAGTCGGAGACACCGCCGTCCGACCGGCCAGACGACCCCGAGCGGGTCGAACCGGCGCTGCGAGCGGGGTTGGCGTTGTACGCCGACGGGCAGTTCCACGCCGCCCACGAGCCGTGGGAGGCGGTCTGGCTGGACGCGACCGGCGAGACGGAGCGGTTTCTCCACGGGCTGATCCAGGTGACGGCGGCGCTCCACCACACCACCGAACAGAACTGGGCGGGTGCCCGTGGACTCGCGGAGAGCGCGCCGGAGTATCTCGCCGGGCTGGAACGGCCACACGGTGTCGACCTCGACCCGGTCCGCGAGTTCTGCCGGCGACTGGCGGCCGACCCAGTCGTCGCCGAGCGCGCGCCGCCGCCGCCGGTGGCCTCCCACGGTCGCCGGGTCGGCTTCGACGATCTCGAACTGCCGGGACTGCGACGTGCCACGGCCGCGGTCGCCGCAGAGACGAGCTACGACGCGGACGTGTTCGCGTCGGCCGTCGACTTCGCGGACGGCACCGGACCGTTCCGACCGCTGCTCGTCGACTTCCTCGGCCGTGCCGCAGACCGGCGGGTGGTCTACCGACGCCTCTCGGAACACGTCGACCGCCGCCGACGGGAGGCCGCAGACGTCCGCGGACTGTTCGGGACGGACGAATGACAGACAGTTGACATTTCCTCCGCCAGACGGGCCGCCCCGTCTCGTCGGGAGACCACCACCGGCCGCTGTCACGCGGTCGGCCGCCCGATTTCGGGTCGTTGTGAGCCGTTCACGGTCGTATCAGATCCAATACAGTTGTATGAAATACTCGTTCTCGGTTCAATTCTGAAACTGCATTTCGTCAATATTAAACGGACGCCGGGACTTCACACGACTCAGATGTCAGGACAGTACCACGTCGACGACCGGGAGTCGCTGGTCGCTGCGGTGCTCGACGACCTCGCGAGTCCGGTTCTCCTCGTCGACCCGGACGTCCAGCTGTTGACGGCGGTCGCAGAGCACGGTGCGACAGCAGACACACTCCCCTCCGTGCGGGTGTTCGCCCGGGAGGACGTACTGAAGACAGTGCGTGACGACTTCCTCGTCTCGACACTGTTGGGTGACCTCGTCGAGGCCGAGACGGTCGAGCTGCGGGTGCTCCCGTCGCCGACCCCCAACACGTTGTTCGTCACCGCGGAGGCGTTGTCTGCGGTCGTGTCCGCAGACGGCAGTGTGAGCGCACTCGGCTCCGACGACGACGAGTTCGTCACGGACGCACACGACACGTACAGCGAACAGTACGAGACGGCCGACTCGTTCGACCTCCGAACGCCCGGCCGAGACCGGATTCTCGAGACGCTCGCCGAGCGACTCGGCGAGCCGACCACCGAGACGATCCAGGCGG
>P_A23_Liq_2_FmtDRAFT_1000082_pt1 | contig 20601 bp, 20 predicted proteins | sample PonA232FremontCA_FD_10599 | JGI IMG/M metagenome (IMG submission 10599) | reverse complement strand
GAGCCGGTCGACGAGGTCGGCCCGGGTGGGTTGCTCGGAGCCGGGACCGGGCTCGACCCGGCGCTGACGAAGGGTGACGCGCTCGCGGGGCAGGTCGCCGGCGAGCCGGGGACGCTCCCGGCGACGCTGGACGCCTTCGAGATGTCAGTCGAGCTGTTGGACCGGGTCGTCGGCGAGGGTGCTGTCGACGAGATCTCGACGGGTGAGCCGTTGATGCTCACCGTCGGGACGAGCACGACCGTCGGCTCCGTCACCAGCGCGCGGGGAGACGAGTGTGAGGTGCAGTTGAAACGGCCGGTGTGTGCAGAGCCGGGATCGAAGATCGCCATCAACCGTCGGATGGGCGCACGCTGGCGGCTCATCGGCGTCGGGACGCTGCTGGCGTGACGACGGTCGTCCTCGACACGAACGCACTGACTGCCCCCGTGCAGGTCGGTGTGCGGTTGTTCGAGGAACTCGACCGGGTCGTCGGCGACGGCGACCGCGTGGTGCCGGAGCCAGCCGTCGCAGAGTTGGAGCAGTTGGCGACCGGGAACGGGGAGCCCGCACAGGCCGCCGCAGTCGGTCGCGACCTCGCCGACAGGTGTCGGGTGGTCGGAACGCGGGCGACGTACGCCGACGACGCCCTCGTGGAGTTGGCGACCGGGACGGTGCCACCGTCGCCGACCGGCGAGGTGACGGCGGGGGTGACGCCGGCCCTGTCGACGCCGCGGTACGCCGTGACGAACGACGGCCCCCTCCGGGACCGGTTGTTGGCGCGGGACGTTCGCGTAATCGGTTTAAGGGGGGCGAACACACTGGCTGTAACAGAGCCGTAGGACGCCGGACACCCCCGGCGGTGACGGAGCACAGCGCCGAGACAGACACGCGACGAGGTCGCCGGAGACGGCTGGCCGACAGACAGCACACGACAATGTACAAACGGGTACGACTCAAGGACACGGTCGAAGTGCCGCCGGCACACCTGGCGGACGTGACACCACAGCGGGTGAAGGAGCTACTGCAGGACAAACTGGAGGGCCGGCTCGACGAGGACGCCGGCAGCATCGTCAGCGTCGTGGAGGTCCACGACATCGGCGAAGGGTCGGTGTTGCCGAGCCGGCCGGGCGTCTACTACGAGGCGGAGTTCGACGCGCTCACCTTCGATCCGGAGATGCAGGAGGTGGTCGACGGGAGCGTCGTCGAGGTCGTGGAGTTCGGCGCGTTCGTCGGGATCGGCCCCGTCGACGGACTGCTCCACGTCTCGCAGATCTCCGACGAGTACCTGGCGTACGACGCGGAGAACCAACAGCTCGCGTCCACGGAGTCGAACCAGACGCTGGGGGTCGGCGACGACGTGCGGGTCCGGATCGTCACCAAGAGCATCGACGAGCGGAACCCGCGTGACTCCAAGATCGGGTTGACCGCGAAACAACCCGGGCTGGGGAAACACGAGTGGCTCGAGTCCGACCGGCGTCGTCGTGAGAACGAGGGTGCAGCCGCGGGTGACGCCTGATGGCAGAGGACCGTCTCGCCTGCCGAGAGTGTCACTACGTCAACGAGACCGGCAGCCAGACGTGTGACAGTTGTGGTTCATCCTCGTTGACCCAGGACTGGGCCGGCTACGTGATCGTCCCGCACCCCGAGGACTCGGACATCGGCGAGGAGATGAACGTCGACGAGCCGGGGAGCTACGCGCTGAAGGTGCGGTGACGTGACACTCCTCCGGCTCCCGGCTGCGCTGCGAGACGCGTTCAAAGAGCCGTTGGGGCCGGTGTACGAGGACGCCCCCACGTTGCTCGCGGACGCGGGGCGGCCGGTGATCGCCGTCGGTGACGTGGTGACCGCCCACCTCCGGGAGGCCGGGCACGCTCCCGCCGTCGCGGTCGTCGACGGGATGACGAAACGGGAGCCGGTGAGCGAGGAGGTCGCGACGGCACTGTCGGACGGAGACGGCCGCGTTCCGGTCGAGAACCCCGCCGGCACACTGACTGTCGAACTCCTCGTCGCACTCCGAGAGGCAGTCGCCGCCGCAGAGCCGAGCGTGCTCCACGTCACTGGCGAGGAGGATCTGGCGACACTCCCCGCGTTGGTGCTCGCACCCGACGGCGCGAGTGTGGTGTACGGCCAGCCCGACGAGGGGATGGTCGCAGTCGACGCCCGAGAGGCACGCGCCGAGGCACGGGACCTCCTCGGGCAGATGGATGGCGACACGGCGCGCGCGCTGGCGATTCTCGACGGCGACACGGACGACGCGAACGGGGAGTGAACACCCCCAGAAGTCGACACTCTGACACAGACTCTGGCGCGCGCCGCGCTGGCCTCGTGCCAGCGCGGTACGCGCGAGGGTCTCGCGAACGGAGTGAGTGAGACCTCGTCGGAGCGTGCTCCGACGGTGGACGAGTGAGCGACCGGAGGGAGCGAACGAGGAGGCTGGGGAGGCCCGAGGGCGGTGCGGAGCGGTCGCGGTGCGGACGGCACCGCGACAGCAGACGCGAGCGAGTGACCGAACGGAGTGAGGGAACGAGCGAGCGCCTTTTTCATCACCGGATCGCTCCGCGATCCGGTTAGCAGCCAGATCCCAGAGGGATCTGGCAGCATCGATGTTTTTTGCGGTGAGCGGTGCGCGCCCGTGGCGCGCACCCGAACCGGAAAAAGATCGGTAGTCACTTCCCTCCCGCGCGAGCAGAGGGTAGTAATGAGACGCGAGACGAGTCGACGGTCGCGTCTCCGTGGTGATTCTGCATGATCGGTGGACGGGTTCATGGTCCCCGAGAAGGGACGCAACGCCTACACGGCGTTACGGCGTGAGTTGGACGGGGAGCCGTTAGAGGCGGCGTGGCTCCGCGAAGTGATCGACGAGCGTGGCAAACGCGCGGCCAAGACCGGTGTCGGCTACGAGGACGTCCGCGAGCAGGTGGCGTTCGTCAACGACATCTCCGGGACCGCCGACGGGAGTACCCTCCAGTTGGGATTCCGAGACTACGGCCGGCTGAAGCCGCGACCAGTGTTCGAGGCCGCCGAGTTGACCACCCGTCGGATCGAAGGGTACGAGTCGCCCGCGGACGCCTACCGCGGCGGGGCGAGTCGGGTCTACGCCGGCGACGACGAACTGTTAGAGGAGTTGCTAGCGGACGGCGACCGGGACTTCGGCGGGTTCGCCGAGACAGTCACCGCGGCAATGGCAGAGTACGGGTACGAACGGGTCGACGCGTTGGGTGACCCAGTGCAGTGGGCCGCGATGGCGGGCGACGGGGCAGTGCCGGCAGAGCCGACGACCGTGCTCGTGCCCGCCGGGTTCGAACGGCTCGGGGAGGCACTCGCAGGGCGAGCGTTCGACCGGGTCGAGCGAGTGGAGACGTACGCGAGCTACGCCCAGCGAACGCAGACCCCGTTCGCGGACGAAGAACAACTCCTCGCCGACGCACCCGAGGGCGTGGCGGGGATCTACATGACCGTCTCCGGGTCGACGGCCGCCGAGTACGGGCTCGGTGTCGAGCCGGTCGACGGTGGCGTGAGCAGACTCGGAGTGTTCGAGACAGAGACAATGACAGACGAGATCACGAGCCCGAAGGGGTTCTACGACCGGTACGCCGACGAGTTCGCCTCGTGGCGGTCGGTCATCGACACGGTGGAATCGACGGCACGAGAGTTCGGGTTCCGCGAGGTGAACACGCCCGCGGTCGAACGGACGGAGCTGTACCGCGTGAAGTCCGGCGAGGAGCTGTTGGACCAGACGTACAGCTTCGAGGACCGCGGCGGCCGGGAGGTGACGCTCACCCCCGAGCAGACGCCGACGCGTGCACGGATGGTACAGTCGCGACGGCAGGCACTGTCGACACCGATCAAGTGGTTCGACACCTCGAAGCGGTGGCGCTACGAGCAGGTCCAGAAGGGACGCGACCGAGAGTTCTTCCAGACGGACATCGACATCTTCGGCGTCGAGAGCGTCGCGGCCGACGCCGAGATCGTCGCGTGTGCCGCCCGGATCTACGAGAAGCTGGGTGTACGCGACCGGGTCGACTTCCTGCTCAACGATCGCCGGTTGTTGGAGGCGATGCTCCGGGCCGAAGGGGTCGACAACACCACGCAGGTGATGCAGGTGATCGACGACAAGGAGAAGCTGACGCGGCCGGAGTTCCACGACGCGTTGGCGAACGTCGGCGTCGACGGTGACGCGGCCGAACGGGTCGACGAACTCACGTCGATCGCCGGGCCGATCGGGGAGACGGTCGACGAACTCGCAGCGCGAGCGCCAGACGACGAGGCGACCCGAGCGGCGGTCGAGCGGATCGAGGAGCTAGCCGACCGACTGGCGGCGTACGGCGTCGCCGATGTCTGTCGGCTAGACCTGTCGATCGTCCGGGGGTTGGCCTACTACACCGGGTTGGTGTTCGAGGCGTTCGACAGCGAGGGGGAACTCCGGGCGTTGTTCGGCGGTGGCCGGTACGACGACCTCGTCGGACTGTTCGGCGACCGCGAGGTGCCCGCCGTCGGATTCGCGTTCGGCTACTCGCCGACTCGAGAGCTGTTGGAACGGGAAGGGAAGCTCCCGCCCGAGAACACCACGACGGACGTGTACGTCGCGCCCGTCTCGGAGTCCGTCGCGCCGGAGGCGGTCAACCTCGCCGGCGACCTGCGGGCGAGCGGACTGACAGTCGAGACGGATCTCGCGGGGCGCGGACTGGGTGACCAACTGTCGTACGCCGACGGGATCGCCGCGAGTCTGACCCTGATCGTCGGCGAGCGAGACCTCGCGAACGACGAGGTGACCGTTCGCGACATGGCGACCGGGGACGAACGACAGGTGTCGTTGTCGGCACTGACCGAGACAGTCGTCGAGGACCTGGAGTGATCCGGCGGTCGGGCCGCCCGGTCGTGTCCCGTCGACACTAGCCCGGGTCGGTCGAAATTTCAACTGTTGACTCGGAGAGTAACAACGGAAACAAAGATACCCCAGCCACAGTCATACAGTGACAGATGGAACTCGACCGGACGGACGGAGGGTTTCGTGCGGTCGACGACCGGAAGAAGACCGTCGAGATCGACACGGAGGGGTGGGTCGACGGCGACGTGCCGTCGGTGAACGTGGGGTTGGCGGCCTCGGAGTTGGGACCGGCGTCCGTCGAGACGACCGTCTCCGGGACCGTCGATCGACTCGGGCTACCGTCGGTCCACCTCGTCGCAGAGGGGACGGAGGAGACGCGTGACTTCGGGTACTTCGGCGGGCGGGACTGCCTCCAATCGGGTGAGTGGTTGTTCCGGATCGCTGCCAGTGTCTCCGTGTTCGTCTACACGAGAGGGGGAGTCGAGGTGAGAGAGACGGAGTCGGGGAGGTACGAACTGTCGTTCCCGGAGTCGGCTCCGGTCTCTCTGGGGTTCTACAGCGGCACCGACCGAGGAAACACGTCGGTGACGGTGCCGAGAACACCGGGTGGGGTGGCGACCGCACTGTCACTCGCCTCCGGAACGACGACGGACACCTCGCCCGACCGGACCTGGCCGACGAGACGAGAGGGGCCGCCGTCGATTCGAGTCGGTGGAGAGAGGCAGGTTCCGGACTCGTTGTTGGACCGTCGCCCGGACACTGGGATCGAACTCGTCGTCCCGCCGGATCTGCGGTACCTGTTCACTGCCGCGCCGCTGGCGTACTACTTGGGTGCCGACGTGCGCACGGTGCCGGATGCGACAGCCCGACTCGCGTTCGACGACAGCGTGGAGCCACTGGGGACGCTTCCGGTGTTCCAACGCCGGACGGCGTCGGTGTTGCGGCGGGTGTTCTGGCTCGACTGCGTCGCGCGCAGCGGGGGGCCACACGGCGGCGAACTCGCCGTCGCGGACACGTTCGATGGGCTCGGACTGGACGCCGACCGACTCTACGAGGCGTCGGTAGCCGAGCGGCTCCGGACGTACCTCGACGTGCCGTTCGACGCTGTCTCCGATCGGTTCCCGGAGTGGCACCTCGCCGTGTACGTCGAGCCGACGTACGACCACGTCGAGACGCTGCCACACCTCCTGGCGAATCTCCCCCACGTGTTCCTACCGACGGCGGAGCCGATGGACAAACCGGAGTTTCTCCAACGGACGATGGCCGACGGGTTCAGCGAGCCGGCGCAGGGAGCCACGGGCGACGACACGGCGGCTGTCGGCGGGGGCGTGGGGACTGTGGGTGAACACGGCGTGACTGCCGACAACAACGGGGCGACCGCACGCGGGGACACACAGACGGCGGCCGCCGACAGCGTGGACACGTCCGAGGACACGACCTACCGCGTCCGCCGGGAGGTGTCTAGCGTCGATCTAGTCGACCCGGAGCTGGGACCGGCGCGGAACCACGGCTGGCTCGCAGACGACATCCCTATCGACGTGTTCAAGTCGTTCCCGGAGGCGTACGAGAATCGCGACCGGTACGTCGGCGAGGAGGACACACCGATGTCTGTCGTCGCGGTCGTCGTCGACCGAGACACGCCGATGCTCGCCGCGCCGGACGGTGACGACGCCGCGATGCGTGACGAACACGACGCGGCCATCGCCCACTACCGCGAACGAGCCCCACGGCTGAACGCCGAGGTAGAGATCGCGGAGAACGTCACGACGGCGGAGTTGGCCAGAATCTTCGAGGCGGGGCACGACCTCGTCCACTACATCGGTCACCGCGACGACGACGGGTTGGAGTGTGCAGACGGAGCGCTCTCGACGGACAGCCTCGCGGAGTCGAACGCACGGACGTTCTTCCTCAACGCCTGCGGCTCGTACCCGGAGGGTGAACAACTGATCCGGAAGGGGTCCGTCGCGGGCGGCGTCACCTTCGAGAAGGTCGGCGACGAGGAGGCCGCACAGGTCGGGACCGCGTTCGCTCGGATGATGATGCACGGGTTCTCGATGGAACGCGCGGTGAAGAAGGCGCGCAAACAGCTGACGACGCCGAAGGACTACGCCGTGGTGGGTGACGGGACGTACGTGTTGACGCAGACGGACACACTGGTGCCGCCGGACGTGTGGATTTCGCCAGAGAACAGGTACTACACTACTGTGGTCTCCCAGGCGGGGCTACGTATGGCTGGCGCACGCACGATTGGAGAGTTGGACGACCAGTATCGGCTGATCGGCGGTCAGGTATCGGCCGACATGTCAAAGGCGGAGTTAGGTGAGTATCTATCAGTCCTGGACAGTCCGGTCGTATTCGGTCGAGAACTGCGGTGGCCCGAAGAATTGATTTCCGAGTTCTAATCCACTAGTTTGGACCGGGTCCGGGGTCCGTCTTCCCGTCACCCATCACGCCGGGCTCCAGCACCGTATCCCCACCTTCGAGGACCAACGAGCCGGACACGACCGACACCGTCACCACCAACAGGAACGCCAGCAGCCACGGCCGCGCCGCGAACGCTTGTACGACTCTCGACGATACCGCTTCTTTTGTCGTCTTCTGACACGACATAGCAACTTCGACGGCAGGAACAAGTTTATAACTTGTCTAACATTGTGTTAAATTCTCTAAAGGTCTCTATCCCCAACAACTCTCAAAATTGCATTGTCGGGATAATTCACCAGTATTAAGCTATCCGCGCGAGGCACTATCAGCGATGTCGACAAAGTCGACGCAAGAGGATACGGTGTTCGGCGAACTGTTCGACGACGCGGCAGAGACGTTGTACGTGTTCGACCCACGGGCACCGACGCTGCGGGCGGTTACGGCCGCCGCGGGACGGGACGACGGACCGACACCACAGCTCAGGGTGCTCACGGGCGAGACGACGCTCCGCCGGTTCCAGCGTGACTTCGTGGCCGCCGCGACGGCCGCGGAGTTGGCGGCGGACGGCCGGCTCACCGTCCGGACGGACGAGGCCAGAGAGGGAACGACTGTCTTCGCCTCGCGGGACTCGGTGTTCGTCCCGGTGACGGCGGCCGACGCGGGGTCGGCGGTCGCCTCCGGCGCGGCGCGGTTCGCGGCCGACGTGTTCGACACCTGTACGCGGACGTGGCGCGGCTCCGAACCGTTCCAGCTCCAGACGCCGCCGTTGTCGACCGTCGAGGAGACACTGACCGCGGAGTTCGGTCCGGACGCGGCCGCCGACTTCCGGACCGCGGTCGACACAGGCACCGACCGTGTGGACCCGACCGCGTTCGACCCGGTCACCGCGGTGTTGCTAGTCGCAGCGCGCCACGACCGACTCCACTACGACGTGAGTAACTGGGGAGAGCGGCTCGGACTGGCGAGTAAGGCGACGTTCTCTCGAAAGAAGACGCGGCTGGAAGATCGGGGTGTGATCGAGACCGAACAGGAGGCGAACCGCCCGGGGCGACCGAGACAACGGCTGTCGCTCGCGGCCGACTACGAGCGTCGCGTCGCGGAGAACGGGTTCGATTCGGTCGCCGTCGACGTGTTGTACTGAGTCAGAGAGACGAGAGAGAGACCGAGAGTGGTTACGAGTCGGCGGACGCGCCGGTCAGTCGTCGGCGGGCGCGGCGTCGCTGCCGCCGCCGGTGTGTTGTTGCTTCGTCCACTGGAGCTTCCCGCCGGCCGCGAGGATCTCGCGTTCGCGCTCGGAGGCACTCATCTCGGCGGTCGCCTCCCAGTCGTCGTTCACGCGGACGGTGAACTCCTCCTGTCCGGTGCGGACGCCCGCACCGACGTCGTCGACGATCTCCACGTCGTCACCCTGGTCGATCCGTTCGTACGTCTCCTCGTCGATCTCCAACGGGACGAGCCCGAAGTTGAACAGGTTCGCGTGGTGGATGCGAGCGAAGCTCTGGGCCAACACTGCCTCCACGCCCAGGAACATCGGACACAACGCCGCGTGTTCACGCGAGGAGCCCTGGCCGTAGTTCTCGCCGGCCACCAACACGCCGCTGTCGGCCGCGCGGGCGCGGTCCGGGAACGAGGAGTCGATCCGGGTGAGCGTGAAGTTCGCGTACTCCGGGATGTTCGACCGGAACTTCAGTGCCTCCGCGTTCGCGGGGGTGATGTGGTCGGTCGTGATGTTGTCGCCCATCTTCAGCAGCGTCTCGCCGGCGACGTCGCTGCCGAGCGGGTCCTTCAACGGCACGTCGCCGATGTTCGGCCCCTTGATAAGTTCGTCGTCGACCGGGTCGTCCGGCGTGATGATGTCCGGGTCGTCGGCTCCGTAGCCGTCGGAGTAGCCGTCACCCATCTCGAAGCCGGGCGCGTCCATGTCGAGTTCGCGCGGGTCCGTGATCTCACCAGTGATCGCCGCCGCGGCGGCGACCTCCGGCGAGCAGAGGAACACGGAGTCGTCCTCGATCCCCGAGCGACCCTCGAAGTTCCGGTTGAACGTCCGCAGCGAGACGGAGTCGCTGGCCGGAACGTGGCCGATCCCGATACACGCCCCACAGGTCGCCTCCGAGAAGTTGACCCCGGCGGCCATCATCTCGGCGGTCCACCCCTCGCGGGCGAGCATCTCGCTGGCCTGCTTCGACCCCGGCGCGACGATCATCTCCGTCGTCGGGTTGACGTTCTCGTCGTCCAGCATCTTCGCGGCCGGGAGGATGTCCTCGTAGGCACCGTTCGTACAGGAGCCCACGATCACCTGGCTCACCTCCTCGCCGGCGACCTCGCTGACCGGGACGACGTTGTCCGGCATCGACGGCTTCGAGATCAACGGCTCCAGCTCCGAGAGGTCGAGTTCGATCGTCTCGGCGTACTCGGCGTCGTCGTCGGGGGTCAACTCGACGTGCTCGTCGCCGCGGCCGAACTGTTCGAGCCACGCTGCAGTCTGGTCGTCCGTCGGGAAGATCGAGGAGGTCGCCCCCAGTTCGGTCCCCATGTTCGTGATGGTCGTCCGCTCGGGGATCGACAACGACTCGACACCGGGCCCGGTGTACTCCAACACCTTGTCGACGCCGCCCTTCACCGTCAGATCCTGCAACAGCTTCAGGATCACGTCCTTGGCGGTCGCCCACTCCGGCAGTTCGCCGGTGAGGTGGACGTTCACCACTTCCGGCATCTCGACGTAGTACGCGCCCCCGCCCATCGCGACGGCGATGTCGAGCCCGCCGGCACCGATGGCGAGCTGTCCGAGCCCGCCCGGCGTCGGCGTGTGGCTGTCGGAACCGAGCAGCGTCTTCCCGGGCGCGGCGAAGTTCTCCTTGTGGACCTGGTGACAGATCCCGTTGCCCGGCCGAGAGTAGTAGGCACCGTAGGTGCCCGCCGCCGACCGCAGGAACCGGTGGTCGTCCGTGTTCTTGAAGTCGAACTGGTAGGTCTGGTGGTCGCAGTACTGCGCGGCCAGCTCGGTCTGGACCTCGTCCATCTCCAGCGCCTCGAACTGGAGCCACACCATCGTCCCCGTGGTGTCCTGTGTGAGCACCTGATCGACATCGATCCCGATCTCCTCGCCAGTCTCGAGGTCGCCCTCGACGAGGTGATCGTCCAAGATCTGTTCCGTGATCGTCTGTCCCATAACGTCTCGCAGTCTCCGCCGGACAGATATAAATCCGGCGAGAGGGCACTCCTCCCGCAGAACCGCACGACGGCGTCGGTTCTCTGACTCTGTCGTTCGCAGTGATTGCCACCAGTTCGACGGCTGCTGTGGTGGGGTTCGTCGGCCGTCGTGGAGTGGACGACCGGTAGTGACTCTTCGGAGAGGGACAACTGGATCAGACAGAGAGAGCCGGGAGGAGACTGTCGGAGCGCGTCTCGGCTCGAACAGACGCCCGGTGCGGGAGTGTCCGGCCGTGCCGTCACACCCTCTGGCACCCTTCGATCCAGACATCTGCGTTTCCAATACAACTGTACCCGAACGGCCCGAAAGTGTACTCGCTGCGAGTCTCCTCGTTGGGGAGATCTATCGACTCGGAGACGGATGCCGTCTCGTCGCAGCCACTCTCGACACACACGTTCAGCCGGATTCCCTCCTCTCCGGAGAGTTCTACGACTACGTTCACCTCTCTCACGAACTTGTAGGGGTACTGGTGCTGTCGGTCGGCGTCGGTGTCTCGGGACGGCCGACGACGACGACATCCAAGTCGACGTTTGCACACGCTGGCGTCTCTGTGTCCGTCCCGCCCGGTGTCGACCACTCGCCGAACACGTCCTCACACAGTGTCGGTGTCTCGGACGCAGCCGACTCCGACGACGGTGACATTCTCGCCGTCTGGCGTGTCTCTGTCTCCGAGTCGTCCGAGCCAGCACAGCTAGCGAACACCGAAGTGGTGGTAACCACACCCGCCTCTCCCACCGACTTCAGAACACCACGTCTGCTCGGGTTTTCCGTCACACGTCCAGGGTAGACATCTGTTCACAAACGCTTTGTGTAGGGTGTCGCACTCGGCAGTACGACCCGAGAGTAGTGTCTCCACCGTGGCGACCGGGGGACTCCCTCCACGCTACTTATCACGTCCACAGCCGTCGGCCCGGACGTGTTCCAGTCGGGCGCTTCGGTGGCGGATCACCTACGATCACACGGCGAGGAGTCGCTCGCGGACGACCAGATCCAGCCCAACGGCGTCGATCTCACCGTCGACGCGGTGTTCGAGCCGGTCGAACCGGGGCGGATCGACACCGACGGCAAACGGGTCGGCGATCGCCAGCGCGTCGAACCGGACGCCGACGCGGACGGGGAGCTGTTGTACTGGCTGGAGCCAGGGGGCTACGTCGTCCGGTACGGCGAGGTGATCAGCGTCCCTGCAGACCACGTCGGCTTCGTCCTCCCGCGGTCGACGCTGTTGCGCAACGGCTGTACGCTGGAGACGGCCGTCTGGGACGCCGGCTACGAGGGGCGCGGCGAGGGGTTGCTCCAGGTCCACCACCCGATCGAGATTCGCCCGGGCGCGCGAGTCGGGCAGTTCCTCCTCTCCTCGGCCGACCACGACGGGAGCTACACCGGGGAGTACCAAGGCGAACACACTGGTGACGCTGCGAGTGGAGCCGCCGACGAGGGGTGAGCGTCACTCAGGCGAGCACGAGCACCGCCTGCGAGACGGTCTCGACGATGGTCTCCCACGCGGAGAAGCCGACCGTGATCGACGCAACCGTGTCGAGCCCGAAGAACGCGAACAGGGCCGCGCCGAGGTAGTGGGCCGTCCGGAGGTCGAACCGGTGGGAGAACCGGTGGAAGAAGTAGGCGTTCGCCAGACTCACCGGGACGATCGCCGCCATCTCGCCCACCCAGATCGCCGGACTCGCGCCGTACTGTGCCGCCAGCCCGATCGTGATGAGCTGTGTCTTGTCGCCGAACTCGCCGACGGCCATCAGCGAGAAGATCGACAGGAACCGACCGACCGGACCGCCGACGGAGAACCGGCCGATCTCGAAGTTCGGTGCCACGTCCGGTGTCACGCCGACGACACCGCCGTCCGTCGCCGACGCTCCGTTCTGGTCGGCTCCGGGTGCCGACCGGAACAACAGGACCGCGAACACGAGGAACAACGCGGCCGTCGCGGCGTCGAGTACGACGCCCGGGAGTGCCTGTTGGACGGCCTGGCCGAACAGAATCTCCAACGCGGTCCACCCCGCGAACGCCGAGCCGGCGGCACCGACCACCAACAACGGGTGGAATCGCGTCGACAGCCCGGCGATGATGAACTGCACTTTCTCGCCGGGCAACACGGTCAGTTGCGCCAGCGCCGCGATCAGCGCGATCTCGAGGAACCCCGTCACGCGCCCGCCCCCGTCTCCGTACCGTCTGGCTCCGGCGCGTCGGCCGCGGTGACGTGGATCGACTCGGCGACCGACTCCGGCAGACTCTGTTCCCCGTCGTCGACGGCGAGTGTCACCATCCCGAACGGCGCGACATCGGCGATCCCGACGGCCGTCCCTGGGGTGATCCCGGCGTCGTCGAGGTACGCCAGATCGTCGTCGTCGCGGTCACTCACCCGCGCGACGACGACCCGATCGCCGGGTTCGCACGCCGACAACGGGATCGTAGCGTCACCGCCGGGCGGCTCCAGGTCCGGGCTCGGGATCGGATCACCGTGCGGGTCCGCGCTCGGCTCGCCGAGCACGTCCGCGACCCGGCGCTCGAACGCCTCGCTGATGTGGTGTTCCAACGCGTCGGCCTCGTCGTGGACCTCGTCCCACGAGTAGTCGAGCCGCTCGGCGAGGTACGTCTCCAACAACCGGTGGTGACGCAACACCTCGATGGCGACGGTCCGGCCCTCCTCGGTCAGCTCCGTCCCCTCGTACTTCTCGCGTGTGACGAGCCCCCGTTCTTCTAGGTTGTCCAGCATGCTCGTCACCGTCGGTGCGGTCTTCTCCACCCGGTCGGCGATACTGGAGGTGGCCACGGGCGGCCCGGACTCCTCCTCGATCACGTAGATCGCCTTCAGGTAGTCTTCCATCACGTCGCTCAACATCGTCTGACGGAGAGGATTAGACGCATCTAATTCATAAGTGTGGTGGATCACACCAGTGTCCCCGGTTCGACGTGGTCGGACGGCCGTTCGGTCGAGAGCGTCGTCGGGAGCTCGGTCCCGACACGCCAGAGTGGAGACCGGGGCCCTCAGTTGGACCAGCGGTCGAAGAACTCCCACATCGCCGTACTCGCCTCCGGAGCGTCCGGTGCTGCGAACGAGCCGGCGTCGCCGCCAGACCACTCGTGGCCCATGCCGTCGACGAGCCAGTACTCCACGTTCACCCGGCCCTGTGCGTCCGTGTAGCGGTCGCGCCGGTAGTCGTACCCGCCGGTAGAGTCGTATACGCGGTCGTCCGGATTCGTCGTGACGACCCCGCCGCCCGCGACGAGATCGTTCGTCTCGACCGCCTGTGTCCGCGCCTGGTCGCCGTTCGTGTCGTTCACTGTGAAGTCGCTCTCGCCGTGGAACACGATGGTAGGTACGCGGTCGGTGAGACCGTACCCCTGCATCGCCTCGTACGCGTCCTCGGCCTTGTAGTAGGGGTCCGGGCCACCCCACGTCATCGCGTACGTCCCGGTCGTCGCCGTGTCGGCGGCGTCGTACTCCAGCCCCGAGTGGATCCCCCCGGCCGCGAACACGTCCGCGTACGACACCATGAGGTTCGGCACCATCGCCGCACCGGCCGAGAAGCCGGCGACGTAGATCCGGTCGGTGTCCAGCGACTCCGCGTCCGCGGCCGCCAGCGCGACGTTGGCGATGGACGCTCCCTCGCCGCTCCCGCGGTCCGTGTTGGCGTCGTAGTACCAGTTCCAGCAGTCGAAGGCGTTCGAGAACGACGACTGGTCCGGGTAGACGACGGCGAACCCCTCGTCGTCTGCCACGTCGTTCATCCCCGTCGCGGCCGCGAACTCGTCCGGCTCCTGTGAACAGCCGTGGAGCATCACCACCAACGGCTCGCCGCCGCTGGCACCCGAGGGGACGTACTTCGTGTAGTGGACCCCGTCGTAGTACTCGTCCGTGTACGATCCGTCCGCCGCCGCCGGGAGTGTGGCGACGCCCGCGGCTGTGACCCCTGCCCCGACCGTCCTCAGTAGCTGTCTGCGACGCATGACACGTGGTGACAAGGCTCGATTCGGGCATAAATTGCCACGTTCACACGTTAACCCCGATACGACAGAGACGGAATACACACTCACGCACCAGTAAAGCCGGTGGAGAGGAGGGATCGTAGACGAGACGGTCGTCTCCGATTCTGGCTCGCGGTCGGCCCCCAGTCGCCGACTACGACTTCCGGAGCTCCCACACCTGCACGTCGGCACCGTCTACGAGCGGTTGTCCGTCGAACCCGCCGGCGGAACTCCACGCTGTGAACGCCGACGCACGTGCCAGCAGTTCGACCTGTTGGGGTGGGAGGTGTGCGTTCAGATACGTCTCGCGGGCGGTCACCTCGCCGTCGTCACCGAGCAGTTCCCGCTCGGCGCGGTATGTCTGTGTGACCTCGTCGGCGACGGTCGTCCGAGTGCGCGCTCGGAGCGCCTCTCCGTCGTCGGTGACCACGCTCGTCTCTCGCCACTCGCCGAACGACGACGCGATCACCGCCTGCCGCGGAACGTACACGTCGAACAGGAGCCGGCCACCCGGCCCGAGGAGTGCGTGTGCCGCGTCGAGTGCGGCCAGTTGGTCGTCGACGGTCGTGAGCGCGGCCAACGAGTTGTACGGGACGACGACGAGGTCGTACAGCCGGTCGGCCCCGGGCGACCGGAGGTCGCCGACCCAGACGGTCGGGTCGAGCCCACCGGCGTCTGCCCTCTCGCGTAACACGTCGAGCATCGCCGGCGAGACGTCGAACCCGTCGGCGTCCACGCCGTCCCGCAGCAGTTCCAGGTACAGTCGTCCGGTCCCGCAGGCACCTTCCAGAACCGGGCCGTCGGCGGCTGTCGCCGCGTCGCGGTAGAACGTCTCGTCGCCGACGGTCGTGTCGCGTAGTCGTTCGTCGTAGAACCGGGCGAACGGCTCGGTGTACTCGTCGACTCTCGTCACGCTCGCACCCGTGCACGTGTCGGCAGTTAACTGTCCGTGCCGTGTGAGACTGTTCGCCACCACGGCCGCTCGGTGTGCCGTCTCGGCGAGACTGGGAGACGGCCGTCGCGTCACTCACCGGTCCTCTCGACAGTCTCTCCACGGGCGGCGAGGGATTCGAACCACGGTCGCTCCGCTCCCTGTCTCGAATCCCTCTCGACAGTCTCTCCACGGGCGGCGAGGGATTCGAACCACGGTCGCTCCGCTCCCTGTCTCGAATCCCTCTCGACAGTCCCCTCGAAAGTCCCTCCACGGGCGGCGAGGGATTCGAACCCCCGGCCCCTTGGTTCGGAACCAAGTGTTCTGTCCGCTGAACTAGCCGCCCTCACTCACACGTAGCCCGGACTCCTGTTTCAACCCTTCGATGGACAGGAGAGACCACTGGCAGGGTGGACGCCTGTGTGGCGGCGGGAACCGCCGCCAACCCGACCGCGCCGGCTCCCACCCCTGCCAACACGCTCTGCCGTGAGGTCGTCTGCAACTCGCCTGTCGCGTCATTAGGACTGTCCCCGCACGTACTCGGAGTGCAGTGTGACGCACAGACTACCTCTAGACGAACACCACAACTGTCCCTCTCGAACTCTGCTGTCGAGAACACCGACGTTCGCTCCGAGTCTGTTCCGGGTCACCAGACAGCAGGCGGGTGTCGTGTCTCGGAAGACGAACGACCGTCGTCGCGGTCGGACGAACGGCTACTCGATAGTTCACCGCGACTCGACACCGGTTAGAACGGGAAGACGACGGCCAGCCCGGCGACGACAGCCGGCTCAGGGTGTCTCGCCGGTCTCGATCGTGAAGTCGTCGCGGGGGTACGCGACACACGTCAGCGTGTAGCCGTCGTCGAGCTCCGCGTCACCCAACATCTGTTGGTTGTCGTGCTCGACGTACGACTCCGAGTTTCCACCGGTGGTGATCTGTCCCGCACAGGAGACACACTGGCCCTGCCGGCAGGCGTACGGGAGGTCCATCCCGGTGTCTTCACCCTGTGCGAGCAACGGTTCGTCGTTCGCGACCTCGATCGTCTCGCCCTCCTTGGCGAACTCCACCTCGAAGTACTCGACTTCGTCCTCGGGGATGTCGCCGGGGCCGGTCTCCTCTTCGGTGACCGCACCACCCTCGGCGAGTTCGCCGTCGTCACCGGTCGGCACGGCACCGGCCGCGACACCGCCGCCGCCGCCGATAGCACGGTTGCCCGGCTCCGGGAACTCCGTCTCCTCGACCGTCGAGGCCCGGCGTTCGAGCACCTCGTCGGAGATGTCGCCCGTCGGCTCCCAGCCCGTCCCGCGAGCGTAGTGGAGTGCCACGAAGACGACGACGAGAGACGCCGCCAGCCCGAGTGCCACGGGGTTTACCATGCGCGCGGCTTGGACACGGGGGTTGAATACCCTTGTGATTGCCCGACTGCCGGCCCCCGGTCGTGGGTCGCCGCCGTCGGGCGGTGAGACCGGCTACGACTCCTCGCGACGCCGCACCTCGTGACGCCCGAACCCGTACCGCAGCCGGTTGGCCAGTCGGCGTGCGAACCGGTCACTCCGCGAACCGAACCGTTCGGCCAACGCCTGGTGGATCAACGGCACCGGCACCTCCCGTTCTAACGCCTCCTGGACGGTCCAGGTGCCGGTCGACCCGCCGGCGACGTGGTCGGCTACGCTCCCCAGGTCCGTCCCCTCCTCCCGGAACGCCTCCTCGCAGAGTTCGAGCAGCCACGACCGGATCACCGCGCCGTTGTTCCAGGTGCCCGCCACCGCCTCCAAGTCGAGGTCGTACCGGCCCTCGTGGAGCAGTTCGAACCCCTCGCCGTACGCCTGCATCAACGCGTACTCCACGCCGTTGTGGACCATCTTCACGTAGTGACCAGCGCCGCTGGGCCCCATCCGGTCGTGGCCCTCCGGCCCGGTCGCGATCGCGTCGAACACGGGGGTGAGTCGTTCGTACGCCGCCTCCGGGCCACCGACCATCAGCGAGAACCCCAGCTCCGCGCCAGCCGGTCCACCGGAAGTGCCACAGTCGAGGTACGCCGCGTCCGTCGCCTCGGCCCGTCGGACGGAGTCCGAGAAGTGTGAGTTGCCGCCGTCGACGACCACGTCGTCGGCCGCGAGGTGTGGCTCCAGTTCGTCGAGAGTGGCGTCGACCGCGTCGCCGGCCGGCACCATCAGCCAGACGGCGATTCCGTCCCCGTCTCGGAGCCGGTCACACAGATCCGCGAGCGACTCTGCGGGGTCGGCACCCGCCGCCGCGGCCGTCGCCGTCGCCTCCGCGTCGAGGTCGAACGCGACCACGTCGTGACCCGCCGCCAGCACGCGCTCCGTGACGATCTGTCCCATCCGTCCGAGTCCGACCACTCCCAGGTTCACACTCGCGGGTCGGTCGGCTGTGTGTTGTCGGTTGCGGTCGTCCGGTGGGCGGTGTCAGTCGTCGCCGGACTCCCCGTCTCCGCCGTCCGTCTCGATCTCTTCGGGGCTCGGCGGGGTACGGTCGCGTTGGAACTCGTCGAACACGTCGACGTTCTCGTCGAGCGTGTACGACAGTCGTCGATCCTCCCGGTTGTCCGGGAGCCGATCCTCGACGTCGGCCGCGACGGACTCCCAGTCCGGCTTGACCCGGACGCTCCGGGCGGGGGTGCCGACCGCGACGTGGTGGGCCGGAACGTCCCCCTGGAGGATCGCCTTCGCGCCGACCATCGCGTTCTCGCCGACCCGCGACCCCGCCCGCACCATCGCGTCGAACCCGAGCCGAACGTCGTCTTCCAACACGGTGTGGTAGTTGTACACCTCCGTCTGGTCGACCACGTCGTGATCGTGCGAGTAGACGTGGGCGGAGTCGGCGACCGACACCCGGTCGCCGAGCGTCAACTGCCCGCGGTCGTCCAGGTGGACATCGTCGTGGATCACGACGTTGTCGCCGACCGCGATGTTGTGGCCGTAGGTGAACGTGATCCCCTTGAAGAACCGGCAGCCGTCGCCACACTCGGCGAACAGGTGGTCTGCGAGCATCCGACGGAATCGGAGCGCGAACTCGATGTTGTCGGCCATCGGGGTCGCGTCGAACTGTCGCCAGAGCCACTGGAGGTACTTCGACTGTTGGAAGGCCTCCTCGTCCTTCTCGGCGTAGTACTCCGACTCCAACGTCGCGTTACACGGGTCGTACCCCTGGAGCCGGACCCGTTCTGCCGGCGACACCTCCTCGCCCGCCTGCCAACGGTCGTACGCCTCTCGGTCGCCGAACAGGTCCACGAGCGTCTCCCGGACCACGGCACACGTGTCCTCGTCGGACGCGAGTCGCTCGTCGACACGTTCGACGAACTCCGACACTCCATCCTCGGCGTCTGCCGGGAGTTCCACGTGGCGTTTCGTCACGGCTGTGTACTACCTCCGGCGCGGTCATATGGGTTCTGGTGTCGCCTCCTCCGGTCGTCTCTCGCCGTCACGAGTGCCTGTTTCTGCTCTGTCCGCCTAATTCTTTTGTGTTTTCGTGTGACTGGGTAGGGAGGGCGGGCGACGAGTCGTCACCGCGAGCGGAGTGACCGGAACTGTCCTGTCGCCGGCAGACGTACGGCGACCGTGACCGACTTCGACCCCGCTCAGCCGTTCGAGACCGTCACGGCGGACGACAGCGTCGACGAGGCGAGGCTACGCGACGCGCTCTCGGCCGTCCAGACCGCGGTGGAGCCGTTGACTGTTGCCGACATCGTCTTCGAGTACCGTCAGACGTTCGCGACCGACCCGCTGACGGCGCGACACGACGACGCCTACTACCTCGCCGTTCCGCCGCGGGTCTGGTCGGAGTTCGCCGACGTGGTCGGACTCGCGGACCCGGTGGTCGACGCCTGTCGCGCCGTCCACGCCGACCGGTTCCGGGCCGTCGCCGGCACGCCCCCCGGCGGTCGGGAGCCACTCGTGTTGGTCGGCTGAGACGACACCCTCTCGGGCGACGAGACCGTCGGTTCGAGCGACGAGTCGAGAACACGACTGAGTGGTGAGACGCCGTCGCCCGGCTCACTCCCCGGCCGTCTCGGGCTTCTCGCCAGACGCCTCGTTCCACGGTGTCGTCTCTCCACCGGCAGTCGGCTCCTCCCCCTGTCGCGGGGTGTCAGTCGCGTCTGCGGTCGTGTCGGAGCCGACGTTGTCGTCGAGAGGAGTCGCGAACCGCATCGTCACCATCGACCCGCGCGGCTCCCGCTCGGCGAACGAGACGTTCCCACCGACGCTGTCGGTGATCCACTTCACCAGCCACAGCCCCAGCCCGCTGCCGTGTTCCAGCGCAGTCTCCGTCCCGTGTTCCAACACCTTCCGCTCCGACTCCGGGATCCCCGGGCCGTCGTCCGTGACGGTCACGCGGACCCAGTCGTCGTCTCGCTCGACTGTGATCCGAACCCACGGCTCCGCGCTGTCGTTGTGTTCGACTCCGTTCGACACGAGGTGCCACAACGCGGAGTCGACCAGTTCGTTGCCGAGCGCGACCACCGGGCCGTCGACGTCGGTGTCGACCTGGGCGTCCGGGTACGTCTCTCTGGCGCGCCAGGCGACGCTGTCGACGGTGTCGTGGAGTTGGATCGGCTGTGACTCTCCTCGCTCGGCGTGGAGCGTGCGGTCCACCTCGCGGGCCTGCTCGCCCAGTTCGACGAGTCGGTTCGCCTTCGCCCGGACCGTCTCGGCACGCCGTCTGACAGACGGCTCCAGATCCGACTTCAACAACAGGTCCGCGTACCCCAAGACGACGTTGGCGTCGTTCCGGAGGTCGTGACGCAACACCCGGTTGAGGACGCGCAGTCGTTGTTCGTACCGCTGACGTTCCGTCACGTCCCGCACGTTGACCAGCAAGCTGTCGGCACCGCCCCCGACCCCGGCCGCGACTACGCTCTCGACCGTCCGCCAACTCCCGTCGGTGTGTTTGACTCGAAAACGCTCTCGGCCCGTCGTCGACCGCGTCTCGTCGCCCGGGAACGTCTCCGGTCGTGGCAGGTCTCCAGCCGTCGGCTCCGAACGCGAGCCCGCTCGGTCGCCGGCGTCTGTCGCGTCGACCCCCGCGGTCGCCGGGTCGGTGTCGGAGTCCATCGTGTCGGTGGTCTCGTCGTAGTCGAGAGTCGGCCCCGTCGTCGACTGGAACGCACGGGTGACGGCGTCGCGATCGTCCGGGTGGACCAGTGAGAACACCGGCTGGCCGGTGATGGTGGCCGGCTCCGAGCCGAACACGCGGCGTGCGGCCGGGCTCGCGTACTCGACGACGCCG